>ERZ778516.1212-NODE-1212-length-20287-cov-8.684955_pt1 | contig 20287 bp, 23 predicted proteins | sample MGYA00510342_ERZ778516 | MGnify/ENA primary metagenome ERZ778516 (study PRJEB29527, sample SAMN07138961) | mouse gut metagenome | material: feces | host: mouse | place: China:Nanjing | collected 2016-01-25 ... | reverse complement strand
GCCAGGATTTTATACGATTACTGATATCATGCCTGTAGCTATAGAATAAGGATTTGGAGGCGACAATTTGAATTTGGGATGTATGACCGAGGTACCCTGTCCATGCCGAAAGGAAATGGACGGGATAGAGTATTGTATCAAAGCAGAAGGAGACTGTGAATATCAGATACTAGATGGCGGAGGTGATAACGTGGGAAGGCTTATAGAAAAGGACGGCAGCAGGTGGCAGCTGAAAAATGTGCCATGGGAAGCCCTTGGCGAAGGGAAGATAATAACAAAGGATGCCAGTGAAAGGATATATGGGGCTTTATGCAAGTTGAAGGATTATGAAGACACAGAAAAGACCCCTGATGAAATAGAGTGGCTGAAGTACCATAATGAGGAGCGGATAATAAATGATGGCTTAAAAATGACATTGAAAAGGAAAATAAAAGAGCTGAAGGACAGCAGTGATTATCCGCATAATTTTACAGGGCAGATGGTAGAAGATTTTGAGTGGGTGCTCAATTTGCTCAACTAAACTGGAATTTAATGAGTGATGACATTATAAGAGTGTGTGGCGAAGATGGTAAAGGAACAACCGACTTGAAACAAAACAGTAAAGGGGAGAGAATTTCAGACATGACGTGTGAAAACGAGGCTAAAAAGGAATACCTCAACAAATACAGGGAAAACAAGGAAGCGGTAGAGAGGATCGAAGCGCAGATAAAAGAATTTGAGCTGCATGAGATATCGCCTAGAGTTATCCGTATCAATACAGAACCACATGGCAGCAGGTTAAAAAAGGACTTGTCAGACTATGCGGCAAAAAAGGATGAACTCTGCAGTAAGATGATACAGGCGCGATACAGAAGGGTGAGCATATATACAGACATATTCCAGGCGATCGAAGATGTACCGGACGAGAGGGAACGGCAGATATTGACACTCCGATATATCAAATGTCTGAAATGGGAAGAGATCGCTGTAGAGATGCATCTGGAGTGGGCGCAAGTACACAGAATACATGCAAAGGCACTGAAACATTTCAATATACCAGAGGTCTGCACTGTAAACAAATCTTAAACCTGCCCTTGGCAGCAGTGCAGTTGTGAAAAAATAAAAGATGATATACAATGATATACTTTTATGTGTTAATATATTATCATCGCAAAGAAAAAGGAAATCAGTTGACGCTGGTTTCCTTTTTGCGTTTGGAGGGAATTAAATGTTAAAGTCGTGTCCACATTGTCAAAAGATACACGACAGTAAGTACGACTGTGGAATGAAACCGTCAAAGACAAATAAGCGTACAGAGAAAGATAGATTTCGCTATACGGCAGCATGGCAACAGAAACGTGAGGCAGTCAGGGAGCGCGACAGATATCTTTGCCAGATCTGCATACGTGGATTGTACGGAACAGTCAGGCGGTTTAACAGCGAGAATCTTAGCGTGCATCATGCGAACAAACTAAATGAATCCTACGAGCAGAGACTTGATGACAACAACTTGCTCACGCTGTGCGAGCAGCACCATAAGATGGCTGATGATGGGACGATACCAAAGGAGCAGATCATTGCAATCATTCGGGAACAGCAATCACACCCCCCGGGGGTGTCAGATTGATTTTTTAGAAACTACCCTACACCTACGGCCCTCATTCGTACACAATTTATTCCCAAAATAAGTTTTTTAATTAAAAAGGAAGGGGGCAGCAAGATGAGCAGACCGCCAAAACCATTTGAAGTGCTTAAGTCGGAAGGCAGATCACACCGCACAAAAGCAGAACTTGAGCAGAGACGCAAAGGAGAAGAGGCACTTCTCACGGGTGTTCCGCTTCGGGAACGTCTGGAGGTAAAAAACAGTGAGAGGGCACACGCGGAGTTCCAGAAAATAAATAAATTACTCAAAAAAATTGATAAAAACGACGCCCTTTTTGAAGGTGTGATCAACCGCTATTGTATCCTTGTGTCGGAGTGTGAGGAGTTTGAGGAAAAGCGGGAACAATTTTATGCACGGATGAAAAAATTAGAGGCAATGGAGCATCGGCTGATCGGGGACAAGGAGATGACCTACAGCGAATTTTATAAGACGATTGGTGGATTGCAGAGCCAGATCGTGAGTATTGATAAGCAGATACAGGTGAAACGAAGAATGCTTATGGACATAGAGAAAGAAAACCTCATGACGATCCAGAGTGGTCTGAGGAGTATTCCGAAGAAGGAGGACAAGGGCGAAAAAGACGCCCTGATAGCCGTATTGAATGGCGGTTAAGGACAGCGTAGCTTATCAATACGCAAAGTGGTGCCTCGAGGAAGGAAATTTCTATGTAGGAAAGTATGTCAGACTGCAGGCCGCGGCGTGGGTAAGGATTGTCGATGGCGCTGATGAGGAGGCATATATTGATGAAAAAATGCATGATAAAGTGCAAAAGATATTGGGACTTATGATGCATCCGGATCTGCAGCTGCCGATGACGGAAGGACTGGAACCCTATGCGCAGCTTTTGATCACCGCTGTATTCTGTACCAAACTGCGGAATGATGAGGGCAAGGATATACGATACTACGAAGGCGCCCTGTTGGAGATCGGGCGGAAGAATTTCAAGACCTTTGCCTGTGCGGTGATCTTCATATTGCTGATGCTGACGGAGCCCAGTTTTTCACGGTTCTTTTCGGTGGCGCCGGATCTGCGGTTGTCATCAGAGCTGAAAGGCGCTTTTCGAAAGATTGTCAAGAGCAGTCCGGCGCTCTCTGATCATTTCAAGATTTTGAGAGGTCAGATCAATTGTCATCTGACAGACAGCGAATACATACCACTTGCATACAGTAATGACGGCATGGACGGTAAGCTTGCCAACGCGTTCCTGGCAGACGAGGCAGGAGCACTTGACGATTATCCGGTGGAGGCGATGCGTTCCTCGCAGATTACCTTGTTCAATAAGCTGGGCATTATCATCAGCACGCAGTATCCAAATGATAACAATGTTTTCATTGATGAGGTTGACAACATCAAGAAGATACTTGACGGTCTGCATGATGACAGGCGCAACTTCGGGCTGCTCTATGAGCCGGACGAAGAGCTGATACAGGGAGATGCATGGAAAACGGAGGACAGGATACTCTACCAGGCAAATCCGGTTGCGGTCAGCTATGAGTACATCTTCGACAACCTGAAAAAGAAGCGCAGACAGGCGATATTGTATCCGAACAAGCGCGAGAATTTCCTGTGTAAGCACTGCAATATCCGTTACAAGGGGCTCGGTGCGGAGTCCTATATTGAGATTACGAGCGTGCTGAAATGCCGGATTTCGGTCAACAAGCTTTTCTGGCAGGGAAAGAAGGTCTATATCGGTCTGGACTTGTCCATGACAGAGGACAATACGGCAGTCGCGATGTCAACAGTTGTTGATGGTTGTATTTACACAAAGGTCTGGGGATTTATTCCGGGAGACAGGAAAGATGAGAAGAGGGAGAAAGAGCATGTGGACTATGACAGGCTGATTCAGCAGGGCGTTTGTTTTGAGAGCGATGGAGAGGTGATTGATTATGGAGATGTCGAGCGGCTGATCATGGGATTGGAGGACGAATATGGGGTGGAGATCGTCCAGGTCGGATACGACAAGTACAACGCGATCAGCACAGTTCAGAAACTGGAGATGGCAGGATATGAGTGTGTGGAGATCAGGCAGCATTCCAGTGTGCTGCATATGCCTACCAAGCTTTTAAAAGAAGCAGTGCTCGGCTATACGTTCTTTTACGAGGAAAACCGTCTGTTGGAGATCAACTTTGAGAATGCGAGATGCACCTATGACACGAACATGAATCGGTATGTCAACAAAAAGAAGAGTGCCGGCAAGGTGGACATGGTTGTGGCGCTGCTCAATTCAATCTACCTGTGCCAGCAATATATTCTGTACGGAGACTCGTTTGTTGTGCAGATTATCTAAGGAGGAATTCATGAAGCTATTCAGAAAGAAAAAAGTTTATGAGGAGAGGGCGGACACAAAGGTGTCAGAATCTGTCACCCCGGATGTCTCTGCAGATCTACTCAGGGCGTTGCTAGGCAGTGAGAATATCACGAGGGAGCAGGCGCTTGAGATACCCAGTATCAGCGGAGCCATTAGTCTGATCACAGGGGTCGTTTCGTGTCTGCCTGTAAAGCTATATATACAAAAAAATGATAAAGTCAGTGAGATCAGAAGTGATGACAGACTGGCAGTCCTGAACCATGATACACAGGACACACTCACGGCAGTGCAGTTCTGGCGCGCAATGCTGGAGGATTACTATGTGGGCAAGGGTGCATATGCATATATAAACCGCAGCTATACCAATATCAAAAGCCTGCACTATGTTGAGAACAGTTATATAGGATTCCTGAAAGGAAGTGATCCGATTTTTAAGGATTACCAGATTACTGTTAATGGTGATGCAATGGAGCCTTTCGAATTTTTTAAACTGTTGCGCAATACAAAGGACGGAATGACCGGCACCCCGATACAGGAGGAGAAAAAGACGCTGTTTTCCGTCGCGTACCACACCATGATATATGAGAATACATTGGTCAGAAAAGGCGGAAATAAAAAAGGATTCCTCACATCGGAAGGTATGTTGTCAGACGACGCGGTTGCGAGGCTCAAAATGGCATTCAGGGAGCTTTACAGCAATAACACAGAAAATGTGGTTGTCCTGAACAAGGGAATGGATTTTAAGGAGTCATCAAACAGCTGTGTGGAGATGCAGTTAAATGAGAACAAGGAGACCAATTCCGTTGAGCTTTCAATGTTGCTCAATGTGCCAAATACCATGCTGAGGGGCAATGCGACACAGCAGGATAAGGACAATTTTTTGAATTTATGTATTGTCCCGTTGCTCAATGATATCGAGGTAAGTCTTGACCGGGACCTGCTGACGGAGAACGAGAAGTCGATGGGTATGTATTTTGCTTTTGATACCAAGGAGTTGACGAGGGGAAATATCTTGGATCGTTACAAGGCGTACGAGCTGGCGTACAAGAACAATTTTATGCAGGTTGATGAGATCAGGGAGAAGGAAGATCTGCCTGCGCTTGGATTTAATTTTATAAAGCTTGGTCTTGACAGCGTGCTTTACAATCCTGTCACAAAGGAGATGTACGTTGCCAATACAGATAAAACAGCCAAGATGGATGATTTGAAGAGAGGAGGGGAGAACAAGGATGAAAGTGGAACTGAGGGCTGACGGGGTGCTGCATCTGTCGGGCTATGTGAATGTGACTGGCAAGATGAGCAGACCAGTGATCACGGGAAAAGGTCAGAAAGTGGTCGAAGTGATCGAGGAGCGTGCTTTTACAAGGGCGCTCGCAAAGGCGAAAAATATTACTATGACAAAAGATCATGATGCCAATACCGTGCTGAGTGAGACTAGGGCAGGGACACTGCAGCTGAAGGAGGACGCGATCGGGCTGCACGTGGATGCGGATGTCAGGGACGAGGGCACGATTGCAGAGGCGCGGGCGGGAAAGCTGAAAGGCTGGAGTTTTGGCATGCGCAATATCGTGGACAGTATCGAGGAACGCGCGGACAAGCTGCCGCTTCGGACAGTGAAGGATTTTGATCTGGATCATATCACGCTTGTTGTAAACAAAACGCCTGTGTATGCTGCCACGAGCATCGAGATACGGGCGAATGATCAGATGGAGGAATTGGAATACCGCGCCGGAGCTGATGACAGCATGGAGCTGGTCAGCATGGGCGGTGAAAACAGGAACCATAACAGTGCATATCAGGAGCGGTATGAGAAGCTGAAACAGGACAAACAGGAGGTTTTTAGATGAAATTCAAGAAGCTGAGAGAAAAGAGACTGCTACTGCAGGGGGAGATGGCAAAGCTGATCGGCAAGGCTGACAGCGAGAACCGGGCGTTGTCAGACGAGGAGTCGCAGCGTTTTGACGAGATCGAGAAGGAGATCAAGGACATTGACAGGACGATTGCGACAGAAGAGCGGGCACGCAAACTGGAAACTGTGAGTGACAGGAAGCAGTCGGATGATAACAAAGATACAGAGCAGAGGGCTGAGGAAAAAGCACGTGCCGAGGAGAGAGCTTTCGAAAATTATATCAGAGGAATTGTCGAGGACAGGGCAGATGGAGATGCCGCAGCGGATATGGGTGCGGCTATGAAGGTGACAGACAACGGTGCGGTGATCCCACAGTCCATCGCGAACAAGATCATCGAGAAGGTTGTGGACGTTTCGCCGATCTATAAGGATTCGGAGCATTACAATGTGGGCGGCATGCTCAGCATTCCATATTATGATAACTCCACGGGCGATATCACGATGGAATACTGCGATGAGTTTGTTGATGGAAAGTCGACATCGGGAAAATTCAAGAGTATTTCCCTGAACGGATATCTGGCAAGGGCGATCACGGAAGTGTCCAAGAGTCTGATCAACAACAGCCAGTTCAATGTCACGAGTTATGTTGTGAATAAAATGGCTGAAAACATTGCGCGTTTTATCGAGAAAGAGCTGCTTTTTGGGACGGACGGCAAGGTGGATGGCTTAAAAGGAGTAACACAGATTGTCATGGCTGTAAAGGCGGATGCGGTAACTGCGGACGAGGTCATTGACCTGCAGGAGACGATCCCGGACAGGTATCAGGCAAATGCATACTTTATCATGAATAAGAGCACGAGGACGTTTCTGCGTAAGCTCAAAGACGGCGATGGCAATTATCTGCTGAATAAGGACGCGACAAGCCGCTGGGGATACACGCTCTTTGGCAAGGATGTATACTGTTCCGACAATATGCCGGGTATGGCAGCGGGAGAGACAGCCATCTATTATGGAGATATGAAAGGTCTTGCAGTCAAGGTATCTGAGAATATCAACATCGAGATCCTGCGTGAGACAGGTGCCAGAAGACATATCATCGAGGTGCTGGGATTTGTGGAGTTTGACGCAAAGGTGCAGAATGCACAGATGATAGCAGCCTTGAAGATGAAAAGCGCCTGATGGTAGCCGCCTATGAGAGTGAGCGAGATAACGACAGACCATGTGGCGGAGTACCTGCGCATCGATGAAGAGGATGTATCGGATAAGCTGCAGCCGGTCCTGACAGCGGCGAAAGCCTACATCAGCAGTTATACAGGGATACCGATAGAGGAGCTTGATGATTACGAGGAGTTTTATGTGGCTGTGATGGTGCTGTGTCAGGATATGTATGACAACAGGTCTTATTACGTGGAGAGAAACTATGTGAACAGGACAGTATCGTCAATCCTTGATATGCACCGCCGCAACCTGGTGTAGGAGGATTTGTATGTATGTGAATCCGGGAGAGCTGAATAAGACGATTCAGATTTTGAAAATGAGCGGGGAGAGGGACAGCGACGGTTTCCCAACAGGAGAACCGTCTGTTGTCAGGCGCTGTCACGCCAAATATTCGAGAAGAACGGCAGACAAGGAAGTAGACGGGGCGGGCGTGGAGCCGGACATGAAGGCGGTGACGCGTTTCCTGATCCGGTACACGGACACGCCGATCAGAACCAGTATGAAGGTGCTGTATAAGGGCAGGTACTATGATATTGAAGATGTCAATGATATTCAAGACAGGCATGAGTATATTGAACTGTACTGCAAGGAAGGAGCGTTGTGATGGCTGTATTTGAGGTCGATTTTCCGGATGATTTCTTAAGTCAGCTCCTGAAATCTGACAGTGACGAGGTATGCACAAATGTGCTGGCAAGGGCGGCACCGATTCTCGAGGAGGAGATGAGAAACGAACTGCGCGCGGACGGTCATGAACTGTCCGGCGAGCTGGCAAGGTCTATCAAGGCGACAAAGCCGAAAAAGGCTGTCAATGGTGCGTATATAGTGAGTGTCAGACCGACAGGGTATTCCAAAATCAACTCGTATGCAGTCAAGAAAAACGGCAAAAAAATGCGCGAGTATCCTGTTTCAAATGCCCTGAAAATGATCTGGATTGAATACGGGGTGAATGGCAGACAGCCCGCAAGGCCCTTTCTGACCAGGGTTGTGAATAGGGCGAGGGAATCAGCCCTGCGGCGGATGCAGGAGGCATATAACGAAATGGCAGGTGTGGAATGAATCTGAATCCGTTGTTTGAAGAATTACAGAATGAGATTGGTTATCCTGTGGTGCAGGATATGTACCAAGGAGAGGAACCAGTCTACTGCGTGTACAGCTATGAGGATGAGAGAGGCACTATGTATGGCGATAATAAGCCGTTGGAGGATACCGCGTACATGCGCATACAGATATACACACCGAAGAGTTACAATTACATGGAGCTGAAACATCAGACCAGAGATTTCCTGGAGGGCAGGGGATTTATCATCACTGGCATAAAGAGCTGGCTTGAATCAAGGCTTGACGGGAAAGCAGAGAAGATCAGGTGTACCATGATTGAGATGGAGTATACGGACACCCATTTAATTTAAGGAGGATAAGAAAATGGCATATTATGGACTAAGTAAACCTTTTATAGCTAAACTTGATGTTACGACGGGGAAATACAGTGATGGTTTTCAGCTCGGACATGCTGTGGGGACAAGCATCACCCCGCAGTACAATGAGTCAAACCTGTACGGGGACAATCAGATGCAGGAGACAGCAAAGGAGTTTAAGTACGCGGATGTATCGATCGAAACGACACATATGCCGATCCAGGCGGCGGATGTCATGTTCGGGCATAAGGTTGACAAGGAAAAGAGCAAGGTGATCTATAACACGGGCGACAGTGCGAATTATGTGGGTTATGGATTCTGTGTCAATGAAAAGGTAGACGGTGTCGTGAAATGCGTGGTGGCGATCCTTCCCAAGACACTGTTTGCGGAGGCGGAGGAGAGCTATACGACAAAAGGTGAGAACCTTGAATTCAAGACGCCGTCTGTCTCCGGAAAAGGAATGGCGCTTGAAGACGGCGTCTGGAAAGTGAAACAGACCTTTGACAATGAGGTGGACGCGGTGGCATATATCAAGGAGTACCTGAACATTACGGATATTACAGTGGAAGAGAATAAGCCTGTGGGCGGGGGGACAGAGCAGAATGAACCGACAGGCGAGTGACGGAGGGGATAACAGATGGAGATCGCGAGAATAAAGCTGTCCGATGCGCTTGAAGTCCCTTTCCGCTGCGACCTGTATGTGCTCAATGCGATCCAGAACCAGTATCAGACGATCGAGGCATTTGAGCGGGAGCTTGTGGGAATGTACAGGAAAGCGGACAGTGATAGTACATCAGAGGATGCCTATGAGATGCGCGAACCGTCCATCAAGGCAGTGCTTTTTGCGCTGCCGATGATGGTGAGGGAGGGCTTCCGGGCAGAGAAAGAAGAGAATGGCAGGTATGTGCCTGACATGAACGATATGCAGCTTGTCCTGAGTATCCGCCGTGACTACCGCCTGATCGCAAATGATATGCACGAGGAGCTTAGACGGTGTTTTGGTGTAAAAAAAAAGAAGAGTTTCGGGACGAAGAAGACGATTCCGGCAAAGCTAAGACGATTGATTTCGCGCATATCCAGATCCTCTGTGTGAACCGCATGGGCTATACGCCGAAAACCGCCGGACTGCTGTACTTTGGGGAATATGTGGAGCTGTTTGAGGGTTACAAGAAGCTTTATAACTTTGAGAAACAGAAAATGATATACAAGGTGGACGAGCGCGAGCGCGAGGTTGCCCGGCTGTCGGATTTGTAGGGGTAATGATATGGCAAAGAACAAGATTGGTGCGAACATTGTCCTGGAGGGCGAGGCGGAATATAGAAAAGCGCTGAAAAATATCAATTCGGAGCAGAGGGAGCTGCGTTCGGAGATGAAGCTGTGTGCTTCAAGCTTTGACGGTCAGCAGAACTCGGTCGCGGCGCTGACGAAAAAGGGCGAGATTCTTTCCAGACAGTACGAGACACAGGCGAAAAAAGTGGAGATTTACTCCAAGGCTGTGGCGGAGGCAGCCAAGAATCAGGATGAAGCCGGAGACAAGGTGGAAGGCTTAAAGGCTGACCTAGAAGCCGCAAACCGCAAGATGGAGGAGATGTCCGCGTCGACGGATACATCCAATGAGGCGCTTGAAGAACAGCAGAAAATCATTAACGAGCTAAAAAACAAGCTTGCCCTGGCAGAAGACGGATACAGCAGGGCACAGACAGTGACAAACAACTGGCAGACCTCATTGAATGAGGCGCAGGCGGAATTAAACGATCTGTCGAATGAGATACAGCACAATGACCGGTATCTTGACGAGGCACGCAGTTCTGTGGATGGCTGTGCGGATTCCATTGATGAATATGGGAATCAGGTGGAGAAGGCGCAGGAACAGACCTCCACGTTTGCAGATGTGTTGAAGGCGGAGCTTGTCGGAGATGCGATCAAGAAGGGAATCAGCATGGCGGTGGACGGATTGAAGAATATCACGTCCACCGCGATATCGATGGGAAAGAGCTTTGAGTCATCGATGTCCAATGTGGCGGCGACCATGGGAATCACTACAGAGGAGATTCACAGCGGTTCCGCGGCGTATGAAACACTTGAAAAGGCTGCGAAGGATTGCGGAAAGAGCACGAAGTACAGCGCGTCGGAGGCGGCGGACGCCCTGAACTATCTGGCGCTCGCCGGATATGACGCCGAAAAAGCGGCAAAGACGCTTCCTGCCGTACTGGATCTGGCTGCAGCGGGCGGAATGGAACTGGGAGCCGCGTCCGATCTCGTGACGGATTCTATGGCAGCGCTTGGCATGGAGACCAGTGAACTAAATAAATATATTGACGAGATGGCAAGAACCTCTCAGAAATCCAATACCAGTGTAGCGCAGCTGGGCGAGGCGACACTGGTGTGCGCCGGAATGGCGTCCACGACAGGGCAGAGCCTTGAAACGCTGAATGCAGAGTTGGGTGTGCTGGCAAATAATGGTATCAAAGGGGCAGAGGGCGGCACCCACTTGAGAAACATACTGCAGTCATTGGTCGCGCCGACAGACAAAGCCAGTGTCGCGATGCAGGAGCTGGGATTGCAGGTGTCGGATAGTTCCGGGAACATGCGTGACTTAAATGATATTATGGTTGATCTGGACAAAGCATTATCAGGAATATCAGGAAATGCGGAAAGGGCGAGGTATCTCAAAAAAATATTCAATGCAAGGGATATCGGCTCTGTAAATGCATTGTTAAAAGGCACCGGACTTGAGTTTGACAATCTGAAAAAGGAACTTCTTAACTGTGACGGCGCCGCCAAGGCAATGGCGGAGACGATGGGGGATAATCTTGAAGGAAAAGTCACGATCCTGAATAGTGCACTGGAAGGTCTTGGCATCACGGGATATGAGAAGATTGAAGGTATGTTAAAGAAATCTGTGGAGGCAGCAACGGACAGCGTAGGCAGGCTGCAGGATTCCATGGAAAACGGGCGGCTTGGTGATGCAATGGACGATATGGCGGAAGCGCTTAGCGAGGCGGCAGTAAGTGCAATTGGATTTGGCGAAGATGCGCTTCCTGTATTGATCGACGGTCTTACATGGATTATAGAAAATGCTGATTTGATCGTGTCTGGAATAACAGGTATTGTGGCGGCAGAGATCTACCATGGTACAGTTGCACCTATGATATCTGCAGTGACAACCGCGTGGAACGCATATAAAACGGCAAATGAGGGAGCGACAGTCGCACAGTGGGCGATGAATACAGCGATGAATGCCAATCCTGCCGGATTGATGATAACGGCAATCGTAGGGCTGACGACCGCAGTGGCAGCATATTCTGTTCTGGCAGACAATTCTTATAAGAATACGAAAAAGCTGGCGGATAATGCGAGCAAATCAATTGAGACGCTCAATGAGAATGCACAGACGAGGAAGGAAAGTGCGGACAAGACGGCGGCGGAGACGGAAATTGTAAAGAATCTTACTGCAGAATTGGAGGAACTCAATTCGCAGGAGCATCTTACTGTAGAGCAAAAACTGCGTCTCAAGTCGGTGGTGGATCAGCTGAATGCCGTCATGCCGGAACTAAATCTGACTATAGATGAACAGACAGGGAAACTGGAACAGACAAATGAGCAGATAGAGAAGTACATTGAGAACCTGCAGCGCGGAAATGAAAAGTCGTTTTATGAGGACAGACTGAGGCAGATTGTTGACGACCAGAAGGAAGCGCAGAAGATTCTGGAAGAAACGACGGAACAATATAATAAAATCCTTGAAGAAAGTTCTAAATCAACACGTCCCCAATTTGAACTGTTTAGCGGGCTTGGCACGACCAGCGAGGTTTCAGAGCTTGGCATGCTGATGGACGCAATGAACCAGGCGCAACAGGCTGTAGATGATCTGGGCAGCGAGTATGAAAATCTGAGTGCAGAGTACGAAGCGTTTCTCAAAGTAGAGAGCGAGGTGATAGACGAGACCGAGGAGTTGAACCGGATCATGGTGGAGTACAAGGGCACAACCTATACTGTCACAAGTGAAGTCGCTGCCCGTCTGGATGAACTGGATGCTTCATATGCCGAAGCTTATGAAGAGGCCGAGAAATCACTCAGGGGACAGATTGGGCTGTTTGAGGAATTGGAAGTAAAATCTGACCTGACAGTAGAGCAGATGGCTAACAATATGCAGAAACAAACAGAGATCATGCTTTCATATAATGACGATATGCAGAAAGCGATGGAACTGGTTCAGGAGGGAGTGTTTGACAGGGGGCTTCTCACCGCGATCGAGCAAATGGGAATTGACGGGGCGGCATACCTGCATGAGATAGTCAGGGCAGCGGAGACGGAAAGCGATGATTTTGTCAGGTTAATGGAGGCATGGGAAGACAGGGTTGAGTCGATAGATCTGCTTGCGGGAACTCGGGCGGATATCGAAACAGGGTGCTCGGAAATAAAAGAGCTGCTTCTTGAAGGAATGACCTCGGCTGTTGACGACGTGAATGACAGATTGAGCCAAAGCTTTGCGGAGATGACTATTACAGCTCTGAATGAAGGAAAGGCAATGGGTGTCAATACAGGGGAGGGATTCAAGCTTGGACTGAACCAGAAGCAGCAGGACGTGGTTACAGCGGCGGGCAATATGGCGTTCTCTGTTTACAACACCATGCGAAAAGGACTGCAGATCAATTCACCGTCGCGCAGAACAAGATATCTCGGCGAGATGTCGGGGGAGGGTTTTAATGAAGGCTTGATAGAAGTGCTGGAAGAGGGCATAGAGGTTGTTCATGAGACGATGGACGACATGCTTGACTATGACTGTGGCTCCGTTCTAGACGGTCAGGGGATCGTCATGGAATCGGTTGATAAGCTGACCGCCGCGTATGCAGCACAGAGCTGGGTGCTAAATGAGGCGGGGAATGCCATGCTGGATTATACCATCGCGGGTGTGGAGATGGGAGGTTCTGCTGAAAGTACGGCGGAGAGGGTGGAGAAACTCACGGAGCTGTACGCGGAGGCAAAGGAGGAAGCGGAACAGTCGATTGATTCACAGGTGAAACTGTTTGACAAGCTGGAAATGAAGTCTGACATTACCATCAAGGACATGATCGAAAGTCTCAGGTCTCAGACAGCATACTTCATCGAGTACGGCGCGGACTTGAACAAGGCGTCCGAGCTTGCACAGCAGGGGCTGCTTGACAGGGGGCTGCTCGGTGCGATCCAGAAGATGGGGATTGACGGCGCGGGCTACCTGCATGAACTTGTCACGGCAGCACAGGAGGATACCACGGCATTTACTACGGTAATGAATGAGTGGGCGGTGATGAGCATGACGAAGGAGAACCTGTCCGCATCAATGGCGGGTATAGGCATGCTCTATGGGGATAAGATGGACGAGGTTGTCGAGATCCAGAAGTACAAAGGTGAAGAAATCGAGTCCCAGGTTAAAGCGACCGCCGCGAATACCGAGGCAGTTGTCAACGATTCGCTCAGCAGCATAGTGTCTGGCACATCAGACAATATCGACAATATGACAGAGGTGATATCTGGAAAATCGCCAGAAGTCGGGCGAGCAGTTACTGACCTCTGCAGTATCTCCATGGAAAGGTTTAACACATCACTGGACATCGATGCACAGGGCCGGTCAAAAAAATACGCCACGATTGGCTACAGCATTCCACAGGGCATTGCAGAAGGTATTTATGAAGGGCAGGATCTTGTGACAGATGCTGTCAGGGGCGTGATCGGGAATGCGATCAGTGCAATTGATTTTGATGGACTATCTGACACGATCGTGAGGAAGATTAATGAGGAGCTGGGAGGGTTGATCGACTGATGAGAAAGTTTTTCCTACAGAATGCGTTGGGACAGAAGTGGAACCTGAATGATCTGGATTCATTTTTACATACAGTGAAGGGATTGGGACAGGGATATAGCACTACATATACACAGATCGGTAGCAGGTTTATCAAGAAAAAGTGCAACATTGCCCAGAAGAAGATAACTGGCAAAGTAAGGTTCAGGGGATATGAGGAGTTTGGAGCGTTCTCCAGGTTTATACAGCACAAGCCGCTTATACTGGTGTATGGTTCGTTGCAGACAAGGAAAATCTATCCTCCTGTCTATCCGAAAAATAACGACTATCTGTTGGATGTAGTGATATCATCACTGGAAAAAACAGAGCTGGAGACAGGAGGATTGCAGAGTAAGATCACATTCGAAAGTCTTGGGACATATTACAGAATGCGAGAGGTTCACGGAGTTGGGACAGTGGTGATAGACAGTGATACTGTACTGGAATCTGGTGTCAGGATGGAGATTGAAGGACCATGCTTCACTCCGCATTACCAGCATTACATTGATGGAGTCATGGTGGGCAGCGGGCGTTTTGCGTGTGAGATTGGTGCAGGCAGCAGTATGGTCATTGATACGACAAAGCTTCCTTATGAGGTGATGTGTTATTCGACAGATGGTAGTGCGATCAGTCTTTATGGAACTTCGGATTTTTCTACGAAACGATTTATTGTCCTGGGGTATGGAAAAAATGAGATCAGATTTGCGCATGACGGGATAAATGGTCTGAATGTATCGGTGGAGGCAAAACTGGAGTATGAGTCTGTATAATATTGAAATATTTAAAAAAGATTTCTCTTTTGTATCGTCATATCAAATTGATTCTGTGTCATATGAATATGACTATTTGTCACTGTCTGGCAATAAACTGCAGATTGCACAGGTAATAGAGGCGGAACAGGGGGATTATATTCGGATCGCAGGAAACGATGACATTTTTTGGGGTATCGTAGAAAAGGTGACAGATTCTGACACCTTGTACACGATAACATACAAATCATTCCTTTCATTGATTGATACAAATATGTTTATCGACAGGGAAGATCTTGCAGTATTGAGTCTGGAGGAGTGGATCAGATCGGCGATACAAATGTATTTTGATTCAGACGACATGCTATTGAATTTAAAGGGATTGGATTTCCAGCTGGAGTCCGATACACAAGGTGCATCTCTTGACAGTGAATCAAATATTGAAAATCTGTATGAGCTGCTAAAGACAGCATTGATCAGATATGATGTTGTTGTTGGATTTAGTGTGGATGCAGTGGAAAAAAGGGTGCTGGCAAGGATTGGGAGGTCGTCGAAACCAGAGAGGGTAATAGAGGCGGATCTTCCTAATATTATTGCCAGAGAGATTACCACAACTAACAGCAGCAGGACGGCAATCAACAAACTGTATGTGGTTAACGAGAAGAATGAGGACGAGATACTGACGTATTACTTAACCAAAGACGGTATGGTAAAAAGAGAACCTGATGAAAGTGAGAGAATAGTCCCTGTGTTGTTTGATACTGTTTATGCTAGTGTGGAAGAAGGCGGAGATTTTGCAGAAACTGCCTATGAAAAGGCGAAGACACTAATAACAGGATGTGAAAATCTGATCAGAATTACAGTATTGAAGAATGATAATCTGGTTGAACCATATGATTGGGGCGTAGGAGATGCGGCAAGGATATTGAAAGACGGTAAGGAGTATCGGTCGATTTTAACAGGGAAAAGGTATACTGACCAGACTGTTACATTGATATTCGGTTCGATCAGGCTGGAACTGACCAAAAAGATCAAGAAAAAGGGTCAGGAGACGCTTGACAGGAAAGTCAAGGATCTGGAGAAAAGGGTTAGTGACAAAGATACATATAGTAAAGCGGAAATTGATAAGATGATCAGTGACTGCAGATATAAAATTGTATCTGTTCCTGTATTGCCTGTCTCGATTGCAGCCAACACAGTCTACCTGATACAGGGGGAGGTGACAGTCAGATAATGGGAAGGCAGAGCGCTAGAATCTTTTTCCAGGGAAAGGACCACAAGGAAATCTATTTCAACGGTCATTACCATGACAAGATGTACCTGACAGATAGTGTGGGGCATGCGGCACTGGTGTGGGAGAAGATCAGGGAAACAGTTGGGGTGAGCTGGATATCCATGTTGTCCCATGCTGGCGGAAAATATTATGTTGTGGTAGAAAATCCGGTGGATCAGCAAAATGATAGCATGATGTATTACAGCAGACCTGTACTCTATGAAGGAAAAACGCTGCAAAGCATGAAACAGGTGGGGGATATCTGGGATCAGCCGGTAAGGGGGAGCAGTTATATTATGTATGCTGATCCGGGTAAACTGGTAGTCATACGGTCGCGTGATGTGGAGGAAAGGTATATAGCCGTGATCCCCCTGGATAATGGCGTTGCGGATCTGAAAAGTACTATATATGAAACAGGCAAAAAGGATTTTTATATTTCCAACTATAAAAGCTACGTATATGGCGGAGGAAATAATTATTATGAGACAGAGTCTACCCTGTGGGATCCGCGAATCAATAAAAACGGAATTACGATCGGGTACGGCGAACGTGTTGGTGGTATTGCCAGGATCCTGCCATGCAGTGGAAAGATCGTGGGTGTGCCGCGCAGGATTTATGCCAGCGGTCTGGATACATACCTGTCTTATTTTGTACTGGATGATGACAATGAGCAGCTGGTTCTGCACAGGATAAGCCTGTCAGAGCAGGTGGCAAATGTAATTGAACAGTTGAAAGAAAGTATACGCAAAAATAGCAACATGGGGAATGTGACCATCAAAAATATAACGGTTACTGCAGACCCACTACCATATGAAAGTAATACATATATAGAATACGTGATGACAGGTAGGGATGAAGGGTATCTGATTATGTTTATGACAGTCGAGATGGAATATGAGACATTGACCAGTAAGGGGACTGTAACGTCAGGCTCAAAGGGTTATAAAATGAAAATTCATTTGGATAATCCGCGCATGGTGGAATGTCAGGATATCACTGTCGGTCAATACGTGAATATGAGATATAATATCATTTCGCAGGTCATGGATGGGGAGTACAGGGTACAGATTGTAGTGCGTGATGTTATGAGTACAAGGACCTGTCTTACATATGGGTATGTTGGTCAAGACTACACAAGCGATATACAGGTTGCGGTACCGTCAGTAGTATTGGACGGGAAGGCTTTAACATGTATTGCACACTGCGGTAACGAGCTGGCGGTTGGGATAATGCCAGGAAGTCTTGGAAGATTTATTGTTATAGATACTACAGATAATACAGCTCAATACAAAGAAATTAATATCATGGAGGGATAGTAATGTCGAGTTATACACCAGTTTATAGTAGACCCTATGAGGATGGATTTGTCAATGCCCCGCCATATAAGACACCCATCACGGATGAAGTGCTGAACAGTTATGATAGGGCGATTGAAAACATCGAAGATTATCTTAAGGAAAACCCGATCGGTGGTGGAGATGTAGCGAATGTAGATGCGTCTGTGAGCTATGGGATACTGAGTATACAGCTGTGCAGCGAAGACGGAAAAGTTGTTTCTGAAAAAAGAGTTACACTGCCAAGTGTCGATCTAAGCAATGGCGTTACACACGCAGTAGTACACAGCCTGATATCCAGGAACAATATCTCGATGAATAGAAAAGCAGGAACAGAGGTGGGATCGCGAAGCGTGGCTGTAGGCAGCGATGTTACAGCCAGTGGCTATTGTGCCCATGCCGAGGGCGAAAATACAGAATCGGCCGGGGAAGCTGCCCATGCGGAAGGAAGAGGTACAAAGGCGTTAGAAAATTATTCCCATGCGGAAGGTCAGGGCACAACAGCCGATGGGTATTATTCCCATGCGGAAGGAAGCAACACAACAGCCGGCGGCCAGGGTGCCCATGCGGAAGGTCAGGGCACAACAGCCAGTGGTTATAGTGCCCATGCGGAAGGATTAAGCACAACAGCCAGCGGCCAGGGCGCCCATGCGGAAGGTCAGGGCACAACAGCCAGCAAAAATTGTGCCCATGCGGAAGGAATCAACACAACAGCTGTAGCACAAAGTGCCCATGCTGAAGGATTAGCTACAATAGCCAGCGGCCAGGGCGCCCATGCCGAGGGTGAAGGTACGAATGCTGCGGGATCAGGTGCCCACGCTGAAGGATCTGGTACAATAGCAGCAGGTCAGTCACAGCATGTACAGGGAAGATGCAACATTGAGGACGTTGATGGTAAATATGCACATATTGTAGGAAATGGACAATCTGCCGACAGCCGCAGCAACGGTCACACTCTAGACTGGGAAGGGAATGCATGGTACAGCGGCACGGTTGAAAGTGCAGGCATCATACTGAGAGACAATACTGACAAATCTCAATATTACAAAATACAGATTTCAGACGGGCAGCTGGTAGTAGAGCAAGTGCCTGGATCAGTGTAACTTATTAACCAGCTCTGTAGAGGAGTGTTTTAGAAAAACGTCCAATAGTACCACTAGTAGGCACATATGGGTAGTTTTTATTATGATTAGAAAGGATCAGAAAGAAATGAAAGTAAAAGTTTTATCAGGTGTAGGAGTGATTGGAAGTTTTATTGCATCGTTATTCGGTGGTTGGGATGCAGGACTAATAACGCTTGTTATCTTTATGTCACTCGACTATGCTTCAGGTTTCGTAGTGGCTGGTGTGTTCCATAAAAGCACTAAGACCAAAACGGGAGCGCTCGAGAGCAGTACTGGATGGAAAGGATTGTGCAGGAAGGTCATGACCTTGATTTTTGTATTAGTCGCACACCGTCTTGATTTGGTTATTGGCACAAACTATATCCGGGATGCAGTAATTATAGCTTTCATTGCCAATGAAACAATTTCCCTTGTTGAAAATGCGGGGCTTATGGGTCTGCCGCTCCCGGAAGTGATCACAAAAGCAATTGATGTTCTGCAGAAAAATACAGAAAGAGAGAAATAAGAAAATGAGTAATTCAGGATTGATCAGTTTCACTAATATTTCACCCAATAGAACCAGCCCGAGAAACCGCAGGATCGACACGATCACACCGCATTGTGTCGTGGGACAGTCGTCCGCAGAGGCGATTGGAAGATGCTTCACAAGTCCAGGCAGGAAGGCATCATGCAATTATGGCATTGGTGTCGATGGACGGATCATTCTGGTGGTCGATGAAAAAGACAGGAGCTGGTGCAGTTCCAACAGCGCTAATGACCACCGTGCAGTAACGATCGAATGTGCCTCGGACAAGACAGCACCATATGCAATGAACAGTAAAGTGTATGATAAGCTGATCGATCTGTGCGCGGATATCTGCAGGAGAAATGGCAAAAAACGGCTGCTGTGGCTTGGCAGCAAAGAAAAAACACTTGCATACACACCCAAAAGCGATGAAATGGTCCTCACAGCACACAGATGGTTTGCAAACAAATCATGCCCCGGGGACTGGCTGTACTCCCGATATGGAGATCTTGCGGACAGGGTCAATGTCCTGCTTGATAGTAATATATCCGATGAGCTGCAATATAGCGTAACGCCAGTTTTTAACCCTTTTCCGGAACCGACAACAGTTGTGAAAACAGGCAGCCGCGGTGAGTCCGTTAGATGGGTACAGTGGTATCTGTGGCGTTTCGGGATCATGGATAGGGAAGAAATAGATGGCATTTTCGGGAATAAAACAGATGCTGCAGTGCGGGAGGCACAGAAACGGCTGAAGCTTGAACAGGACGGTAAAGTTGGTTCGGAAACAAGAATGGCATGGAAAAAACTTGCATAGATGCTAAAACAGGTATGTATTTTACTATTGCCAGGTTTGATGATATAAGTTTAAAAGTTTCTAAAGATTTTTCTAAAGTATGGGTTGAAAATAATATATACATATTGTTATAATATTATTTAAAAAATATCTAAAACCAAGGAATATTGCTTATTGAGATAAGTAGGTATGCGAAGGTATGACCTTGCCAAGGTCGAGACCGCGGGTTCGAGCCCCGTCTATCGCTCTTTATTAA
>ERZ778516.1208-NODE-1208-length-20308-cov-6.023108_pt1 | contig 20308 bp, 21 predicted proteins | sample MGYA00510342_ERZ778516 | MGnify/ENA primary metagenome ERZ778516 (study PRJEB29527, sample SAMN07138961) | mouse gut metagenome | material: feces | host: mouse | place: China:Nanjing | collected 2016-01-25 ... | reverse complement strand
CACACGTCACCATCCCGCGAGGTGTTTTCGTGCATATTTGCACGAAACAGTGGTGCTTGAAGATTCTTAATGCACCTGATATTCCAGAAAAAACCAACAGCCGCAGGCTTTTTCATATTTGTGCAGATATGCACAAAATATTTAAATTTGTATAATTTTATTTTCTTACAAAGATAACTACTATATCAGCATTGTAAAAATTGCCGTTGATTCCGGCATATGTACAATCCCTACACTGCAGCGTATCTTCATGCATACCTGACCATGCAGAATCTGTCCGATACCTTCTCCAATATTTTTAAAAGCAAGGGCGGATGCGGGAATTGAAAGCACATAGCCGCTTCTGTCCGCATTTATATATTTGCCGCTGTCAAAATACTTCAAACTTTCCACATGCCCGCGCATCCGTTTTCCGGTAACGGCTGAATTGGCAAAGATATCCACTGCTTTAATCCTCAAGAGTCCTGTGCCGTCTTTTATGCTTAACACACAGGGATGTTCAAAACCTTCGTTTGCCATGGAAATATTATTGCCATTTTTTGCATTTTCCCGATAGATAATAAAGGGAAACTGATACTCTCCGTCCTTCAGCATTTTGCAGAGTACTGCACCACTGAACTGCTTTTTATCCCGCAATTCATATTTGACACGGTATTTTTCTTCTGCACTTCGAATTACGTCCATCGTATCATCTGTATTATAGAGTGCCCAATAATAAGCGTCATTTGCCGCACTTTCCATGTTGACACCCTCATACAGCAGATGACTTGTGGTAATGTTAATCCGCTCGGCGTACCTTTGCGCCTGCTGTCGTCCTTTTTCGGTAAGGCGAGGCTTCCGAGGCCGTTCCTTGCTGATAAGTCCTTCCTTTTCCAAAGCAGTAATGGCACGGCTGATGGAATAATGTTCTTCTCTTAGTGTGCGGGCAATTTCCATAACTGTGCAGTCTGTTTCATCTTCACTTAAAAAGCAGAGTAATACCCGCAGTCTTAAAATTTCTGATGTATCCGGCATTGTTCTGTAATCTCCTGTTCTTCATAATTCTGCATTTACTTTGTATCCTTTAAGACCTCTGTTTTTTACTCTGATAACCACATCAGACATTTTTGTTCTCCCGCTTTCCAAACAGATGAAACCCTTTTTTCTCATATGGTTCTGTCTGCGCATGAACAAACGTATATCCCGTTTCGCTGATAACCCTTTTCAATTGCTCTTCGTCTATGGGCGATTCTGCAATAATTTCCGTTCTGCCTTTACTGTGGGAAGATGTGACCTTCTTTACCATAAAAGATTTTCGCAAGCTGTCATTTATATGGGATTCACACATCCCGCACATCATACCGTCAATTTTCAGTGTGATTTTTACCATTATTTTTCCCATCCTTATTATAAATTTTTTTGCTCTGGCATAAGTCAGCTTCAACATTTCATTGAATACTTTTTCGGTTAGTCTAGGCTAACTTTTTATGAGTATAGCACAAAAAATTTTATTCTGCAAGATACAAGGAGAAAAATTTGCCAAATAATTACTGCCATACAGAGCCAGTTATTTTCACCGACTCTGTCAAATATTTCTTATTTTATCCGATTGCCCAGTCCTGGCTTTCAGTCTGAAGTTTTACCATATGTGCATAAATTCCATTTTGATGAAGCAGTTCTTCAGGCTCTCCCTGTTCCGCCACAGTGCCATTAGAAAGGACAACAACTTTATCCGCGCCTGCAACAGTACGCATGCGGTGTGCAATTAAAAGAACAGTCTTATCCTTAATGAGGAGGGAAAGCGCCGACTGAATGGCTGTCTCATTTTCCACGTCAAGAGAAGCGGTCGCCTCATCAAGCAGAATAACAGGAGCATTCTTCAAAAATGCACGGGCTATGGAAATACGCTGCCGTTCGCCTCCGGAAAGCGCACTGCCGTTCTCTCCAATACTGCTGTTCCATTTATCCGGAAGTTTTTCTATAAATTCCTCACAGTTTGCCAGCCTTGCTGCCGCCATTACTTCTTCGTCCGTGGCGTCCTTTCTGCCAATACGGATATTTTCCATCACCGTGTTATGAAAAAGCGTGACATCTTGAAATACAATAGAAAACGCTGTTAATAACTGTTCCGGGTCAACGGAAGTTACATCTATGCCGCCAATGGTAATTCGACCTTTATCTGTATCCCAAAATCTTGCAGCCAGTTTTGCAGTCGTGGATTTCCCGCCTCCGGACGGACCAATTAAGGCTGTCACTTCACCCTGTTTCGCCGTAAAAGATACATTTTCAAGTACTGTTTCGTTTTTGTTATAAGCAAAGCCTGCCTGTTCAAAAACGATATCATATCCATTTGGACAAAAACTTCTTTTACCCTCCTGTTCTTTGCAGTTTTCAATTTCATTCATCCGGTCAATGTTAATCTGCAAAGAATTCATTGCCGCCAGATTCTGCAAAGAAAAAGCCATTGGTTCATAAATTCTCGAAACAACCAACAGAAACAGAAAGAATGTAATCAGATTGAGCGTGCCATCAATCAGCAGCATACTGCCTACAAGCGCTACGGAAGCGATGCCAAGCTTCAGTATCATCTGTGCTGGTACAACAAACAATGCAGTGCCAAGTTCGCTCCTGATATGTCGTCCTTCCAGCAGGTCAATCTTCTGATACAAGTCATTCAGGTATTCCTGTTCTGCGTTATTGCTTTTTAAATCGCGCACTGTCTCCAGACACTCCTGCACACCATCTAAAACGGCTATCTGTGCCATATTCTGCTTACGGCTGAAATAATTCTGCGCTTTCTTGGAAAATCCAACAATCAGCAGTGCAACCGGTAAAACCCACAAAGCGGCAAGAGAGAGACGCCAATCATAAAAAAACAGGCTGACTGCAACAAAACAGGTAGAAATAATAGAGGCATAAAACTGTGGCACATAATGAGAGAACATCTGCTCTGTTGTAGATACATCCCCCATAATGGTATTGGTCAAGTCTGCAAGGTCCTTCTTTCCGAAAAAGGAAAGAGGCAGCCTGCGCAGCTTTTCGGCAAGGCGGATTCTGCAGGCTCCAGATTCTTTATAGGTAGAAAAATAAGTGGCATTGTATTTCCAAAATTCTGAGAGGAAAATCAGAAGAAGCGCACCGACCATTCCGATTCCATATAACAGATAGTGACTTTCAGGTACTGCGCCATTCAGAAAATCATTTACCAGATAGTATAGAAGTCCTACCGGAAACATCAGTACAATATCAGCAAAGGTACACGCGGCAATTGCCTTTACAAGTCCTTTGGCACCCTCTTTTGAAAGCGCAAACCGTTTCATAATTTTGTTTATCATCCCGCACCTCCTACTTTCCATCTGACAGAAGTCTGATAATCTTTCCACATCTTTGCATACAGGCCCTTCTTTTCTGCAAGTACTTTATGTGTACCATATTCTGCTACTCTGCCATCTTTTAATACATAAATTCTGTCTGCATTTCTTACCGTTGATAAACGGTGTGCAATCATAATAACTGTTTTATTCTTAGACAAATCTTCGAAAGCCCGCTGCACAAGGGACTCATTTTCCGGATCGGCAAAAGCAGTTGCCTCATCCAAAATAATAATCGGCGCATTTTTCAGCATTACGCGGGCGATGGCAATTCTTTGCTGCTCACCGCCGGATAAATATACACCTCCAGTTCCGATTATGGTATCCATTCCATCCGGCAGCTTTGCAAGAATATCGTCACACTGCGCCCTATGAAGGGCGTTTTCTACTTCCTGACGGGAAGCGTCTGGTTTTGCCAGCCTTACATTTTCAAAAACAGAGGTTTTTAAAAGCCTGCTGTCCTGAAAAACATAAGAAACCGTTTTCATCAGCTCCGATTTTTTGATATTCTTTACGTTTACATCGCCAATTTTGATTTCACCGCTGCTCACATCAAAGAAGCGGGAAATCAATTCTGCCGCAGTCGTTTTTCCACCACCGGAAGGGCCGACAAAAGCAACCGTTTCTCCGGGTTGTACCCGAAATGAAATATTGTGAATAGCATCTGTCTGCGCTTTGCTGTAACGGAAGGAAACATTTTTAAATTCTACTGAATGATTCTTTGGATGCTTTGCATTCTGTGCGTCCGGTAAAGGCTGCATATCCAAAATGGAATGAATACGGTTCAACGCATCATTTACAATCATTCCATTTTCGCTCATAAATAAAACTTTTGACATGGAGGTTGCAATCACAGGTGTAAATATCACATAGAAAATAAGGCTGAGCAGAATGGATTGTGTGACAGCTCCACCGCCTGTTAAAATCAGTGCCAGCGTAATCAGAAATGCAAAAGCACTGTTAATGCAAACAGTGTAAATCAGCATTGGCATACGGCATTTTTTGCAATAAGCGATACAAAATTTATAATAACTGTCTATGGAACCTTTAAAACGTTTGAAGGTATGCACCGTCTGACCAAAAGTTTTCACCACAGGAACTCCGCGCACATATTCAACAGCCTCGTTATTCATGTCCGCCAATGCATTTTGATAATTTTTCATATCATCCGCCATTTTGGGCCCCGCCATTTGAAACATGGCTGCAAAGCCAAGAATAACCGGTACAAGGCAGATTAACCCAAACCGCCAGTCAAACAGGAACAGCATGACAATCATGCCAAGCGGTGTAGCGATTGCGCCTGCCATATCCGGCAGCTGGTGGGCAAGATAAGTTTCGGTTGCCGCACTGCTTTCATTGACAATCCGGCGGATTTTACCACTTCCCATTTCTCCAATAAATCCAAGAGGCAGCTTTGTGATATGCGCCATCAGTGTCTTACGCAGATTTCCTGCAATGCGGAATGCTGACAAATGGGAACACATCAGCGCACCTATGTAAATAGCTATGGAAATCAGTGCTGACAGCACCGCCATCCATCCATTATGAACAACATTCACTGCTTCTGAATAATTGGGAGCATTTTCTATCACTTCTCTGATGATAAAAAAAATAAAAACGAATGGCAATAACGCAAAAAATGCGCTGATAACCGATAAAATGAGCGATAAATAGGTAAGGTATTTATGCCTTCCTGCATAACTCATAAGCTCTGAAAGATTTTTGTTTCTTTTCACTTTGAATCCTCCTTCTAATAAGATTTAAATGGCTGACATTATTTGTCTGCACATTCAGGGACTGCAATACATATCCCTTTCTATATGATATAGAAACCGCTGCAGTCGGCTTCGGATATCCTGATTTGATATAGAACCCCTTATATTTTTTATTTATTTTCTGTTCTTTTTATAGTTAGTTCTATTTGCTTTTGATTAGTAATAACTAACTAATATCTAAAAATAATAGAATCTACTCTCCATGCAGATTCTATTGTTATACAATCCTCAAATCTTCATCGTTTCTTATTGTTTGCAGCCGCACGTTCTGGTAGTAACTGTTCTTTACTGACCCATAATTTTCATCCAGCCTGCTGTATAAAATGCCCGCAGTTCTTCCAGATAAGCTTTTGCCTGTTCAAGTGGCATTTCATGGATAATCAGCTCAAAATAGGCATTGAACATACCAGTAATCAGGATATGCTCCAGCTTCGGGTCAATTGGCGGAGCTGGTCTTCCCAGATTCTTTAATACAGCGAGATAATCATGAGTGCCTTTGACTTCAATCTCCACCATCTCATCAATCATTCCTGAAAAACAGGTTCCCTTGGAGCAGGTAAGAATCAATTGAAATTCATCTAAATGTTTATAGGCATACAACAGCATTTCCATCATACACCACCCTGAAATACTGCTCAGATGTTCCGGCTGTGATTCCGGCGGCAATCCGGCAAAATCAGCCTGCGCTTTACGAAAACAATTCATAAAATACGCATACTGTTCACCAACAAGTGCTTCAAATAACCCTTCCTTATCCTGAAACCGGACATATATAGAGTTGGTACTGGTTCCTGCTTTTGTAGCAATTGTACGCAGAGAAGCATCCAGATATCCCTTTTCCAGAAACTCCTGTTTTGCACATTCCAGAATTCGTTCATATACGCCTTCAATCTGTTTTGCCATAAATTCACCTCCCACAGGAATTAAAAACAGTGTTTCATAACACTGTTTTTAATATAACATTCTCTTTTTTATTTGTCAAGAAGGATTTCAAAAAATATTTTTTACAAAGTTACAAATGCTTTTTGCGTTGAATCTTTTAAAAAGATAAGTGCTACGCCTGCAGTTAACACTTCTGCAATCACAAATGTCAGCCAGAATACAGTTGTCACATATTTACTCATGCAGAACAAAACGGCAAAAGGAACAACAAATACAATCAGTCTTAGCAATGAAATTATAATCGGTTTATAGATATTGCAAAATCCCTGCAGGATACCCTGAACAGAAACACTGATACTCATAAAAATATAGCCAAGAGTTGCGATATGCATCGCTGTTTCACAGGTAGATAAAATGTCTTCTTTACGGATTCCATCAGCAGACTGTTCAGGAAGTGATAAACCAAACAGGTCAGATATAGGAGCAGCAAACACCTGAAACAGAAGCATAATCACTGCTGCCACAATAATCGAGTTTACAATTCCAAATCGAATCACCTGCTTCAGTCTCTGCTTATCCTGCTTTCCATAATTAAATGATACAATTGTAATCAGTGTATTGCTCAGTCCGAATCCGGCAAAAAGAGCTGTCTGCATGATTTTATAGTAAATGCCGTAGGTATTAATCATCAGAATCATGGTAGTTCCATTATCAATCACCTTAAAAATCTGCAATACGACAAACATCATCACCGCAAGCAGCGCCTGCATAATCGCAGCAGGAACGCCAATCTTATAAATTGTTCTGATAATTGCTCCGGACGGTTTTATAAAATGGAAACTTCCATCAATTTCCTTATTTAAACAATAATGCAGGGTCATCGCAACCCACAGGGACAGAATCTGTCCGATAACTGTCGCCCATGCTGCACCGGCAGCTCCCCAGTCGAATACCATAACAAAAACATAATCCAGTACAATATTGCACACTGCACCTGCAATCTGCGCAGCCATAGAATGCACGGTTTTTCCGGTTGCCTGTAAAAAGCGCTCGTATACCGTAAATCCTACTGCTCCTATGGAAAAGCAGCAACAGATACGAAGATACTCTGTGCCCATGCTGACCACAACCGAATCACCTGACATCAACTGCATATACGGTTCCGCCAAAAATAATCCGAACAAGAAAAAGACTATATAAATCATCAGAGCCAGAAAAATCCCATTTCCTGCTACACGACTGGCGGTTTTCGTGTCTTTTTCACCTAGCTTTCCAGACAGCAGCGCATTAATTCCAACGCCTGTACCAACACCAATGGCAATAATCAGAATCTGTACCGGAAATGCTGCTGTCAACGCGGCATTTCCCTGCGTTGCAGCATTGGAATTAATCACGAATATCGTATCAACCACATTGTAGACTGCTTGTAGAATCATGGACAGAACCATTGGCAGTCCCATACTCCAGATTAGCGGATTGACTGGTACTGTTCCCATTTTGTTTTCTGTTTTCATATTTTACCTCCAAATCTGCAAACTATAAGCGCTCCGCTCACATTCGCGGGTGCGCTCGGATAATCTTTTATCCTTACTTTTTCTTCGCGCAAAAAAATAATGCGCAAATCCAAAATCTGGACTTACGCATTTGCTGCTCGATAGCTGTATCCTATCATAAAATTTGCTAAATGTCAATGAAGGAATTTTCAGAAATATTATTTCCGCTGTTATTTTATCAGTTCATCCGTCAGGCGTATAATTTCCGGTGCCAGCTTTTCACGCTGCTGTTAAAAGGTCCATAAAACAAAAAAATCCGAAATCGTACTTGCACAAAACATCCAGTACAATTTCGGATTTATCAAATTCCAGCAAGAATACTCTTACTTCTTTAAGTGGTGGATAGTTTACTTAAGAGTTTTGACAGATAATATCCTGCCACTGTAAACAATCCCATTACAGCAATATAGTCAAACAAAAATAACATAAAAGGTTCTTCAAAATCAAAAAACACAAATTGATTTTGAAGCAGCATATAGCTGCCAATATTACGCTCAATAAATGCATATACGCCATAACCTGCAATAAGGGCGGCAGCCGCACGAAGTATCCACTTGCGAACTTCTGAAGGCTTTTTCACAAGCTTTCTTGCTATTCCCATTATCATGCCCCAGTGAATGCCAAGGTGAAGACTTATAAATACAAATCCCCAATATGCAGAAAGCATATGCAGATTTCTTGCAAAGGCACGCCCGCTGTTTATGCCAAGAAAAGATAAGGCATGGCGGGATAGTATTATACCACTGACCATAGAACCAATCATAGAAAGCAGAACCAGTATTACAAGACTAATCTGTAAAATTCGCAAAGCGGTATATTTGCCTTTAAAAAGATTCCTGCTCCATCTGTGATTCAAAATATGATGAGCAATAAACATTACAAATATCGCAATACCAATCCACTCATGCGCTTCCTGTCCAATCTTTTCATAGCCCATAAGCAACAATAAAATAACTGTCATGGCAATGTCTACGCATATTTTCATTATCATCTTTGGTTTCACACAATCTTCCCCCTGCTTATCGAATAAAATTCATTGGAGTAAACGGCTCCTTTTCTGGAATACCATATTTTTCTCTGCCAAGCTCAATACTTTTCATTAAAAATGACATATTTCTTGCCAGTGTCCTCATTCCCTGCAAACCTTCCGTATCCAACTCAGCTTCTCCGATTTCCCGACCATGTATACTGTTCCAATATTGACCGGAAGCGACCGGCATACCAGAAATCGTAAAAAACTTGTTCAGTTCATCAAAAGTCGAGGACAGTCCTCCTCTGCGGGCAGCAACAATAGCAGCTCCCACCTTCATTGTCTTATCAAAGCGTGTACTGAAAAACAGGCGTGTCAAAAAAGCAATCAAGGTTGCATTTGCAGACGCATAATAAACAGGACTGCCCACAACCAAACCGCTGCATTCCTGAAATTTCGGAGCAATTTGATTCACCATATCATCAAATACACATTTACCATTTTTTACACAGGAACCACAGGCAATACAACCTCGGATATCTTTATTTCCGATATGTACAATCTCGCTTTCAATGCCTTCCTTATCAAAAATCTTTTCCATCTCATGAAGGGCGATATAAGTGTTTCCGTTTGCATGAGGACTTCCGTTTATAAACAAAACTTTCATATTTTTATTCCTTTCATATTTATTATTTCTTTCATATATTTAAAGTAATATATTCCATTGTGATATTTCTCATTCTTATTTTCTATTTTTATTTTAACTGATATTTCTAAAAAATAAAAGTCTAAATTTGTTCACAGGTTTTAACTGAAAAGTGTTTACTGATTATTCCAGAACCGCCGTTACTGAACAAACCTTATGCGCTCGGCGAATCATTTCCCGTTTGCCTCCGAAAGTCCCCAATGCGTAATCTTTCCTTCTTTGATTAGCTCGGACATCACTCCCGCTACTTCCTCAATCGGAATATTCGGGTCAGGGCGATACTGATAATAAAGGTCTATATAGTCAATTTTCAGACGTTTTAGTGATTCCTCTACTGAATCGCGGATAATTTCAGAACGGGAATCCAGCACAAGCAGGTTGTTAACCGCAGAACTTTTCATATCAAAGTGAATCCCAAATTTTGTAGCAATCACCACCTTATCACGGCAGCCACCAAGCACTTCGCCTACCAGCCGTTCATTTTGATGCGGCTCATCGGCCGTGCCGTATACTTCGGCGGTATCAAAAAAAGTATATCCCATATCAACTGCCTGCTGAATCAGATAAATTGCCTGCTTTTTATCTGTCGGCACACCGTAAGCATGGCTTAATCCCATACAGCCAAGTCCCACAGCAGACACAGTCAAATCCTTTCTCAGAGTTCTATACTGCATTGTTATTTCCTGCTCTGAAGATATGGCGCCAGAGGTTTTTGTTTCAAAAGCCTCTGAGTGTTTATTTGACTAATCGGCATAAGCGTTATCTGCATGATTTCGCGTGCAGCCTGTCAGCACAGATAGCATACACCCACCAAGAAAACAACAATCGCAATTTTTCGCACAACAGCCATCTTTAATCTCCCAGATTCAGGCTGTCAATCCATTCTTTTACCGTTGATTTAGAAACAGAGGAAGAAAATCTCTGACCCTCCAGCCAGTTTCCAGTGCCTGCCATATCCGCAAGCAGTTTTCCGGAATCACCCAGTCCTGAACTCGCTGATGTACAGAAAGGAATCACTGTTTTTCCCGTAAAATCATTTGCTTTCACAAATCCGTCTACTGGCCACGCGGCAATCTGCCACCAGATAGGATAGCCGATAAATACAGTATCATACTCATCCCAGTTCTCCACAGTATTTTTCACAAGTTCAATATCTCTTGCTTTTGGATGGTCATGCTCATAAACAACACGGCTGTCATCATCCCGATAATTCAAATCATCGCTGGAGTAATCATTTACCGGTACCAATTCCAAAATATCGGCATTTGTAGCGGCTGCTATATAATTCGCAGCACCTTCAGTATTACCAGACGCGGAGTAAAACACCACCAGTGTCTTTTTTTCTGTTGCTGCCGTCGGTTCAGAAGAATCCTCCGGTTTGGTATTACTTTCATCGGCGCCTGCTGCAGAAGTAGCAGAATCTTTTGATGTATCAGAGGATTGAGCTGATGTCTGCGTTTTGGAATTTGTCGTGGTATCCCTGTCAGAATTATTCTTTCTGTCAGAATCAGCGCTGCAGGCAGCAAGGCCAAATACAAGCAGCAGGCTTATAAATAAAACTGTTAATTTCTTCATGTCTAATATCTCCTTTTAAAATCAAATACATTCCTTCAATATTTCATAAATTTCATCGTGCGTCAGCTTCCGACAACATCCTGACGTAATGTTTATCGAATCTGCAATTGCCCGAAAATCAACGGTTTCTGAAATCCCCATCTGTGAAAAGCTGGTCGGCATACCGATTTCTTTAATAAAATCCGCAAGTGCTTCTACTCCCGCAAGCGCAGTCTGTTCTGCGGTTTCTTTCTCACTGATTCCCCATACATTTTTTGCAAAACGAGCAAAACGTTCTGCACCGTCTCTGTAAATATGGCGATAAAGTACCGGATGAATCACAGCCAAGCCCTGTCCATGATTACAGTCGGTATAGGCTCCAAGCTGATGTTCTATCTGATGTGCCTGAAAATCCGTAATTTTTCCAATTTTTAAAATACCATTTTCCGCCATGGAAGACGCCCACATCAATTCGCTTCTTGTATGATAGTTTTTATTGTCTGTCAGCAATACACGGATATTATATATAACGTTTTTCATAACTGCTTCATTTATATCATCCGATAAATTATTTGTATCAGGTTTTCCAAAATAAGTTTCCATCGCATGACTGAGAGTATCAAACGCACCTGAAATCACCTGACCAAATGGAACAGATAAAGTATAGTCAGGATTAAGAAATACAAATTCTGCCTGTGCGCCAAATAAAGCGCCTTTTATCTTCTTTTCTTCGTGGGTAATAACTGCTCCGGCATTCATTTCTGCTCCTGTTCCTGAAGCTGTTACAATTGCTCCCATTGGAATAAAATCAACCGGCTGATTTTTCCTGACATTCTCCATTTCCCAAATATCTTCTGAAAGTTTTGCCTGTGCTGACACGATTTTACAACAGTCGATTACCGAACCGCCTCCCACTGCAAGAATAAAATTCACATGATTTTCACAGGCCAGCCTTGCCCCCTCCTGCACTTTGGCATATGTAGGATTTGACATAATACCCGAAAACTCAATGACTGTTTTTTCTGATGCCTGTAAAATAGACATTATTTCATTATAGATTCCATTCTTTTTAATTGAACCGCCGCCATATGCCAGCATAACAGTATCGCCATAACTTTTCAAAATACTGGCAAGATACTCCTTAACTCCACCCTTTCCAAAATAAACCCTTGTTGCATTTTCATAAATAAAATTATTCATTATCTTTTCTCTAAACCTTTCCTTTGAACTAATTCTCTTTTACAAAACCTGCTGCCCAGTCTTTTACCTTTTTTTCAGATTCTGCCACCGAACTGCCGCGCAGAGACAGGATATCCTCTGTAAGAACATCCGCATTCTTTGCAAGTTCAGATATTCTGTTTACGCTGTTTGCTCCATTTGAACTTCCGTTGTGAGAAAAGAAAGGAATAACTGTCTTACCCGACAAATCATACTCCTCAAGGAAAGTCCAAACCGGCATAGGCAGGTCATACCACCACACCGGAAAACCAATATAAATCACATCATACTGCGCCATCACATCAGCATCGATATGTTCAGACAATTCCGGACGTATTTCATTGTCAAGCTCATTTTTAGCACGGTCAGCACAGGAATCAAAATCTTCGCCATAGGCTTCAGCCGGAACAATTCGAAATAAATCTCCGCCTGTTTCTTCTGATATCCATCTTGCCATCTGCTGTCCATTGCCTGACCATGAAAAATAAGCTACCAGTATACGGCTGTCTCCATTCACTTTTGCCTCCGGCTTATTGTCAATTCCGGTTCGGGAACCTCCAAATAAATTCATGCAGATGACAACGACTGCAACAATTAACACAACTGCAATGCCTGCAATAATTATAATTTTTTTCTTTTTCATGCTTTTATTCTCCTTTTCTTTGTATTTGATTTTCCCAAAAAGCTCCTGCTTCATCTATCCAGCATCTCTTTCCCTGCCGCTTATATTTCATATTATAAAAAAACCGAGACTCCATGAGAAGTCTCGATTCGTTTATGAGTTTATACCTAAAGGTTATAACTTGGTTTTTATAATTCACATTGCAAAACTGCTATTATTGAACAGCCTGTTCTGCCGCTTTCAAAAACTTTGTTACCGTTTCCGAAGGTTTGGGAGAATAAAGCAATCCGTAAGGAATACTGAAATCCCATTCTACCGGAATAACTTTTAAAAGTGGATGAACATTTGCCCATCCGGAAATCGCAAGCAGAACATCATTTGAATTTTCACAGCGGTTAAATACATCCATATTATAAAATTCAAAATCTACGATATGAACTTCCGGATGGTTCTTCCAGAGCTCGTCGCGCAGTTTATCTACATAATGGCTCCAATCCCTGTGCATTAGTAACAGGTTTTCACCATAGAGGTCCTCGACAGTCAATCGCTCCTTTGCTGCAAGTCGATGATGAATGGAAACCGCACAGCAGAACGGCTCATTGGAGAGCTCCATTCCTGCGCAATTTCGCAGATTTAACATGGTTTCATCAAAAATTCCACCAATCACATCTATATTCTTTCCTAAATTGCCTAAAATTTCTCTTGCGTTCTCCGGAGTATTTTCAAAGGGAATAATCTGAAATTTAATATCGGGACAATACATCTGAATTTTGGGCCATAGCTGCATTAAAAGCTGCGCCGGTGTCATTGGAGAAGTTCCAATCCTAATAATATTTGCATCTTCCTGCATTGCATTTTTTGCCCGTGTAACAGAATCCCGACAATACTGAATAATATATTTGGTATCCTGATATAATGATTTTCCGGCTTTCGTTAAGGTAAGTCCCCTGTGTGTTCTTTCAAAAAGCTTTATTCCTAAATCTGCTTCAAGGAGATTTATCTGCTTAATCACAGCCGTCGGTGTAATATAGGATTCTTCTGCTGCTTTATTGAAACTTCCGGCATCCGCCACATGAAGAAACGTTTCAAGTTGAGGATTGTACATGCTTTTCACCACCTGTTCTTTTCAAATCATCCGGTTTTTACGAATGATTTTCTATTTGTACCCTGGATATTTTACACACAGAAGGAAGCTTGGAAATGTGTCTCTAAGCAATATATAATCCATACCTGTCTCAGCAGTCGCTGCGTTTATCCGAATAAGTATATTTATTATATTTACTTATCTGAAATCTGTCAAGTTACCATAAATCAAATATCAATTATTTCTTCTGATTTTTTCTTTTTTCTATTTTATTTCCCGTATTTTTTTTCTAACTTTTAATATCATAGAAGGAGCTACCGACAGTTCATCTACCCCAATTCGGAGAAACTCCTCTGTAAGTTCCGAATCTGCTCCCAACTCACCACATATGCCGACCCACTTTCCATACTTGTGGGTATTTTCCACAACCATTTGCATCATCTTGACAATCGCTTTATGATGTAGATTATAAAAGTCATATCCCATCATAGCAAGCAAAACACCGTTAAATAAAGCAAATACAAACGACATTCCTGCTATAAGATATAAAAATATTACGTCACGTTCCATGTCCTGCCTTTTGCTATGTTAAATCTCTTTTTTCAAAAAATTTTATTGACAGAATCGCGGATATTGCAAAAACAACAAGGCTGACTATAATACAAAATATAATTATCGCTGTTGTAGAAACGGTATCCAAAAAATCAAGCTGTATTCCATTTTCTGATTTAAACAGGAAAGCCGACAAGACAGGGGATACCATAATGATTATGACAAAGATAAACTTTGTTTTTTCATATCCCAATTTATATAAAGCAGGAAAGTAAAGGGATAAAAGTATAACGATTGCAAAAAAGGTGATAACGGCTATTTGCATATTGAATGCTCCCAATTCGGGAAAAATAAGTGTATCAATCCCAAAAATCAGACAGCACACCGCATAAATAATTAAACAGAAACAATATTTTGAAATGACAATCAACCTGCGGGGATACGGCGTTGCACAAAGCAGGGTTGTTGCTTTCGGATATTGATGTTCTTTTAAGAAAATATACTGGGTCAACATGAAAACACTAAAAACAGCCGCAAGGATAAATCCAATAGCCCCCGCCGCTTCTGGAGTACGCCAAAGCATAAAAGGCGGGATTAAAAACGACACTATAAGCATAATACCTACATATTTCTTGACAATTAAAAAATCTTTTTTTACCAGACTAAACAGCATTCTTTTTTCTCCTTTCTACGTTCGCAAGCATAATATCCTCAATTGTTGGTCTTTCCGCAAGTACATCCTCCATAATATCAGCGGACTGTTTTGTTATTCCCATAAAACCAAACGCGCTTTCCTCGATATTCAAAAACAGTTTTCTTGTATTTTCATTCAGTTTTTCTGTACTTCCCTTTATAATTCGATAACTGTCAAGCAACTGGTCTTTTTCTTCCTGAAAAACAATCTGCCCATCATCAATCATAATCAGCATATCCGCAATCTTATCTAAATCAGAAGTGATATGCGTAGAAAAAATACACCTTTTCCACCTTTGCTCATATAATCTTTTAATATATCCAAAAGCTGGCTTCTGACTAATGGGTCAAGCCCGCCTATCGGTTCATCCATAACAAGAAGTTCTGCTTTATGGGAAAGTGCCAGTGCCAAAGCAAATTTCATACGCATCCCCTTCGACAGGGTACTGATTTTTTGTTTTGGATTCAATGAAAATCGCTCCAAGTACTCTATGAAATCCTTTTCACACCAATTTTTATAAGCGGGGGCAATCACACTTTTCATCTCTGAAAGAGTCAAATCATCATAAAAACAGCCTTCGTTCAGTACAATACCGATACGGTCTTTTATTTTCCCTTCATTCCCCTCTATATCCATATCAAAAAATTTTATGTTCCCAGATACCTTGCCTGTAAGCCCTAAGACAGTTCTTAATGTTGTTGTCTTTCCCGCCCCGTTAATCCCTACAAAACCAGTAATACATCCCTCTGGCAGATAGAAATTGATATCTTTTAGGGAAAAATTGTCATAATTTTTAGTTAATCCAGATACTTCTAAAATATTGTCCATTTAGTTTTCCTCCTCGTATAGAATATCCATCATGGCATTTAGTTCGTCTTTGCTGATATTAAGTGATTTTGCGGTCTGTATCATATCCGACATTTTTTTCTCCACAAGCCTCCGTTTGGAATCCCGCAGCAGTTCAACATTGCTTGTAGAAACAAAAGTACCAATACCAACTTGGCTTGTTACAAATCCCTCTTGCTCCAATTCATCATAGACCCTCCGTATTGTTAATACGCTGACCTTTAAATCATTTGCAAAGGCACGAATAGATGGAAGGGCATCGCCCTCTACTAATTCTTCTTTCAAGACAGCGTCCTTTATCTGGTCTTTGATTTGTTGGTAAAGAGGGCTTTCAGATGTATTTGATATTACTATCTTCAAATATCCTTCCTCCTTCAATGTGATGTTTATACATACACATTATACACAATCAGCACTTACATGTCAATGACCTTTCTGCTTTTCCTTAAATAATATTATTAAAACTTCCAAAAAGAAAAACGACAGAGTTATTACACTCTGCCGTCTGTCTGCCATGCCTAGATAATTTCCTCATTCACAATCCATTACAGTGTTATAATCGTTACAATATTATATATCGCTGTATGAGTAAATAACAGGAGTTTCAACTTTTCCATCTTTTATCTGCACAATTTCATCTGCCTCACCTGCCAGATATCTGCTGTGAGTAACAACAATAACACATTTCCCCAGCTCATGGGCTGTATGCTTCAACAGCTCAATAATTTCTGCTGCTGTCTGTTCATCCAGATTTCCGGTCGGCTCATCTGCCAGCAAAACTTTTGCATTGCTTGCCAGCGCCCTTGCAATCGCCACACGCTGCTGCTGCCCGCCGGATAATTGCATAATGTTTCTCTTCCATGTTTCCTGCGGCATATGAACCTTCAAAAGCAATTCCTCCGGTTTATCTGTTCCTCCTGTTCTGACATTCTCCTCTGCGGTAAGATAATCAATCAGGTTATATTCCTGAAAAACCAGCGAAATATGATGTTTCCTGTGATAATTTAACCCATTACCTTTTATATCTTCCCCCTCATAAAAAATCTTTCCGGCCGTCGGACTGTCAAGACCTGCCAGCAAAGACAAGAGAGTCGTTTTTCCAGCTCCGCTTGAACCGATAATGGTATAAAACTTTTCTTCTTCAAACTGAATCGAAATATTGTCCAGAACCTTCCTTCCCATTTGAGATTTATATGCATATTCCACATTTCTTGCCTCTAAAATCATAATAATATCCTCCTTAACTCATTTCACTTAATATATCTTTTGGCGCCTTTTTTAATATAGCAAAGCCTGCCATCCATACAGATATCACTGTCAAACCTGCTATGCCAAGTGCATCCTGCACCAGCATCCAAGATGTAATTTCTGTATGGACATCCTGAATTTTCTGCCCTGATTTTTCATCAGAAGATTCATCAGAGGATGCCACCTTCCCCTCATCCAGCAAATCCTGTTCCTCTGCATTTTGTACCTGCTGTTGTACCAGATAGTGCGCTGTCAGTTCCGACACCTTCGGCGCTGCCAGAAAGGATAAAAGTACCGCAGCCACCACAATTATAAGTGCTTCTGTCAATATCTGTGCCAAAATCCGGATTTTTGAAACCCCCATTGACAGCATAATTCCGACTTCTTTATTTCTATTTTTTATCCAAAACAGAAAAATCAAAATCAAAATAACAAGACCTGCCCCTGAAATCACCCATGTCAAAATTTCACTGTATTTTTCAAGTTCATTAAAATTAGCGGACATCACATCTATATTTCCATTATTGTCAATTAAATCATATCTTTCCCATTCGATATCCGTGTGCTTTACCGCCTCCTTTACCGCTTTATACTCATCCACATCCGCAAGTTTAAAATATGCTCTTTCATACAAAGGGTCGTTTTCTTTCCCTTCTACTTTTTCAGGAAAATCCAAGTCTGTAAAAATAATATTTTCGGAACGGTATGTATCACCTGACATATAAGATATAATCGGCTGGTTTACCTGATAAATTCCGATGATTTCGGCCCCATAAACAGCCGGATTTTCTTCGTTGAAGCAGTCACAAAAGGTTAATCTGCCGCCAATTTCCAGATGATTTTTATTTGCAAGCTCCTCTGAAATAACGCATACATTCCTGTCTCCTTTTTCAATCATGCGGCCGCTTTTCATATAAGCATTTCCGGAAAGAAAATGAGAATCCATAGACATATCCAGATTTCCAATCAATGTTACTCCGCCGGGGTCGCCATGCTGGTCCACATCTTCGTCCTCGATACGCGTAAAATTAACAGGTCCTGCTGCCGTCGCTATCGTTGTAACATTATAATCCTCAATTCCTTCTGTTTCTGCAATTTTTTTAATGTCCTCCATCAACAGAGTCTCAAAAAAGTTATCTGTCCATCCTATGTAACTTTCAAACCCGCTTACAATAATCTTTTCCTGATGATATCCCCCCAGACTGCCCTCTTTATCCCCAATCTCTTTGGACAGTTCATCCATTCTCTGACGTCGGTTCGCCATATTTCTTTCCAGAAGCAGCCCTGCTCCAATTGCCTGTCTGCTGCTATCCTGCACTAAAATACCGGCTTTCCCACTGCTGATACCGGACAAAAGCAACAGACTGATAATAAATACTGCCAGAAACAGCAGTGTGCTTTTTGCAGGCTTTCTTATTACAGAACGCCATGCCAGACTAAAACAATTCATTTCTATCCCTCCATCTTTGATAATATATCCTTTGGTTTTGCTCTTAACACCGGCGTCAGAGAAATACAGACTGCCAGAATCACTGTCAGACCACCGATAAAAAATACTGCTGCAATATCCTGTCCATGAAGAGAAACCGACAGAGAGACCTCCGCATTTCCGGTCAACAGTTTTTTCATAGCTCCTGCAATTCCCCTGCCGGATATACAGGCAAAACACACAGACAGACAGAAAACATTTATTGTCTCCAGAAAAAACTGCATAAAAATCTCCGTCTTTGTCCTTCCCATACTGACAAAAACTGCTACTTCCCTTTTTCTCGCCCGCATCCACATACAAAGCAGCAGAGAAATAACTGTTACTCCTGCAATCAGTGTAAATATCAGCATAACTTTCATTACACGGATTGCCTGCTTCAAAGGCACTTCAAGCTGCTGGTATAACACATCAGATGTTGTGATATTTACTCTGTTTCCAAAAAGTTCCTTCATCTCTTTTTCAACTGCTGTGATTTGATTTGGATTTTTTATATATATCGCTATTTTCTGATATGCCGCAGTATCAAACAGCTCTGTATAAGAATGATTATCAATAAAAACCCGATTTTCAAGGCGGTCTGCTGAAGGAAGCTCATTCATCTGATTGCTCTCGTTTCCCGCAACATACATACCTGTAATTTTTACAGTAGTCACATTTCCAGTTTGTGTACCAATTTCCAGTTCATCTCCTATCTCAAGTCCATTGGCTTCTGCAAGCATAAAATTAATGACAGCTTCATTTTTCGAATCTTTCGTAACTGTATTTCCTTTTATCAGACGATACCTTAAATCATCAAATCCATTGTCATACTCCAGATTATCACAGGACTGTAAATTTATTATCTGATTATTTTCTTCCTCGGAATCACTTTTTGTAACGGGATTAAAATTAACCGGATATGCCGTACTGCTGCCAATACGATTTAAATATGCTACTTCTTCCATATCCTGTAACTTCTTTATCTCAGCTTCCATAACGGACTGATTCTTATCTTTTGCCTCTAACACCACCTTTGTTCCCATCTTCTTTTGCATGGCAAGCCGTGACTCCTCTGAGGCACGCAAAATTATACTGGAGCTTAAAATCATGCTGTTAATTACGAGCATAACCAGAAACAAAAGAAATGCTTTTGATTTTTTCCGATATAAATACCGGAATGCAAGCTGATAAAATTTCATATGAACCTCCTTCCGTTCAGGATTTTACATGGTGGCAAATAATGATTTTTTCCGCCAAGATATGACGTTCGTTCTTAAAACTGCCATAGACAATAATATTTGCCTGCTTTTTGATATCAGAAACAGACACACGTTCCATTTCCGCTATCCCGCTTGATATATGAATAGTTGCAATCCAGACTTCACAATCTTCCTGATAGCTTACGGATATATTTGTCTCTTCGCTTTCATATCCAGGTGCGGCACCCATAACTGTTTTTCCGTCATCTCCTGTAATATTAGGGGATATTGTACATCCACTGTCGGAAAAATCCACAACTCCTCCTGTTAAATCTGCTAATTTATACAGACTGTTTGAATCCATCTTCTCTCTTATATCTTTTATCTTATCATTGCTGGTATTTTCATTACCACTATTTTCACTACTTCCATTTTCCTTGCTTTTGTTCTCCTCCATGGTGTTTGTCTGAAAATCTTTGATATCTTTTTTGTTTGTATCTTCGTTATTTTTTTCATTTGTTTTAGCATTACAGCCAGTAAGAATAAATATACATAATCCAATAATCAACCCCTTTTTCTTTTTCCAA
>ERZ778516.1207-NODE-1207-length-20309-cov-9.918041_pt1 | contig 20309 bp, 21 predicted proteins | sample MGYA00510342_ERZ778516 | MGnify/ENA primary metagenome ERZ778516 (study PRJEB29527, sample SAMN07138961) | mouse gut metagenome | material: feces | host: mouse | place: China:Nanjing | collected 2016-01-25 ... | reverse complement strand
ATCCGCAGCTGTATGAACTGGAAACCCGTGTGGTGGCAAGAGCATCCACGGTAAACTGGAAATCTCCTCTGTAAAACAGTAACCGCTGATATGCAGAGGATCTTCATGTGACAGGAAACAGAATTATGAATGTATTGGCAAAGGATTTAAAAAAACAGACAGAGCTTGTAGAGCGTATGGCGAGCCGGACAGACCGGTTTCGGCAGTGCTTTCATCTGATGCCTGTGACCGGCTGGCTCAATGATCCTAACGGGTTGTGTATGTTTCAGGGGGTTTTTCATGCATTTTTTCAGTATTCCCCATTTGATGCCCAGGGCGGTGTCAAACTGTGGGGGCACTGCACCAGCGAAAATATGGTGGACTGGAAACAGGAGGGTGCAGCGCTGTATCCGGATTCTCCTTTTGACTGTCATGGAGTGTATTCCGGGAATGTACTTGTTGAGGATGGCAGAATGTATCTCTACTATACCGGGAATGTAAAACTGGACGGAGATTATGACTATATCCATACAGGCAGAGAAAGTAATACGGTTCTGACCATCAGTGAGGACGGGAAGACATTCGGACCTAAGAAGGTTTTGATGCAAAACTGTGATTATCCGGAGTTTGTGACCTGTCATGTGAGGGACCCCAAGGTATGGAAAGAAGGGGACCGTTATTATATGATCCAGGGTGCCAGAACAAAGGAAGACCAGGGCACGGCGCTTCTGTTTGTTTCGTCAGATAAGGAGAACTGGACATATTCCGGGCAGATAACCACCCGGGAGAAATTCGGCTGTATGTGGGAATGCCCGGAGTATTTAAAGATCGGCAGAAGAAAAGTGCTTTCTGCTTCCGTACAGGGACTGACAGGCGGAGAATGGAAAAACAGAAATGTCTATCAGTCCGGATATTTTTTTGTGGAAGGAGATTTCCCGGGCGATTGTCAGCTGTCAGAATATTATCTGTGGGATTATGGTTTTGACTTTTATGCGCCGCAGAGTTTTCGGACAGAAGATGGAAGGATGATTCAGATCGGCTGGATGGGAATGCCTGACTGCCCACAGCATATCAATAAAACACTGGAGGATAACTGGCAGCATTGCTTTACGTTTCCCCGGGAGATTACGCAGAGAGATGGAATGCTTCTGCAAAATCCGGTCCGGGAGCTGCGGGAGAAGAAAGAGCCGGTTTGTATGGTCACAGGCAATTTGCACAAGGAAGGTATTCGAACGTTTGAAGTGGATACAGAGCATATCATGGCTTCCGCATTTCGGGCGGTGCTGGCGGGAGAACTGGTGCTGGAATATCGGGATGGCTTTTTCCGGATGTATTTTCTGCATACAGAAAAAGAGGCAGTCTCCGGAGGAAGGGACATGCGCTGCACGAAACTTCCGGAGCTTACAGATGTAAAGATCCTGGCAGATGTATCCTCTGTGGAGGTATTTTTAAATGGAGGAGAGGCGGTTTTTTCCACCAGATATTATCCGGACACTTACTGTGTGGAAATACAGGCGCCGGGAGCAGATATACAGTTCTGGAACATATGTCATACAAAACTTTAAATCAGCATCAACCCGAAGAGTGGCAGGAAGGATTTCAATGGGCGTTAACAGAAAAAATGCTTCCGGATGAAAGTGCATGAGGGAAAAGGATGCGGAATATCAGATCGGAGATTAAAAGATGGGATTTTTTAAAAAGAAAGAGACTTGATACGGTATCCCTGAACGGAGAGGGATTTAAAGTGATGGTCAGACAGGGAAAGAAAGTGAAACAGGGCGATGTGCTGCTGGAGTTTGACAAGACGCTGGTAGAGCAGAAAGGGTTTGCCACAGACTGTATCCTGATTGTGACCAATCCGGATGATTTTCCGGACATGAAGCTGGTTGACGGAATGAATGCGGTACAAAATGAGTCAGTGGTGTGTACATTTTAAATGAGACGTTTTTGTGGATGGAAAACGGCTGCTGCGGGCACAGAGCCGGAGGCATCCAAAGAAGCGACGGGTTTAAGTAAAGTCAGAAAAAATGATTTCCATTCAGGGAGAGCAGTGGTAAAATAGGAACCATGGATACACAGTATCCATGGTTCAAATACGTAAAACTCTGATTGGGAGGAAAAGCAAAATGACATACACACATCAGGCACAGTATTACGAGACGGATCAGATGGGGATTATCCATCACTCCAATTATATTCGCTGGATGGAGGAAGCAAGGATCGCGTATATGGATGAGATGGGTTTTCCCTATCAGGCAGTGGAAGAGGCCGGGATCATGAGTCCGGTGCTGAGTGTACAGTGCGAGTACCGGTCCATGACGCGTTTTGGGGACAGAGTTGCCATCGAAGTGTCGCTTTGTTCTTTTAAAGGAGTAAAATATGAGATCACCTATGTGATGAAAGATGCAAGGACTCAGGAGGTGCGTGCAGTGGCCATGTCAAAGCACTGTTACCTGACAAAGGAAGGGAAACCGGTCAATATTAAAAAAGCGCTTCCTGCACTGTATGAGAAGATGATGCTTGCGCTGGAAGCAGATGCGAAGGAGATAAGATGAAAAAGCAGATGTTGCAGGATCAGGCGGTTTTTCGGGAACCGGAAGCCTGGGAGCAGGCGTATCTGGAATATCTGGACACGCTGCAGTACGGTGAATCCTGTACTTTCAGCCTGATCTATGTGGATGAAGATGAGATTCCGGAACTCGTAATCGATGCAGGCTATGAGGCAGGCGGCTGCAGGATTCTGACATGGCATGAAGAGATACTGGACATGCTGCAGACAAACCGGCTGAATTTTACCTATGTTGAGAAAGGAAATCTGCTCTGTAACTCGGACGGCAATATGGGGTATTATTACGACCTGGTGTGTATGAAATATTAAAAGAGATTCGTTCGATTCTGGAGACAAAAGAAATTGAGTCTGCCGCTCACCGTTATGAGCTGGCAGTTGAAGATCTCATCTGGTCGCAGGCATGCAGGGCATGCGAGGAAAGAGGCGGCTATCTGGCCACGCTGACTTCCCGGGAAGAATTTGAGCGTGTGCAGGCGCAGAACCTTGCAGAGGAACAGACGGCAGTCATGTTTTTCGTCGGAGCATGCAGGGGAGAAAAATCAGGTTTTTCCTGGCTGGAATCGGGAACAGAGCAGGAGATATATGAGATGCTTTCTTTATACAAGGCGCTGTTTCGGGGATTCTGGCTGGAAGGGGAACCCGGTTACACCGGATTGACGGAGGATGGCGAAGAGGTCAGAGAGGACTGCGTGGCGGTCATCTACCGGTCTTCTGACGGGAGGTGTTATCTCAATGACATGCCGGACGATATTCTGTCCGCCTTCCCTTCTTATACAGGAAAAACAGGGTATATCTGTGAATATGATGAGTAATTGCGGAGGAAGCTTTTTTATATTATTTACGGTGTGCATTCTGTATGTTACAATATAATTGCTCACAAAATTCATACAAAAGAACGATACAAGGAATAAGGGAGATTTACTGTATGTCAGATGGAAATACTGTACTGCGAAACCACAAGGATACCGTATTCCATGATCTGTTCACGGACAGGCGGAATGCGCTGTCATTGTACAATGCACTGAATGATGCGGATTATGAGGATGCGGACAGTCTGGAGATCGTTACACTGTCCGATGCGATCTATATGCATGGAAAAAATGACGTGTCAATCCTTTTTCAGAACCAGCTGACCCTGTGGGAGCATCAGAGTACACTGAATTACAACATGCCGTTAAGAGGTCTGATCTATTTTGCGCATAATATGAACGGGATACTGAAGTCAAAGGGGGTCAACCTGTACGGAAAGAAGATCGTAAAGATACCGGCTCCTGATTATTATGTGTTCTATAATGGCCGGGAAAGTGCGCCGGACAGACAGGAGCTGAAACTGTCCGATGCGTTTCTGGTACCGAAAGAAGGATATGAGTGGACGGCGCATATGCTGAATATCAGCGCAGCGGGGAATCAGAACCTTCTGGGACGGTGTCCGGCGCTGAAAGGGTATGTGACGCTGATACAGTATGTGCGTGAATACCAGAAATCGGAGAACAGTCTGTCAGAAGCCATGGACAGGGCGATTGACCGGTGTGTGAAGGAAGACCTGTTGAAAGAATATCTTCTAAAAAAGAAAGCGGAGGTAAAACTTATGCTGCTTACGGAATTTGATGAAGAGCTGTTTGCAAAGACGATGAAGGAAGAAGGACGGGAGGAAGGACGGAAAGAAGGACGGAAAGAAGGCAGGGAAGAAGGAGAGAACCGTCTGAGTCAGCTTTATCTGAAACTGGTTTCGGAAAAAAGAACGCAGGATCTGGAGCGGGTCATGAAAGATAAAGGATTTCGGGAGCATTTATACAAGCGATATGGTCTGTAGGAGGGCCGTATGGATTGCCTGAGAAATCTGCTCCGGTGGAAATTCCTGTGTAATAATGGGCTCTGTGCGAAATGATTTGTAAAGGTGGATAAAAACCGGAAGGGAGATTTACTGTATGTCAGATGGAAATACTGTACTGCGAAACCACAAGGATACCGTATTCCATGATCTGTTCACGGACAGGCGGAATGCGCTGTCATTGTACAATGCACTGAATGATGCGGATTATGAGGATGCGGACAGTCTGGAGATCGTTACACTGTCCGATGCGATCTATATGCATGGAAAAAATGACGTGTCAATCCTTTTTCAGAACCAGCTGACCCTGTGGGAGCATCAGAGTACACTGAATTACAACATGCCGTTAAGAGGTCTGATCTATTTTGCGCATAATATGAACGGGATACTGAAGTCAAAGGGGGTCAACCTGTACGGAAAGAAGATCGTAAAGATACCGGCTCCTGATTATTATGTGTTCTATAATGGCCGGGAAAGTGCGCCGGACAGACAGGAGCTGAAACTGTCCGATGCGTTTCTGGTACCGAAAGAAGGATATGAGTGGACGGCGCATATGCTGAATATCAGCGCAGCGGGGAATCAGAACCTTCTGGGACGGTGTCCGGCGCTGAAAGGGTATGTGACGCTGATACAGTATGTGCGTGAATACCAGAAATCGGAGAACAGTCTGTCAGAAGCCATGGACAGGGCGATTGACCGGTGTGTGAAGGAAGACCTGTTGAAAGAATATCTTCTAAAAAAGAAAGCGGAGGTAAAACTTATGCTGCTTACGGAATTTGATGAAGAGCTGTTTGCAAAGACGATGAAGGAAGAAGGACGGGAGGAAGGACGGAAAGAAGGACGGAAAGAAGGCAGGGAAGAAGGAGAGAACCGTCTGAGTCAGCTTTATCTGAAACTGGTTTCGGAAAAAAGAACGCAGGATCTGGAGCGGGTCATGAAAGATAAAGGATTTCGGGAGCATTTATACAAGCGATATGGTCTGTAGGAGGGCCGTATGGATTGCCTGAGAAATTATCGGAATCGAAAATTTTATGAAAAAAATATTTATACTCACAAGCGATGAATTTTGCCGCTGATCTCGCTGGTGGGCTAGGCTGCATGGCAGGTTTTTGTGACCGCTAGCATAAATACCGGATGAAAATGGAAACAGGAGGATAATATGAAACTTGGAATTTTGGGCAACGGGATGATCGTGAAGGATCTGATGAAGACGATCCATAAACTGAATTTTGAGAAAATCCATGTTCTGGGAAGAGAAGCGTCGAGAGAAAAGGTGGAGCAGCTGGTCAGGGAGCATCAGCTGACGGGTTCTTTTTATGATTATGAGACGATGCTGCAGTCGGATGTGGACGTGATCTATGTGGCGCTGCCCAATCATCTGCATTATGATTTTGCCGGAAAAGCACTGGAACACAAAAAGCATGTTATTCTTGAAAAACCGGCAGCTTCCAGCGGGGAAGAGATGCGGGAACTCGCAGAACTGGCCGGGAATCAGAAACGGATGCTTTTTGAAGCCATGAATATTCATTATCTTCCGGCGTTTCAGGCGCTGAAGGAGGACCTTGCAAAGCTTGGGGAGATCAAAATGGTCAGTCTGAATTACTCACAGTATTCCTCCCGGTACGATGCATTCAAACAGGGGACGGTTCTTCCGGCTTTTGATCCGCGCATGTCCGGAGGGGCATTGATGGATATCAATGTGTACAATGTACATGCGCTTATGGGACTGTTCGGCGTACCGAAACAGGCCAGATATTATGCGAATGTGGAGCGGGGGATCGATACCAGCGGTATGATGTTCTATGATTATGGAACTTTCAAGGCGGTAAGTATCGGGGCGAAGGACTGCAGGGCGCCGATCGTCTCCACGATTCAGGGAAATCAGGCAGCGCTCGTCATTGAGAAGCCGGTGAATCAGATGACGGAGTACCGGATTCTGTACAATGACGGGCATGAAGAACTTCGCAGTTTTGATCAGACTGAACACAGAATGTATTATGAATTTGCCGCATTTATCCGTATGATAGAGGGAGATGACTTTGAAACGTGCCAAAAGATGCTGGAACTGAGCTGTGAGGCTGCGGAACTGATGACGAGGACCAGACGGGAAGAAGGAATTGTATTTGCTGCAGACTGACCGGGAGGCAGAATCAGGACGATAAAAAGCTCACTGCAAAGGCAGTGGGCTTTTACCGTGTATAAAATAAAACCAGTTGATAAACTGTGCCGGATTCGATATAATCTATAAGACAGTCAAAAAGCTGTATGGTTGGATTTTACGGGACAGGAGAGACGAAGATGGAAGAAAATACGATCCTGCAGTTACAGGGAGTCCGGAAGAGATTCGGAGATTCGGAGATACTGGAAGGCATTGATCTGAAGATCCGGAGGGGAGAATTCATTACCCTGCTGGGAGCTTCCGGGTGCGGTAAGACCACAACGCTTCGAATCATTGCCGGGCTGGAGTTTCCGGACAGCGGACGGGTGATTCTGGAGGGCCGGGATATTACGGAACTGGAACCCAATAAAAGATCGGTCAATACGGTATTTCAGAATTATGCGCTGTTTCCTCATATGAATGTGGCAGATAACATCGGGTACGGGCTGAAGATCAGGAAGGTATCCAGAGCTGTCATTGCAAAGAAAGTGGAAGAGATGCTGCATCTGGTACAGCTGGAAGGGTTTGAAAAGCGGATGCCGTCGCAGCTTTCCGGAGGACAGAAACAGAGGGTGGCGATCGCCCGGGCGGTGGTCAATGAACCGAAGGTTCTGCTTCTGGATGAGCCTCTGGGGGCGCTGGATCTGAAACTGCGCAGGCAGATGCAGCTGGAACTGAAACGCCTGCAGAAGAGACTGGGCATTACGTTTATCTATATCACACACGACCAGGAGGAAGCCATCAATATGTCGGACCGCATTGCGGTCATGAATCAGGGAGTGCTGGAGCAGATGGGTACGCCGAATGAGATTTATTATCATCCGGTGACCAGTTATGTGGCAAATTTTGTGGGAAGCGCCAATATCCTGCATGAAAACGGCTCTGCATATGCGATCCGTACAGAGAATGTGCTGATGGATCAGGAACCGGAATGCGTCCGGGAAGCAGTCGTAGTGGAAAGTTCTTTTGCCGGCGGGCAGCTGCGTATCCTGTTCCGCCTCAGGGACGGCCAGACGATAACAGCCAGCCGTTACGGCATTGATGCAGGGACAGGGCTTCAGGAAGGTGCAGGCTGCAGAATTGGCTGGAAACCGGAACACGCAGTGGAGGTAGTGGATGATGGACAGTAGAGCGGGAAAAAGCAACTGGCTGCTTCTGGCGCCTCTTTATCTCTTTACGATTCTGTTTGTGGCGCTGCCCATTCTGTATATGTTTCTTCTGAGCGTTCTGACCCGGTCACAGGTATGGGGCGTGGAGTTTGACTTTACGCTGGATCATTATAAAAGGATTCTGGAGCCGCTGTATCTGAACACATTTCTGGAATCCTTCCGTCTGGCGTTTCTTTCCACAGGACTGGTCATGCTGATCGGCTATCCCTATGGATATTTTATGGCAAGAATGAATGCGGTCTGGAAGAAGCGGATGATGCTTCTGCTCATGATTCCCTTCTGGACCAGTGCGCTGATCCGACTGTATGGGTGGATCATTGTGTTCCGCAGCAACGGAGTGCTGGATCAGGTTCTGATGGGGCTGCATGTGACCGGGAAGCCTCTGAAGCTTCTGTATACCTATCCAGCAGTGGTGGTCGGTATGGTGTATGCACTGCTTCCGTTCATGATCCTGGCCGTTTATTCCAGTGCGGAGAAGATGGACTGGACGCTGGTGGAAGCGGCGAGGGATCTGGGCGCCTCCTCCTTCCGGGCATTCCTGACCGTAACCTTTAAACTGACGCTTCCCGGGCTTCTGTCAGGGATCATACTGACTTTTATTCCGTCCATGGGGCTGTTTTTTATTGCGGACATTCTGGGAGGTAACAAGATCGTGCTGGTGGGAAGCGTGATTCAGGAGCAGCTGACCAAAGGAAGAAATCAGCCCTTTGCCGCCGCGCTGTCAGCCGTGCTGATGATCCTGACTGTACTGATGATCCGGCTTTACCGGAAGATTACAGGTACGTCCAGACTGGAGGGACTGGTATGAGAAGAAAAAAATGGCCCTTTGTGTATGTGGGCATCATTACAGCCATTACCTATATCCCGATTGTTCTGACGGTTATTTATTCCTTTAACGCATCAAAAATATCATCGGTCTGGGGAGGATTCTCTCTGGACTGGTACGGGGAGCTTCTGCGGGACCGGGATATCAGAGAGGCGCTGATGAACAGCCTGCTGCTCGCATTTTTAAGCTGCCTGTGCGCATCGGTCATCGGAACCATGGGGGCCGTGGGCATGCACCGCAAAAAGAGCATGGCAAATGAGACGGTTGCACTGTTTTCCATGCTGCCGATCATGATACCGGAGATCATACTGGGTATGGTCTTTCTGTCGGTGTTTTCCCTGATGGATCTGCCGTTTGGGATGCTGACGCTGGTGATTGCCCATACGGCTTTCTGCATTCCCTATATCTGTTCCATGGTAAATACCAGACTGGCGGGAATGGACCGGTCGCTGGAGGAGGCGGCGCTGGACCTTGGCGCATCCAGATTCCGGGTCTTCTGGGACGTGACGTTTCCGGCAATCCTGCCGGGAATCCTCTCCGGTGCCATGCTGTCTTTTGCCATGTCCTTTGATGATGTGGTAATCAGCATTTTCGTGACCGGTCCCACAGTCAATACGCTGCCGGTGAAGATCTACACGAAACTTAAGACAGGAGTCACGCCGGAGATCAATGCTCTGGCAACGATAATGCTGCTTGTAACGATTCTGGTGCTTGCAGGTTCCACTCTGGTGGGAAAAATAAAAAACAGCAGATTTACATAAATCTGAACTATCATAGAAAAGAGGAGCATGATTATGAAAAAGTATCAATGGAAGAAAAGGTCAGCTGGGATGCTGGCGGCATTGCTGGCAGTAAGCGCTCTTACCGGCTGCGGCCCGAAGGAAGCTGGAACCGCAGGAGAAAACGGAACCGCACAGACCGGGGAAACCGGTTCTGCAGATGGCGGCGCAGCCGGAGGGGAGCTGAATCTCTATACCTGGGACGGCATGTTTCCGCAGGAGATCCTGACCGGCTTTGAAGAAGAGACCGGGATCCGGATCAATTACTCCAATTTCAGTTATGACGAGGATATGCTTGCGAAACTGGAGGAGACAAAAGGCGGCGATTATGACCTGGTGTTTGCGGATGACTATATCATTGAACTGGTCATTCAGGAGGGACTTGCACAGAAACTCGATACCTCCAGAATGGAGAACTATGACAAGCTGAATCCGGTGTTCATGTCGCAGTTCTATGATCCGCAGAATGAATATACAATCCCCCATGGAGCCGGCATTCCGCTTCTGGTCTACGATCCGGCGCTGACCGATGTGGAGATCACAGGGTATGAGGACCTGTGGGATCCGGCGCTGGAAGACAATATTGCGCTGACGGCCAATTATCGTGTGATCAACGGCATCGCCCTGAAAACCATGGGAGAATCCTATAATACAGAAGATCTGGATGTGATCCGGGCAGCCGGCGACCGGATGATGGAGCTTGCGCCGAACATCCGTGTGATCAACGACAGCAATACGCAGGATTTTGTAATCAGCGGAGAAGCGGCAGTGGGATTTCTGTATACCTCGCAGGTGTCTCTTGCCATGAGCTCCAGACCGGATCTGAAGATCGTGTATCCGGAGGAAGGGCTTGGATTCGGAATCATTGCGGGCTTCATTCCTTCCGAAGCGCCCAATGCGGATGCAGCATATGCATTTCTGGATTACATCAACCGCCCGGAAAATGCGGCGGCATGCTTTGAGTTTCTGGGATATTACTGCAGCAATAAGGCCGCAGAGGAGTATATCTCCGAGGAAATGAAAGAGCTTCTGGTTCTGCCGGAAGATGCATCCGAAGGTGAGATCATACAGAACATCTCTCAGGAGGCGGAGGATCTCCATGCGGCCATCTGGGATGAATTCCGGAATGCATGTGATTAGAGGGAACGCAGCACAGCGGTAACAAAGAGGAATATCAATACGAATCAGATGATTTCGGGGGGACGTATTCAGGCGTCCCCCCGATGTTTTCTGCAGATCTCCTCTTTTTTTACTACAGTCACGGACAGATCATTCAGGCAGATGCAGTTGAGCTGTCCGTTTTCAAATGGTCCTATGCCTCCGTCGATGCCGATCTTGTCATGGTAGACGGGATCGAACCATACGTCAAACTGATGGTTGCTGTTGATATAGCAGAGCGGGGTATGGCCGAAAATGATGGTCTTTTCTTTTATGGCAGGGGACAGGTAGAACCATTCCCGTACCCATGCGCAGATCTCTTCATCCTGTTCATATAAAGAAGCTTCCGGGTTGATTCCCGCATGGATCAGTACCAGCGGCTGTCCACCCACATTGAGTTCGAGAAAGCTGGGAAGGGAGTTGACATATTCGACCATCCAGGTTCTGAATTCCTTTCTTTTGTCATGAAAATCCCGGTCGCTGATACAGTCCTTTCGGAGAAAGGCTTCCATCTGTTCCAGAGTCCGGACGCCTCCGTTGGATTTCCAGAGCCTTCCGCATGGCTCCTCCCAGTTCTCCTTCATCAGAAAATCCCGCATCATCAGTTCATGATTTCCTTTCAGCAGGAATATGTTGTCCAGATGCTGCCGGATAAACTGGTAGATCTCCATTGCTTTTTCTCCGCGGTCGTTGCAGTCTCCCAGAATATATAAGGTGTCGCTGTCGTCAAAACGGATCTTCCTGAGCATGGCAAGCATGATTTCATAATGTCCGTGGAGGTCGGACAGTGCATATATTTTTCCGGCCATGAGCATCTCTCCTTCGCATGGTTTATATGATGGCTGACAGGATCCATTATATCAACAGTCGGTACCTTATTTCCATACTTTTTTGAAATTCCGGAAAAGAACTATTCCAAATTGTTATGGAATGATAATAGATTCGTATGGCAGACATCCCCCTGTCCGGGTTGTGGAAGAAAACGGGTTCCATTATACTGAAGACGTATGTTCTGGAAGATGCAAAACAGGAAAACAAAGGAGAATCATTACATGAAAAAGAAAACGTTAGTTCTTTTACTGACTGCAGCCATGATGACAAGTTCCGTAGGATGCTCATCCGGAAATGACGTGTCTGCGGCAGATGGAACACAGGTAACGGAGTCTGCTGAGGAAGACCAAAGCTCCGAAGGCGGAGCATCGACGGTTACTGACGCTGCGGAAACGAAAGACGAAGTGACTGCTTATGTAGGGACAAGTATCTTTGACGGAAGTCTGGATCCGGTGAAAGGAGCTATGAGCTATGGATATCCTTTCATCAACAATGCTCTGTTAAAAGTGGCTCCGAATTCAGAATATGTGGGTGATCTGGCAACAGACTGGACCATCAGCGAGGATGCGCTTACTTATACATTCACACTGCGGGAAGGGGTAACCTTCAGTGACGGAAGTGATTTTACCGCAGAGGACGTAGTGTTTACCTATGAGACGGTAAGAGATCATCAGGCAAATAATGAAAATGTCGATCTGACCTGTCTGGATTCCGTGACGGCTCTGGATGCGTATACGGTGGAATTCAGATTAAAAGAATGCCATTCCCCGTTTTTCGATACGGTGGCAATGCTTCAGATCGTACCGGGCGACTCCTATGACAGTGATCTGTTTGACACAGCCCCGATCGGCACCGGCGCATGGAAGGTGCTTCAGTACGATACAAACCAGCAGATCATTCTGGAAGCGAATGAAGATTATTTTGGAAAGGCTCCCGGGATCAAAAGAATAACGCTTGTATACATGGACAGTTCGGCGGCGTTTGCGGCGGCACAGTCCGGACAGCTGGACATCGTCATGGTAGGAGCAGGTTATGCAAAGGAGACGGTTCCGGGAATGAAACTGGAAGCTTTTGAGACCATGGATGTCCGTAACATCAGCCTTCCGGTGATTGCAGAACAGACAAAAACGGATGCATCCGGCGCAGAAGTGACTGTCGGAAACAATGTAACTTCTGACCTGGCTGTCCGCGAGGCGCTTTCCATCGGTATTAACCGTCAGGAGATCATTGACCATGCATTTAACGGAGTCGGTGTTCCGGCTGTGAATTTCACGGATAATCTTGTATGGGCAAGTACGGAAGATTATCCGGACGGACGCAGGGATGAGGCGGAGAAGCTTCTGGAGGACGCAGGCTGGACGGATGAGGACGGAGACGGGATCCGCGAAAAAGACGGACAAAGGTGCGCATTTGATATCTATGCGCCCGGCGGAGACGAAGACCGCTATCGCCTTGCAGTTGCCCTGGGAGAGGATGCAGCAAACCTGGGCATTGAGATTACTGTGAAAACGGCTACCTGGGATGAAGTGGTATCTCTTCAGAATACGGCAGGTTTTGTATGGGGATGGGGCCAGTACAGCCCGACCGTACTGAATTCCCTGTTTAAATCCGAACTGTTCCTGACCGGCGGATATGACAATCCGGTAGGTTACAGGAATGATGCAGTGGATGAGAAGATCGAAGAAGCTCTTTCATCAAATAATCAGAAAGATGCGATTGCGGCATGGAAAGAAGTGCAGAAGATTGCAGATGCAGAGTATCCGTATCTGTATCTTGTAAATATTGAACATTGTTACTTCGTAAATGAGGATCTGGATTTGTCGCCAAATACGCAGATTCCGCATCCTCATGGACATGGAAGTCCGATCATCTGCAATATGAGCGACTGGTCCTGGAAATAATCTGCTGTAAATATGTCAGGAGGAAAAAATGACTGGAAGGAACTGTTTTATCAGCGGATTTGTGAGAATGATTCTTTTGCTGATCGCAGTCAGCATGGTTGCGTTCATTCTGATCACAAAAGCACCGATTGATCCGCTGGTTTCTTATATAGGAACCAATTCTACCCTGTTTGCGGAAGCAAAAGAAGAGATTGCAGACTACTGGGGCCTGAATGATCCGCTTCCCAAACGGTTTTTGACCTGGGCATCCCATGCGCTGCAAGGAGATCTGGGAACATCCATTACCTATAAAAAGCCGGTGGCTTTTGTGATCAGATCGAGATTTGCCTGTTCCTTTGCGCTGATGCTGCTGGCATGGACCCTGTCCGGGATTCTGGGGTTTGTTTCCGGAATTCTGTGCGGACTTTTTCAGGGAAGCATATTTGACCGGGCGATGAGAGTGTTTTGCCTGGCGGTCAAGTCAGCGCCCACTTTCTGGCTGGGACTTCTGGTTTTGACGGTTTTTGCAGTGCAGCTTGGATGGTTTCCGATCGGAATGGCGGCGCCTGTGGGAAAGCTGGCTTCCGATGTGACGCTGGCGGACCGTCTTTATCATCTGGCGCTGCCTGTATTTACCCTGACGATTGTCAGCATGAGCGAAGCAGTCCTTTACACGAGACAGAAGCTGATCGAGATCATGAACAGTGATTTTATTCTCTATGCGAAGGCAAGAGGAGAGAATCGGTATCAGCTGGTAAAGCGGCATGTGCTGCGCAATATTGCATTGCCTGTGATCACGATCCAGTTTGCATCCTTCAGCGAGCTGTTTGGGGGAATGGCGTTGGCAGAGAATGTATTCTCCTATCCCGGCATAGGGACGGCAACGACAGCGGCAGCCTTAAACGCAGACGTGCCGCTTCTTCTTGGAATCGCCCTGTGCAGCGCACTGTTTGTGTTTGCCGGCAATCTGATTGCAAATATCCTTTACGGCGTGTTTGATCCGCGGATCAGGGAGGGTGGAGATTATGTATAAATCCGGTATGTCAGCTCTCCGGGTTAACCGGAGAATGCTGGTGGCAGCTGTTATGGTACTCGCATTCGTCTATCTGCTGGTCATCTTTCTGTGGGGAGCGTTTATGGATCCTTTTCAGTATGCCGTTCAGTATGAAAATAAATTTCTGCCGCCCGGAAAGGACCATCTTTTCGGAACGGATTTTATGGGAAGGGATATGTTTTACCGCTGCATCAAAGGCCTGTCCAACAGCCTGGTGATCGGGGTGCTGGCGTCGGCGGTCAGTTCTGTACTGGCTTTGATTCTCGGGATTGCTTCTGCCACCTTTGGCGGCCGGGTGGATAAGCTGATCAACTGGTGCGTGGATCTGTGTATGGGACTTCCGCATCTGGTACTGTTGATCCTGATCTCTTTTATGATGGGCAGAGGGACAAAAGGCGTTACCATTGCAGTGGCGCTGACGCACTGGCCTTCTCTGACACGTATGGTACGTGCAGAAGTCATGCAGGTCCGGTCTTCTCAGTATGTGCAGGCTGCTTACCGTATGGGAAAATCACGTTTTCAGGTGGCTCTGACCCATATGGTCCCTCATGTACTCCCGGCCTATCTGATCGGTCTGGTGCTTCTGTTTCCTCACGCAATCATGCATGAGGCTTCAGTGACGTTTCTCGGATTCGGACTTCCGGCTGAGATGCCGGCAATCGGCGTGATTTTATCTGAGGCCATGAACCATATCGCTACCGGAAAATGGTGGCTTGCAGTATTTCCCGGTATGATGCTGCTCATTGCGGTCGTATTATTTGATGTGATTGGGGATCATCTTAAGAAGCTGTGGAATCCGGGAAGCGGAAATGAATAGGAGGTATCCATGAACAAAGAAATCATATTAAAAGTGGATGATCTGGTGGTGGCTTTCCATATGTACCAGAAAGGATTCCGGAAAGGAAATCTGGAAGTCATTCATGCGTTGTCTCTGGATATCGGGAAAGGAGAGATTCTGGCTGTGGTCGGCTCCAGCGGTTCCGGCAAAAGTCTGCTGGCAGGCGCCGTTTTGAATCTGCTTCCGGGAAACGCGCGGGTTCAGGGAAGCATCACATATAAAGGAGAACCTCTGGATGCCGGAAAATGTAAACGGTATCTGGGAACAGAGATTGCCTTCATTCCGCAGTCCGTAGATTACCTGGATCCGCTGATGCGCGTGGAGAAGCAGGTGATCGGCGTACGGGGGACGCCAAAAAGGCAGAAAGAAGTATTCCGGCGTTACCAGCTTTCGGATGAGGCGGGAAAAATGTATCCGTTCCAGCTTTCCGGAGGAATGGCAAGAAGAGTTCTGATTTCTTCTGCCGTTATGGAACATCCGGATCTGATCATCGCGGATGAACCGACACCGGGGCTGAATGTTGAGATGGCGATGGAGACTCTGAATCATTTTCGGGAGCTGGCGGATTCGGGGACATCTGTGCTTATGATCACGCATGATATTGATCTGGCATTTCATGTGGCAGACCGGATTGCCGTATTTTATGCAGGTACGATTGTGGAAACGGCTCCTACGGCCGATTTCCTTGCGGGAAAGGATGCATTAAGGCATCCTTACAGCAGAGCGTTTATTGATGCGCTTCCGCAGAACGGTTTTATGCCGCTTCCAGGTTCGCAGCCCTATGCCGGGAATCTGCCCGAAGGCTGTCTGTTCGCAGACCGGTGTGAATGCTGCGATGAAGCATGTAAAGGCGAGATTGCAATGCGGACAGTAAGAAACGGGAAAGTGAGGTGCGTTCATGCAACTTGAAGCAGAAAACATTCATTTTCGGTATCATGACAAATCGCCCTGGATTCTGAAAGGAGTCTCACTCACAGTCAAAAGCGGAGAAAGAGCAGGGATCGTGGGCCCTTCCGGCTATGGAAAAAGTACGTTGGCCCGGATTTTGTCCGGCTACCGGAAGGCATCTTCCGGTTCGGTTCTGCTGGACGGCAAAGCGCTTCCGGAAGATGAATACTGTCCGGTGCAGATGATCTGTCAGCACCCGGAACTGGCGGTAAATCCCCGGTGGAAGATGGAAAAGATCCTGAAGGAAGCCTGGAATCCGGACGATGCTTTGCTGGACCGGATGGGAATCGAGCGATCCTGGCTGACCAGATGGCCTGCAGAACTGTCCGGCGGAGAACTGCAAAGATTCTGTATTGCAAGGGTGCTGTCTTTGCAGACGCGGTTTCTGATCTGCGATGAAATCACGACCATGCTGGATGTGATCACGCAGGCGCAGATCTGGAAGCTTTTGCTGGAAATATCAGAAGAAAGGCAGATGGGGATGGTGGTTATTACACATAATATGGCGCTTGCAGATCAGGTATGTACCCGCATCATTCAGCTGCCCGAGTTGAATCATACGGAGGAAAGGCTGCAAACTTTTACTTCATAAGTCTGGTATCACAAAATGGAATAGAACTATAGCAAAACGGAATGACCAGGCATCCCCCCTGCGGGGTTGTCCGGACGTTTTTCTTTTTTTATAATTTATGTGTCGGCATTGAGATACCAGATGCCGTCTGTTTTTGAGAAAAATTCTGTGCAGGAAACCGATGAGGAGGGAATGAATGAAAAAATATACAGGAAAGCGGCTTTTGCAGCTGATCCCCATTCTTTTTGGGATTACACTGCTGTCTTTCCTTTTGATGAACACAGGCACAGCGGATGTGATCGATGTGATGGAAAGCAACAGTGGAGGCGTGATGTCGGAGGAGGAAAAGGATGCCCTCCGGGCGGAACTGGGACTGGACAAGCCGCTGGTACAGCAGTATGCGGTATGGCTTGGGAAAGTGTTAAGAGGTGATATGGGAAAATCCTTCGTATCGGGACAGCCGGTATTTACGACGTTTCTGTCCAGGCTGCCCGCAACGATTTATCTGACGATTACTTCCATTCTTTTGACCGTGTTTTTATCGGTTCCGCTGGGAATCCTCTCTGCGGTAAAACAGAATCGTCTGACGGATTATATCATACGTTTTCTTAGTTTTATCGGAAATTCTCTGCCGAATTTCTTCGTGTCGCTGCTTTTGATTTACTTTTTTTCTCTGAAGCTGAATCTGCTTCCGGTTATGGGAAATACGGCTGGCTGGAAGAGCGTGATCCTGCCGACCCTGACGCTGGCTCTTTCCATGGCATCCAGGTATACGAGGCAGGTGCGCGCGACGGTTTTGGAAGAACTGAACAAAGACTATGTGCAGGGAGCCAGAGCGCGGGGAATCAAAGAGAAACGAATCCTGTATTTCAGCGTGCTGCGGGCATCCATGCTGACAATCGTGACACTGCTGGCGCTGTCTATCGGCTCTCTTCTGGGAGGGACTGCCATCGTGGAATCCATCTTCATGTGGGACGGCGTGGGCAAGATGGCGGTGGATGCCATCACCATGCGCGACTATCCGGTAATCCAGGTGTATGTGATCTGGATGGCGATTATCTATGTATGCGTCAATCTGTTTACGGATATCCTTTATCATTATCTGGATCCGAGGATCCGGCTGGGACAGGAGGACGCGTGATGGAAGAGAAGAAACTGACGGTGCGCAGACAGAAAATAATAAAGGACCATACAAAATTAAAGATGATCGTCTTCGGACTTCTTGTACTGGCGGTGATTCTGACGGCAGCGTTTGCACCGTATCTGACTCCTTATGATCCCTATGAACAGGATCTGGGAAATGCGCTGCTGCCGCCGGGTGAGGCGCACCTTCTGGGGACGGACCGCTATGGAAGAGACATGCTGTCCCGCGTGATTATGGGATCGCAGTCCACGATCTTCTCTGCTCTGCTGTTGGTAGCAGTAATTACGGTGATCGGAAGCGCAGTGGGGATTCTTTGTGGCTGGAAGGGCGGGAAGCTGGACGCTTTCCTTATGAGAGTGTCGGATATCTTTCTGGCATTCCCGGGTATGGTGTTTGCCATCGCAGTGGCAAGTGTTATGAGCGGCGGCATCCTGAACGCAGTGGCGGCGCTGGCCTGCATCTCCTGGCCCAAATACGCCAGAATCGCCAGAAGCCAGGTGCTGTCGATCAGGAGCATGCCGTATATGGCGGCAGCCAGGCTGTCCGGTTCGGGAACTTTGAAAATTACAGGAAAACATATCATACCGAATATCGCAGGTCCGGTTGTTGTGACAGCAGTCCTTGATATCGGGACCATGATCATGGAGATCGCAGGACTGTCTTTCCTCGGACTGGGCGCCACGCCGCCTACAGCAGAGTGGGGCTCCATGATGAGCAACGGAAGGAGCATGCTGCAGACTTCGCCCTGGGTGATTCTGGCGCCGGGTGCGGCAATCTTTCTTACGGTCATGATTTTTAATCTTGCAGGCGATACCGTACGTGATGTGCTGGATCCCAGACAGAGAAAGAGGTGACAAGATGGCTCCGTTATTGGATATGCAGCATGTGGAAGTAAGCTACAACGGAAGAGCAGTTGTACAGGATGTATCTTTGCAGATGGAACCAGGAGAGATTCTGGGGATCGTCGGAGAGTCCGGAAGCGGGAAGAGTACGGTCATAAGGGCCGCCATGGGACTTCTGGGGAACGGCGGAGCAGTGACCAGAGGAGATATTTATTATAAAGGACAGAATGTGGTGGACGCAGATGAAGAGGAGCTTCGGAAGATGCGGGGGCCTGCCATGGGCATGATCTTCCAGAATACAGGCGCTTCTCTCTGCCCGATCCGAAGCATTGGCGACCAGCTCCATGAGAGCATGAATCAGCACGAAAAGGTGAGCCGGGAGGAAGTACGCAGGAGAGCGCTGGAACTTTTCGGCAGGATGCGTCTGAACGACGGAGACCGGATCCTGAACAGCTATCCCTTTGAACTGTCCGGCGGTATGAACCAGAGAGTCGGCATTATGATGGCCATGGTGCTGAAGCCGGATCTTCTGTTTGCGGACGAGCCTGTCAGCGCACTGGATGTAACGGTTCAGGCGCAGGTGGTGAAGGAGATGATGGAGATGCGGAAAATCTATGGAACCGGGATTGTCATGGTCACTCATAATATCGGGGTTGTGGAATACATGGCGGATAAGATCGCGGTCATGTATCAGGGCAGGCTCGTGGAATACGGAGAGACGAAAAATGTGATCCATCATCCGGAACAGGAGTATACAAAGAAGCTGATCGGGGCGGTGCTTCGCATAAACAGAAGGTGATACAAAATGGAGAAGTTACTGGAAGTCAAAGAATTGAAAAAGACATTTTACAAACATAAAATTCCTTTTGCGGCGGTGGATGGCGTCAGTTTTGACCTGACCAGAGGGGAGTGTCTCGGGCTGGTGGGAGAAAGCGGCTGCGGAAAAAGCACCATCGCAAAGATCATTACCCATCTGACAGCTCCGGATACCGGAAGCGTGCTTCTGGAGGGGGCAGAGACGCTGTATCTGAGAGGGAGGCAGGAGCGGGAACTGTATACAAAGATTCAGATGGTGTTTCAGACTCCGCAGGATTCGTTTGATCCCAGATGCTCTCTGGGGGACGGGATCATGGAGAGCATGAGAAACCGGGGGATAAAAAGGGCAGAGGCAAAGGAGCGGATGTATGAGCTTCTGGATATGGTGGAGCTGGACCGGGAGTTCGCTTCCCGCTATCCCCACGAGGTCAGCGGAGGGCAGTGTCAGCGGGCGGCAATTGCCCGGGCGCTGGCTCCGGATCCGGAACTGATGATCTGCGACGAAGCGACCAGTGCGCTGGATGTAACCGTTCAGGCGCAGATTGTGGAGCTGCTGCAGAAGCTGCAGAGAGAAAAGGGGCTTTCCCTTTTGCTGATCTGCCATGATCTGGCGCTGGTGCAGAGGCTCTGTGACCGTGTCCTGGTCATGTATCAGGGAAAAGTCGTGGAACAGGGAGTTCCAGACGAGGTGATCCGGCATCCAGAAGAAGCGTACACAAAAATACTGGTGAACTCGGTCTTTTAAAAGGACAGAGGCAGAGACGCGCAGCGTCCGAATGCGTCTGTAAAAAAGGTCTGTAAGGGAAAGAGAGGAACAAAATAGCATGAAAAGAAGAAAAGTATGGAAAAAAATCGGTGTATCACTGCTTGCATTGACCATGACGGCAGGGCTTCTGGCAGGCTGCAAAGACAAAGA
>ERZ778516.1204-NODE-1204-length-20353-cov-13.132476_pt1 | contig 20353 bp, 19 predicted proteins | sample MGYA00510342_ERZ778516 | MGnify/ENA primary metagenome ERZ778516 (study PRJEB29527, sample SAMN07138961) | mouse gut metagenome | material: feces | host: mouse | place: China:Nanjing | collected 2016-01-25 ... | reverse complement strand
TATTTTGTTTTTTGACCATAACAAAAGGACACTTCCCTAAAATTTTCTTTTAGAAAAATGTCCTTATCGTACAAAATATTGAATTGGATTTATGAGTACAACTATTCATTAACGCTCATTATTCTTCATTATGCGTTGTAAAATTGTTGTAAATTTGTTGTAGTTTACAAGTTCAAGTACCGCAAACCCTTGATTTTACTGGTCTTTTCCGCCAAGCGTTTTCATTGCCGGGAACAGCAGCACATCCCGGATCGCCGCTGAATCCGTCATCATCATCACCATCCTGTCAATCCCAAAGCCAATTCCGCCTGTTGGCGGCATCCCTATACGCAGGGCATTCAGGAAATCTTCATCGGTATGGTTGGCTTCCTCATCCCCAGCGGCAAGCAAGGCTTCCTGTGCGGCAAAGCGTTCCTGCTGGTCAATAGGGTCATTTAGTTCAGAGTAGGCGTTAGCCATCTCCCAGCCATTCATAAAGAATTCAAAGCGTTCCACATACTCTGGGTTATCTGGCTTTTTCTTTGTCAGCGGGGAAATCTCAATGGGATGGTCCATGACAAAGGTGGGCTGAATCAGGTGTTCTTCTGCGTATTGCTCAAAGAACATGCTTAGGATATCGCCCTTTTTGTGCCTTTCTTCATATTCAATATGGTGTTCATCCGCCAGCTTCTTAGCTTCTTCGGTGGTATGGATTTCATTGAAATCAATATTGGCATATTTCTTTACCGCGTCTACCATAGTAATACGCTCGAAGGGTTTTGACAAATCCATTTTATGTTCTCCATAAGTAAGGATTTCGGAACCGGTGACTTCTTTCGCCACATAGCGGTAAAGGTTTTCTGTCAAATCCATCATGCCATGGTAATCTGTATATGCCTGGTACAGTTCCATCAAGGTAAATTCCGGGTTATGCCTTGTATCCAAGCCCTCGTTACGGAACACCCGGCCAATTTCATATACACGCTCCATGCCGCCTACAATCAGCCTTTTTAAGTAAAGTTCCAAGGAAATCCGAAGCTTTAAATCTTCATCCAAAGCATTAAAGTGGGTTTCGAAAGGCCTTGCAGCCGCGCCGCCGGCATTGCTTACCAGCATAGGGGTTTCTACTTCCATAAACCCTTGCCCGTCCAGATATTTACGGATGCTGCTAATTACCTTAGAACGCTTGATAAAAGTATCCTTTACTTCGTTATTCATAATCAAATCCACGTACCGCTGGCGGTAGCGGATATCTGTGTCTGTCAGGCCATGGAATTTTTCCGGCAGAATCTGAAGGCTTTTGGAAAGGAGCGTCACCTCATGGGCATGGACAGAAATTTCCCCTGTTTTAGTTTTAAAGACCTCACCCTTTATCCCCAAAATGTCTCCTACATCGTATTTTTTGAAATCCTTATAACTTTCTTCACCGATGCTGTCCCTTGCCACATATGCTTGGATATTTCCCTGCAAATCCTGCACATTACAGAACGATGCTTTTCCCATAACGCGCTTAAACATCATCCTGCCTGCTACGGTTACTTCCTTGCCTTCCATGGAACCATAATTATCCTTAATTTCCTGGCTGTGGCTTGTGACGTCATATTTGGTAATCTGAAAGGGGTCTTTCCCATGTTCCTGCAAGTCCTTAAGCTTATCGCGGCGGACTTTTAATAACTGGTTCAAATCCTGTTCTGCTGCCTGATTATTCTGCGCCATTTCCTTTTCCTCCATTCCAGTATCTTGCTTCTACGCGTTTGGCCTGATGCCGCTGCACCATATGCCTTTGCCCTTAATTTGAACGCTGGATTTCCAGCACTTTGTATTCCAGGACGCCCGCCTGTGTTTCTATGCTGACAGTATCCCCGGCTTTAGCCCCGATGAGCGCTTTCCCCACGGGGGATTCATTGGAGATTTTTCCCTGCAGGCTGTTGGCTTCTGTAGAGCCTACAATTTTGTATTCCAATTCTTCCTCATATTCGCAGTCAAAAATTTTCACGCAGCAGCCCACGCTAATCTTGTCCAAATCCACTTCATCTTCTACTACAACCTCAGCGTTTTTCAGGATCTTTTCAATTTCTTCGATTCTGGCTTCAATATCACGCTGTTCATCCTTTGCAGCATCGTATTCTGCATTTTCAGAAAGGTCCCCTTGCTCCCTTGCCTCTTTGATTTTCTGGGCAACTTCTTTCCGCTTTACGACTTTCAAATCTTGCAGCTCTGTTTCTAATTTCTGCAGGCCTTCATAAGTCAGCAAATTTTTCTTTTCCATAACATAACACCTTCCTATTACAATATTTATCATTATGTCCGTCATATCGGTGATTATCTTCCTTTAACAATCACAGTATTATACCCGATAGGTACGGAAATGTCAAGATTTCCCGGCGTTTTCGCTTGGCTCCACGGCCTTTTATAAATTGGGATATAGAGGATGCCCTCCTGCATGTAACGGTAGTGGCAGTTTCCCTTCTTCTCCATGTCCAAAATCACGTTGACACCGCCGAAGGAAATCTCCTCCAAGCCCTCTACCTGTACCACCAGCCCGGTATCCTCATACATTCTTTCTATATACGGCTGAAAATATACAGGGCGGCTTGTCACAATTTTCAAAAAATTTAAGTCCCTTGAAATCTGTTCCAGCACCAGCTCCACGTCGTCTTCCTCCAGCATGGATTCCGGGAGGGTATCCGTATCCAGCAGCAATGGGGAAAATGTGCGGTAATCCCTGCCATACTGGTCCAATATATGTTCCAAAATTACCCGCAGCTTCGGCAGGAATGGGTTCCCTTCCGGAAGTTCTTCCTCCGGTTCCGGCCCTACGCCCTCCCCCTTAAAATGCCTTGCTGCCCACCGGCCTATTTTCTGGATGAAATTGTAAAGATAACCCAACATTTTTATCAATATGCTTTTTGCCCATTCGCCCATTATCCTAATAAAATTGCTGAAATAAAATCCCCTTTCCTAAATTCCTTCTATTTATATGACGAACAATACAAGCATATTCCTATTTTTCTATCAGTCCCCCAAACAGCTCCTCCAACTGCCCATACGTTTCCACCCCGTTTATCTCCCGCCGCAATTTTGCCGAATTGTGGTACCCGCTGGTATACCAGGCAGCGTGTTTGCGCATTTCCCGGATTCCCACGGTTTCCCCTTTAAACAGAACCTGTTCCCGGGCGTGGCGCAGCAGCATCCTGGCTACCTCTGCAAACTCTGGATTCGGGAGTTCCTCCCCTGTTTCCAAAAAATGCAGGATCTGGCGGAAAACCCATGGGTTTCCCTGCGCGCCCCTGCCTACCATAAACCCGTCGCATCCCGTCTGTTCCTTCATCCGCAGCACGTCCTTGCCTGTAAGGAGATCCCCATTTCCAATGACTGGGATAGAAACTGCTTCTTTCACCTGCCGGATAATATCCCAGTCGGCTTTGCCGGAATAGTACTGCTCCCTTGTCCTTCCGTGGACTGCCACTGCCGCAGCCCCGGCAGCTTCGATTACTTTGGCAAGTTCCGGGGCATTGGCATGGGCTTCGTCAAAGCCTTTGCGGATTTTCACGGTAACAGGTTTTCGGGTTGCTTTCACGGTTTTAGATACAATTTCATATACCAGCTTTGGGTTTTTCATCAGGGCGGACCCTTCCCCATTATTTACTACTTTTGGTACCGGGCATCCCATGTTCAGGTCCAGGATGTCAAAGGGCCGCCCCTCAATTTTTTTTGCCATTTCGCTGATAATGTCCGGGTCTGCCCCAAATAGCTGGAGGGACACCGGGCGTTCCTTTGGGCTAGTGGACAGCAGGATTTCTGTATTTTTATTCCGGTAAAAAATCCCTTTTGCGCTCACCATTTCCATGCACAGGAGGCCTGCCCCCTGTTCTTTGCACAGCACACGAAATGGCAGGTCACATACCCCTGCCATTGGCGCTAAAACCAAATTATTTTCTAATTCTACGTTTCCGATTTTTAATTTTTCCATTTCTCCCTTATTTCCCACGGTTCTGTTTATAATAAATTAACTGGAGCCCCCGCAGGGTCAGCGTAGGGTCATAAATATCGATTTCATCGGTTTCATTTGCAATGATTTTCCCTAATCCCCCTGTAGCTACCACTTTCAGGTCTTTATAGCCCGTTTCTTTCTTGGTCTGGCGGATAATATACTCGGTCTGCCCAATCTGCCCATAAATCAAGCCCGCCTGCATACTGCTGATGGTTTCTTTGGCCAGGATGCTTTTGGGCTTGCGGATTTCAATTTCCGGCAGCTTAGCTGCGTCTTCCCACAGGGCTTTGGCAGATGTACGGATGCCTGGGGCGGTGACGCCTGAAATAAAAGCCCCTGTTTCATCCACCAGATCATAAGTTGTGCCTGTCCCAAAATCAATGACAAATACAGGCCCCCCGTACTGCCCATAAGCTGCGGCTGCGTCCACAATCCGGTCTGCCCCTAGCTGCCTTGGGTTTTCCGTGGCGATGCGGATGCCTGTTTTAATCCCAGGCTCCACAATAACTGGCTTAATGTCAAAATATTTGATAAAAGAGCTTAGCAGGGAATGCATGACATTTGGCACCACAGACGCAATAATTACGTCCCGGACATCTTCCGGGTTTAATTTATTGTGGGACACCAGATCCCGGATGCAGATTCCGTACTCGTCAGAGGTACGCTGCAATTTGGTAGTCATGCGGAAGGTTGCTTCTAGCCTTTCCCCTTGAAATATCCCAAATGTAATGTTGGTATTCCCTACATCCACGACTAATAACATTTTTCTATCCATTCCTTTCGCTTTATACAGGCACAGCACGCTATGTGCCTGCCCCTGATGCTTTTCCAGTAAACCTTTTCCGTTTCTATTGCCCCGGCATTCCTTCCCCAAGGAAAAATACTTTAAAATACAGTTCCAAAGCTTCCAGCAATTCCTGCTTTGTCCGCTGGAGCTGCTTCACCTTAAGGACGCCCCCAATATCGTCATAGAGTAAATCCCCTTCATCTGCCCCTGTCTGGAACTGGAGCCTGCCGTCTTCGTCAAAAAACAGGGTAAGGGTCCCACCAATATCTTCCGTAAACAGGACGCACATAATTTTCAGTTCGTCCTTTATGCCTTCCGGCAGCATTTCAAATGATTCATTCAGATAATATTTTTTTGTATATGCGCTGGAACCGCACAGTACATTTTCCTCCTGATACATGGCTCCCTCCTTACACATACCCATAAATCCCCCGGACAGACACCTCCCCGGAGGATATCTTTACCACACCGTTTTCCCGTTCCACCAAAAGCTGCCCCCTGCCGTCTATGCCTATGGCCTGCCCCATGTATTCCCCTTGGGGGTCCAGAACCCGCACCTCGCAGCCGCAGTTCACCAGCAGGGAATTATACTCGTCTGCCAGGGCAGACAAATCTTGGGTTTTCAAGAAAGTTTCATAGTATTGTTCAAACTGCCCCAGCACTGCGGCAAGCAGTTTTGCCCTTGGAACCGTTATCTCCCTGCCCTCCCTGCGCAGTTCCAGGTCCAATGAAGTTGCTGTCCTTGCAATTTCTTCAGGAAATTCTGCCTGATGGACATTTATGCCTGTCCCTACTACAATATGGTTGACATAATCTATCTGTGCGCTTAGCTCTGTCAGTATTCCTACTACCTTTTTTCCATTTACCACAATGTCGTTCGGCCATTTAATCATGGCATCCAATCCTGTCAGTTCCCGGATGCCCCCTGCAACGGCAAGGGCTTTCACCAAGGTGAGCATAGGCGCATTGGAAATTTCAATATCTGGTTTTAACAGGATAGTAAAAAAAATCCCTGTCCCATGGGGGGAACTCCAGCTCCTGCCCCGCCTGCCGCGGCCGGAAGTCTGCCTGCCTGCCACCACCACCGTGCCATGGCCCTCGCTGCCTGTTTCCTCTGCAATCCGCTTCGCCTGTGTATTCGTAGAATCCACTTCATCCAGATAGCAGACGGGTCTTCCCAACCATTTGGTCTGCAGCCAGCTTTCAATTTCACTTTCCGAAAGGATATCCGGCACAGCCCCCAGCCGGTAACCCCGGTTCTGCACAGCTTCAATTTCATACCCCTGTGCCCGGAGCTGGCTGATGGCTTTCCAGACGGCTGTCCGGGAAACCCCAAGCTGGCTGCACAAGTCCTGCCCGGAAATGTAGCTGCCATCTGCTGTTTCCCGCAGCATCTGCAAAATTTCTGTTTTCATAATGATACCGCCCCTAATGTTGCATACATAATGGCCTTAATGCTGTGCATACGGTTTTCTGCTTCATCAAAGACTACGGACTGGCTGCTTTCAAAGACTTCATCCGTCACTTCCATTTCTGTCAGCCCAAATTTTTCATGGATTTGCTTCCCAATGGAAGTTTCCAGATCATGGAAGGCAGGCAGGCAATGCATAAAAATAGCGGTTGGCTTTGCATAATCCATAACTTTCCGGTTAACCTGATAGGGCATCAGTTCCCGGATACGGCTTTCCCATACTTCTTCCGGCTCGCCCATGGATACCCACACATCCGTGTAAATGACATCGGCGTCCTTCACCCCTTCTTCCACGCATTCCGTCAGGGTAACAGAACCGCCGGACTTTGCTGCTTCTTCCTTACAGTATTCCACCAGGCTTTGGCTGGGGAAATATTGTTTGCTGGTGCAGGCTACAAAATCCATGCCCAGCTTTGCGCATGTCACCATCAGGGAATTGCCCATATTATAGCGGGCGTCCCCAAGGTATACAAACTTAATGCCCTTAAGATGCCCAAATTGTTCCTGTACCGTCATCATATCTGCAATCATCTGGGTAGGGTGGAACTCGTTTGTCAGGCCGTTCCACACGGGGATTCCTGCATATTCTGCTAATTGCTCCACAATTTCCTGCCCATAGCCCCGGTATTCAATCCCATCAAACATCCGCCCAAGCACCCTTGCCGTGTCCTTAATGCTTTCTTTTTTCCCAATCTGGGAGCCGGAGGGATCCAAATATGTCACATGCATGCCTAAATCATGGGCTGCCACCTCGAAGGAGCAGCGGGTCCGGGTACTTGTCTTCTCAAAAATCAGGGCGATATTTTTCCCTTTCAGTCCGTCATGGGCAATTCCCTGCTTCTTTTTTTGTTTCAGTTCTTCCCCCAATTCTACAAGATATGTAATTTCTTCCGGGGTAAAATCCTTTAATTTTAAAAAACTACGTCCTTTTAAGTCCATTGTATTTTTCCTCCTGAATCTATAAATATAAAGGGCATACAGCCAGTCAGGGCCTTTCTTTCCTGCTGCCTGCATATTGGAAATCAAAGACCCCGCTGCAAGCAACGGGGTATCAAACTTGCAGCGCTGCAGAGCAGCGGGGTATTTTCACCCACAGGGCACTTACCCTCGCGGGAATAAGTGAGAACGGACTGCCCATCTGGCATGACAGCCCGTTCCTATTGCTCCCTGCTAACCTTCTTTCCCTACCTCTGCAAGGGATTTTGCCAACCCTGCCAGGCCTTGGATTTCCGAGGGGATAATAATTTTAGTCGCTTTGCCGTCCGCTGCTTTTTCAAAGGCTTCTAAGCTTTTTAACTGCAGTACTGCACCGTCCGGTGCAGCTTCTTTTAAGAACCGCAGGCCGTCGGCATTTGCCTTCTGGATCCTTAAGATTGCCTCTGCCTGCCCTTCTGCCTCCCGCATTGTGGCTTCTTTCTTTGCCTCTGCCCGGAGGATTGCCGCCTGTTTTTCTGCTTCGGCATCCAAAATAGCAGATTCCTTCTTCCCTTCTGCCACAAGGACGGTTGCTGTCTTTTCCCCTTCTGCCTGTGTCACGGCTGCCCGGCGCTCACGCTCAGCCTTGGCCTGCTTCTCCATGGCATCCTGTATCTGCTGGGGCGGGATGATGTTTTTCAATTCCACCCGGTTTACCTTGATGCCCCATGGGTCTGTTGCCACATCTAGGGACGCCCGCATTTTCGTGTTAATTAATTCCCTTGAAGTCAAGGTTTCATCCAGTTCCAAATCGCCGATAATGTTACGGAGCGTGGTTGCCGTCAGGTTTTCAATGGCCATAATGGGGTTTTCCACGCCATAGGCAAACAGCTTGGGGTCGGTAATCTGGAAATATACCACCGTGTCAATCCGCATGGTTACATTATCTTTGGTAATCACCGGCTGGGGCGCGAAATCCACGACCTGCTCTTTTAAGAGCACCCGCTTAGCTACCCGGTCAATAAAGGGGACTTTAAAATGCAGCCCTACGCCCCAGGTTCCTTGATACCCGCCTAAACGCTCAATAACAAGCGCATGTGCCTGCGGGACGATTTTCACACAGGACGACACAAGGATTAGCCCAAAAATAATTAAAACAAATAATATAATATATCCTACCATAACAGTCCCTCCATACTATGCTTCTTTTCTTTTTACCAGCAGCTTAACGCCGCTGATTTCTACAATTTCCACTTGGGTTTCCACAGGGATCCCATCCTCCTCCGAAGCCCGTGCAGACCATTCCTGCCCGTTGATGCTTACCATTCCCTTTGCCTTTAAATTGTCAATCTCCTGTAAGACCACCGCGGTTTTCCCAATCAGGCTCTCTGCATTGGTTTTTATCCTGCCTTTATTAAGAAATTCTACTGCCAGCGGCCTTGTCACAGCCAGCAGCACCACAGACACCACCACGAACAGTATGCTCTGCACCAGCAGGTTGGCTCCCACCAGGCTTACCAGAAACGCAACCAACGCGCCCCCTGCAAACCAGATCGTGGTAAGCCCCAAGGTAATGATTTCAATGACTGCCATTGCTACTATTACAATCAACCAGAAAATTCCATCCATACGCTCCCTCCTTTCAGGGTATGGTTTCAAGTTTATCTTACTATATTTTTGCACATATTACAACATTTAATCCTACTTCATGCCAGCCTTATTGCCAAACATTTTAGATTATTATATTATGGAAAATTTATTAAATATAAAATATGTAATTACACTGTTGCTATTTTACATCAGATATGGTATTATTCCGGAGGTTAAATGTCGACGAATTTTACGCAGAATAAATTTCCATCTGCAAGGCGGAAGAAGGCGGCGTAGCGGGGCTACGTCAACGGATGACAACGCGGCAAATGGAAATTTAGGCAAGTAAAAACGTCGATATTTAACCGCCGGAGTAATATATATAAAAGAAATAATGCATCACTACAAAAGGAGCGCCTGCCAAAATGAAAATCAAAATCTGCGACGATGAAAAGGAAGCAGCAAAGGAACTACAAAAAATCATCTATGGCATCATGGAGGGGCAGGAAGATACGGAAATTAAAGTTTATGGTTCAGGAAAAGAACTTCTCCATGATATTGCTGATGGGGACGTGGTTTTCCTTGACATTGAAATGCCCCAAATGGACGGCATTGAGGCAGGGCGTTGCTTAAAAGACAAAGCTGACTGCCATATCATTTTGGAAACAGGTCAGATCCAGCGCTTCAAAGAAGCTTTTTTCATCCAAGCCCTGCGCTTCATTACAAAACCATTCCAGAAAAATGAAATTAAGGAAGCTTTGGAGGCAGCCCTTGCAAGAAACGTGGAAGACAGAACCCTGGAAGCCTATGCCCAACGCCAAAAGTACCTGCTGAAAGAAAAGGACATCCGCTACGCCCGCGCTATCAACAGCCAGGTGGAATTATTCACCGCAAACAGGGTGTTCCGGAAAGCAACTACGTTGCAGGAACTATATGCGGAACTGGATGGGCGGTTCTTTTTCCGGATAAACCGCCAATACATCATAAATTTCCGGCATATAGAACATGTATCTGGGGATCGCCTGTCCATATCTGGCAAATCTTTTAAAATTGCCAGAAACCGCTTCCGTGAATTCAAATATGCATATCTGGAATTCGATATGAAATACAAAAGGGGGCAATAGGCATATGATAGCAGAATTTGTGCTTTATTACGGAATTACATTATTGGAATTCCATCTTGGCATATATACATGTTTTAGCGGAAAGCTAAAATATCCATGGATACAGGCTCTCGGAGGGGCTTTTGCCATCATTCTGTCCCCTGTCCTGCGCAAAACTGCCTTCCCTGTAGAAGTAGCTGCCACTTTAACTGCCGCAGGGATATCCTGCATTTGCCTTAAGCAAAACTGGAAACAAAAATTCTATCAAGCTGCCATTGTCTTTGTTTTTCTGGAAGGCATCCGGGAACTTATCAATGGCCCTAATACCCTATACCAACCAAATATCATAGAAACACCTATCCTTGCACTATTGGGGGATATTGTATATTTCCTTGTATTCTGTTTCATTTTGACCATCCAGCATCACACATCCCTACAAATGAAGCCAAAGCTGCTGAAAATTGCCAAAAAAACCCTGCCTGCATTAGCGCTTATCCTTGTCTGGGATATATTGTTAATTATTGGCGTAATTAGTTTGGCTATAGAATATATACCAGGGACAGGAGCAAAAATTTTATTTGGCGCTTTAGAATTTATCTCCTTTTTCAGTTTATTAATTTTAATTGCTTTTTCCACTTATATCGACCAGACAAACCAAGCACTTGTAGAACTGAAAAAGCAACAAGAAGAATTCCAAAAATCAGAACAAATATATTATGAAATGTTGCTGGATAAAGAGCAGAATACCAGAAAATACAGGCATGACATGCAAAATCACCTCATATGCCTAAATGGGCTTGCTAAGGATGGGGATTTAGATGCTTTACAATCCTATTTGAAAAATATGTCAGACACCTTCCAGTCATTGCAGGCAGGCTATTACGAAACAGGAAATAAAATTCTTAATATTATAACGCTGCACATCCTATCCCAATTAGAGAACTCTGCCAACATACATATTTATGGGAAAGCCTGCAATGCAGAAATCTTTAGCCAAGCAGATTTGGGCAGCATTTATGGAAATCTCCTGCAAAATGCGGTGGAGGAACTCAACCGTTTTCCAAAAGGGACACCGCTATTCCTTACCATCACCTTTTCTTCGGAAAGGAACGCCCTGCAAATAGAATTGGAAAATTCCTGCCGGAAACGGGAAGATTATGTTACAACCTCCAAAAAAGAGAAATCTATGCATGGGTATGGCCTGAAAAATGTCCAAGAAGCGTTGAACCGGATAGGGGGAGCATACAATATCCAACTGCGTGAATCCAGTTATTATGTAAGTGTCATCTTACCAGTTCCTGCTGCATAGTGGAAGAAATAACTATCCAGCCAGTTTCTGTTTGCCATTCAGCCAATTAAGCAGCCATTCAGCCAATTTCTATTGCATTGGGCTGCAGGCAATGCTATATTCTTCGCAGAAAGGAGGGATACAGCATGTTCCATGCATATTCTATTGAAAAATTTATAAAATGGATATTCAAGTTATGGTGATTAAAACTCATTAACATGCACACAACGAAAACGTATTTTAATTTTACGACAAGAAACAGGAGAGATTAAAAAATGAAAAAATGTTTATTATCTGTGTTATTAACATGTACAATGTTATTAGGGATGAATCTCGCTGCATATGCAGCATATGAAGATGGAAATGGCACAAATAAAAATGTCGGTGTTTCCGAACAAATGCCTGCGTATTCTGAAAACATGGGCAGGTCTATATCAATGCCCAGCAAATCCAGCCTATATACGACCGGAGAAACATACTCCGTTAGCGGAACCGCATCCACAACCTTTTCAGGATTGAAAAACAATAAATATTATTTCCTCCAATTTGAAGCTCCATCTGACTTTTCAGGCTCTGTAAGGGGGAACCGATAATACCATGTCATCCAATGCGCTTAAAAAAATTGCACTTATTGCAATGGTACTCGACCATATTGCACTGTTCCTTCCCGGCATGCCGCTATACCTGCGTTGGATTGGCAGGATATCTATGCCATTGTTCCTATTCGTTTTTGTCCATTCCATAGATAATACGAAGGACCGAAAAGCATTTGCAGGCAGATTGTACATATTTAACGCCCTAATGGCTTTCCTGGATTTGGCATACAATATCATGCCCATTCCATCTGATAGATATTATGGGATATTCGTTCGGCTGGATACAAATATTTTTGGTACATTTTTTGCGCTATATGTCCTCATCCTAGTAATAAAGAAAACTATAGCGCGCAGCGTCCATTGGAAAAAAATTTTGGCGGCCTACATTTTCTGGCAGGCCGCCACTGTGGTTTTCTGCACCTTTGTATCCATCCAGCTTGACGATGCGTACTGTTTATTCTTTGCAGCAATCAGCGGGAATATTTTTTTCAACGAAGGCCGCTTTTTTGTAATAGCGTTGGGAATTGCCCTATATTTTTCCAAAAACCAAAAATGGAAATGTGCATCTTGGTATTCCGCAGTGGTATTGGGAAATTCCATTATTATCTTAAGCCAAATCATTCCGAGAATTTACATGCATCTTTCATCCAACTTATTGGCAGATTTTATCTATTGCCGTATTTTCGGGACGCTTGGGTACGACGTCCTGCGGTTTGAACCGCCAAACTTCCTGACAAACGAATTTGAGTGGATGGCAATGTCTGCATTGCCCCTTTTCCTGCTCTATGACGGTTCCAAAGGCAGGCCGCATAAATATTTTTATTATGTGTTCTATCCATGCCACATTATGGCCTTTGCTCTCCTTGGGCAATTCCTTTGATGCCTGACATATTTGCTGGTACATCATAAAAAATCACTGGCCGCCCTGCACAGGATAGCCAGTGATTTTTTGGTACAAGATATTATATTAGAAGAACACATGGTTCCCAATTACGATTCCAGACGCCCCGGAAGCTGTATTGCGGAAACTTGTTGCCCCGCCTACGTTGCTGGCTCCGCCGATTGCTTCCTGTGCAGCTTGGATGCAGCTCCCCGACACGCCGCTTGCCAGCACTCTTGCCAGCGCCCCGCTGGATGCCGGGGTAAACTGCCCGCTCTGGTAAATAACCCCTGAAATGCTGCCTGCATAGCCTGCACGGAGACGGTTCATTACTACTGCTCCTACTGCTAATTTCCCTTCATACGGTTCGCTGCCTGCTTCACACTGGATCAGCGCCCCAAGCAGTGTTACGTCATCATAAGACGCTGAAACTGCCCCTCTCTGGGAAGTGCCGCTGGACGCCTGCTGTGCTTTCTTGGCTTTCTCTGCTTCTGCCGCTGCAATGGCTGCCCGTTCCTCCTCAATGGAAATGGCTTTTCCTAATTTCAGCTCCACATCCACATATTCTGCGCTGACATAGCCTACGCCTTCTTCCATTTTTACCACAACCCAGCCTTCCGGCGCTTCAGCTTCTGTATCTACCTTAGCCCTGCCGCCTTCTTCCAATACATCCATAACCGTTGTATCTTCCGAAGCCGACGCCTGTTCGCGGATCCTTACGCCGCCTGTCACTGCGGTTGCATATACGGTGCCTACCTGGTTTGCAAGCTCCTCTGCCGCAAGCCCCGTTACGCAGAATTCATTTTTTACATAGCCTTCTACGCTCCCGGAACTAATTTTTGTCCATTCTTCCCCTTGCTCCAAAATATCTGCGGAAGCCCCTTTATGGAGTTTCCCGGCAAGTTCTGCTTCATCGGAAGGTTCGGTACGGATATTTAAATAATCCTCTACGTTCGGAAGCAATTTTGCTGCCCAAGGAGAAACCTCCTGGCTCCCAACAGCTACTAAGCCGTCCCTGGCAGACCCGTCGGCATCTTCACTTCCTTCTTTATTTTCTGGCTCTCCTTCTGCCGCTTCATCGGGAGTCCCTTCTTCACCATCTTCTGGCTGGCTTTTTTCTTCGTTGCCCTCTGGATTCTGTTCTTCTTCTGCTTTGGAGGCATCTTCTGGCTTCCCGCCTTCTTCCGGATCCTCTGTTTTTTCCGGATCCTGCCCTTCGCTGCCGGTATCTTCCCCTTCTGCTTCTGTTTCTTCTGTATCAGAAGCTTTTTCTTCTATATCAGAAGTTTCCGGTGTTTTTTCAGCCACTTCTTCCTGGCCGGATTCCTCCGTTTTTATTTCATTGTTTTCCTCTGGCTTGCTTTCCTCAGAGGGCTTTTCTGTTTTTTCTTTCCCGCTGTTTTCTGTCTTTCCTTCTGCCATTTCCAATTCAGGTGCTTTTTCTGTTTCTAATGCGGAAGCATTTTCACTGTTTTCCGTCCCAGAGGTTTCCTCTTTCAGCGCTTCGTCCAAAATCCCTACGCTTATGCCGCTGCCCTTAGAAGCATTTTCTTCTGCGTTTTCTTTTTGTGGGCTTTCCTGTTCTTCTGCTTTCTGTTCAGGCTCATTTTCTGTGATAGATGATGCTACAACCTCGCGGATTGTCCGCACCTTCGCTGCAGCTTCTGCTTTGTCACTTACTTCTGCCGGTTCTGCTGATAATTCTACCGTCTGGTCGTCTGGAACCTGAGTTGCTGCATTAGCCCCGTACACAGATGATACGGAAAGCATAAGTGAAAAAGCTGCAACAATTCCACTTTCCACAAGCCTCTTATCGAATTTCATATTAACCTCCTGAATTTCTGCTAAAATAACATTAACTATTTTTTAAATTTTTGTATGTTATTTTATTCAATTTTGTTACAAATGTTACGAACTTGTTACACTATAGCAAAGAAATTGTAAATTGTCAAGGGTTCTGCCGCAATTATATTTGCCTGCCGGAGGACAATATCTGTTCTTCTGCCGTTTGACTGCCCTGTTTTCCCTGTATTTTGGCAGATTTTTGTACAATTATTACTATTTATTTACTTTTTCTTGCAATGAAACCGACAAACCGCTATAATGGTAAGAAAAAAGGGAGGATACTCTTGTGAAAGAAACAAACTTTACATCCACAGACAAGGAAGCTGCACCATCTGGCGTCAGAAGGCTTTCCTCCATCCGCTTAAAAGTAGTAGGCGTTCTTCTCGCTTCTATTAATATAACCATTATTCTCTGTATTTGTGTAATTATCCCTAATGTCAGGGAAAATCTCATCCACACGACACAGAGTTATATGTATGACCTTACAAATTCCTATGGAAAAGTGCTGTCCCAGAATGTAGGCATTTCTGTTATGTACCTGCGCACAGACCGACTGGAAAACCTTGTAGGGGATACCGGGCTGCAGAATGTCAGCACCAGCCATTTTTTTGTTACAGATGAAAAAGGGATGATTTTGTACCATCCAGACAATACCCTGATTGGCTCAACTGTGGAGGACAGTCCAATCTTAGAGCTTACAGGGCAGATTGCAGACGGGCAGATTCCGGACCCTGACGTGGTACGTTATGAAAAGAATGGGGAAAATATATATTCTTCCTATTATATTGTCGCGGACGGAAAAGCCATCCTGGTCCTTTCCGCTGAGGAAAAAGATATTTTTAAGCCGATTACCGACATTACCCGGCAAGCCATTATTTTTTGCATAATCCTGTCGGTTGTCCTTGGCTTTTCCAGTTTCCTGATGATCGACCGGCTGACAAAGCCAATTATAACGATTTCCAAAATTGTAGGGAAATTTGCCAAAATGGACCTTACCCCAGACCCGCGCTTAAACAAAATCAGCCGGCGCAAAGATGAAACGGGAACCATTGGGGTTGCATTGCTTTCCCTGCGGGAAGCACTGGCTGGGATTATTTCCGATATCCAGCAGCAGAGCACATTGCTCTACCACACTGCAGAATCTTTAAGCAGCAATGCCTCCGCAACCTCCGGCACTGTGCAGAACGTGGAACGGGCAGTCAGCGATATCGCTGCGAATGCCACCAGCCAGGCAGAAGAAACCCAGAAGGCAACAGACGATATCCTCCTGATAGGGAATATGGTGGAAAATACCTCCTCGGAGGTTTCTTCCCTGCGCACCATTGCACAGTCCATCAAGAGTTCCAGCGACCATGCCAACAGCACGCTCCAGGAACTGGATTCCATCAACCAGCGCGCCATAGATTCCATTAATACCATTTATGAGCAGACGCATACCACCAATGAATCCGCCCTGAAAATCAAAGAGGCTGCAAGCCTGATTTCCTCAATAGCAGATGAAACCAGCCTGCTGTCCCTCAATGCTTCCATTGAAGCGGCACGGGCAGGGGAAGCTGGGCGGGGCTTTGCCGTAGTAGCATCCCAAATCCAAAAGCTGGCTGAACAGTCCAACCAATCTGCCAGCCAGATTGACACCATCATATATGCCTTGCTGGAAGATTCCCAAAATGCAGTGGAAACCATGGAATCTGTGCGGGATATTATGATTCAGCAAAATGAAAATGTGACAAAGACTGGCTCTACCTTTTCCCAAGTCCAGGGCGGGATTTCAGAATCCGTCACAAATGTGGATTCCATTGCCAGCCGCACGGACCAGTTAAATACTGCCCGTGTCAATATTGTAGATGTGGTTCAGAATTTGGCTTCTATTGCCGAACAGAATGCTTCTAATACGCAGGAAACCTCTGCGGCCGTCTTAGAAGTTGCAAATGTAATGCAGGAAATTTCCGAACATGCAACTAAGCTGCAGGAAATTGCATCGGCTTTGGAAGCAAATATGAATGCATTCCAACTGTAAGTACCGTTATCCTTCGTTGTCTATAGAGTAAAGCAGCCGCGCCCCCAGTTCATTTTGGGGGTGCGGCTGCTTTTCAAGAGTCTTTGGTTCCTGCTAATATGCAAACCTAATGCCGTTCCCTTAAAGCCTCTTTAATAATGCTTCCCGCTCTGCTTCATATCCTGGCTTGCCCAGCAGTGCAAACATATTGCGCTTGTAGCTTTCTACGCCCGGCTGGTTAAAGGGGTTCACCCCTAACAAATACCCGCTCAGCCCGCAGGCAAACTCATAGAAATAGAATAGCTGGCCAAGATAATATTCATTCTGTTCCGGGATATTTACCATCAGGTTGGGCACATTCCCGTCGGTGTGGGCAAGGATTGTCCCATTCATGGCATTTTTATTGACAAAGTCCATGTCCTTCCCTGCCAGATAATTCAAGCCGTCCAAATCCACAGGTTCTTCGTTGATTTTCACAGTATGGCGTGACTTTTCCACGCTCATTACGGTTTCAAACATAATCCTTGCGCCGTCTTGGATAAACTGCCCCATGGAGTGTAAATCTGTAGTCAAATCTACCGCAGCGGGAAAAATGCCCTTCTGGTCTTTCCCCTCGCTTTCCCCGTAAAGCTGTTTCCACCATTCGGAAATATAGTGGAGGGATGGCTCATAGTTTGCCAGCACTTCCACGGTTTTCCCTTTCCTTAAAAGAATGTTCCGCACTGCTGCATACTGCATTGCATCATTGTCAGAAAACGATTGGTTGATCGCCAAGTCGCGCCCTGCTGCCGCGCCTTCCATCAGCTTGCCAATATCTGCCCCGCTGACTGCAATTGGCAGAAGCCCCACTGCGGTCAGCACGGAGAACCGCCCGCCAACGTCATCCGGCACTACAAAGGTTTCATACCCTTCCTCAGTTGCAAGGCCCTTAAGCGCCCCGCGCGCCTTGTCCGTTGTTGCATAAATCCTCTTTGCCGCGCCGTCTTTCCCATATTTCTTCTCCAGCATTTCCTTAAATACACGGAAAGCAATTGCCGGTTCTGTCGTAGTCCCAGATTTGGAAATTACATTCACAGAAAAATCACGGTCGCCGATTACTTCTATCAGCTCTGCAAGGTAGGAGCTGCTGATGCTGTTCCCAGCAAAATAAATTTCTGGTGTCTTGCGGATTTCCTTGGGCACTACATTGTAAAACCCATGCCTTAAAAATTCAATGGCAGCCCTTGCACCCAGATAGGAGCCGCCAATCCCGATTACTACCAGCACTTCGGAATCGCCCTGGATCTTTTCAGCAGCCTTCTGTATCCTGCCAAATTCTTCTTTGTCATAATCTACCGGCAAATCCAGCCATCCCAGAAAATCATTTCCTGCCCCGGTCTTAGAAACTAATACCTGCTTGGCATCCTCTGCCAATTTTGTCATATAGCTGACTTCTTCCTGGCTGATAAATGCGGATGCTTTCCCATAATCAAACGTTACTTTTTCCATGATTCCACTCCTTTATCTTAAATTTGCTTATCAAAAGAACCCAGATGTGGCATTTCGCCCCACTTATGGAATATTGTAACAAATCTGTCCCGCTTCGTCAAACAAATTTGCCTGTTCAGGAAAAGTATTCCTGCAATACAGCGTTAAAGATTTCTTCCTTTTCTTCTTTATCAAAGTCCTGCTTAGCGGGGGTTTCCTGCCCCCCTTCCTGCGCAGTATGTACCGGCGCCGCCATGGGCTCCTGCCCCTGTTCTTTTTCCTGCCCTTTTTCTTCCTCGTCTTCCCTCAGGATTACATCGAAGTAAGCCTGAATGTTTTCTGTAATATTCCCAAGGCTTTTATTCAGCCTTTTTATCTGCCTTAATATCCTTGCCAGGAGCCAAATTGCAATCAGCCCCATAAGGAGCACTGCCGCCCTTGCTAAGATTGCGTTGTATCTTTCTAGAAAAAACATCCATTCCTCCATTTAGCATGTCCCTCCTTTCCATAAATACACAGGCACATGCCCAAAATCCAATGGCATTTCGCCTATGCAGGGCCTGCCTGTTGGTTTTATTATAAAGATTCTTGTCCCATCTGTGAAGTATCTGGGGAAGTTTTTTCGCCGCAGATTCCTCCATTTTTCGATATCCCAAATTGCTGCTGCCCACCCTGCAGCCGCAACATCCCCTGCCTCCCATCCCCCAAAGGGCTTGTATTCTCTTGACATTTTTGGAGAACAGTATAAGATAAAAGTAATGCAACGTTGCCCAGAGAACCAAACATTTACACATGTTTGGAACAAAGTGGGCAAGCCCAAAATTCTCAGGAGGTCACCATGAAAAAAATTGTTTTGACAGGCGGAGGGACAGCCGGCCATGTAACCCCAAACATCGCCCTGCTCCCCAGATTAAAAGAACTCGGCTATGAAATACACTATATCGGCTCTTATGATGGGATCGAAAAAAAATTAATCGAGCAGTGCGGCATCCCCTATTACGGCATTTCTTCCGGCAAGCTGCGCCGCTATTTTGATTGGAAAAATTTTTCCGACCCATTTAAGGTCATCAAGGGCTACGGCCAGGCCAGGGCTTTATTAAGGAAGCTAAAGCCGGATGTGCTGTTTTCCAAAGGAGGGTTTGTTTCCGTCCCAGTAGTCATGGCTGCAAAGCACCGGAAAATCCCGGCAGTCATACACGAATCGGACATTACCCCAGGGCTTGCCAATAAGCTTGCAATCCCAAATGCCAGCAAAGTCTGCTGCAATTTCCCTGAAACCCTAAAGTACCTCCCCTCTGACAAGGCTGTACTGACAGGATCCCCCATCCGGCAGGAACTGCTGTCCGGCAGCCGCACCAACGGGCTTTCCTACTGCAAGTTCCAGTCCGGGAAACCTGTCATCATGGTAATCGGCGGCAGCAGCGGTTCCCAATTTATCAACGAGGTTGTCCGCAGCCTGCTCCCAGAGCTGTTAAAAAATTACCAGGTGCTCCACCTCTGCGGAAAGGGCAATTTAGACAGTTCCCTGAACAATACCAATGGGTATGCCCAGTTTGAATATGCAAACACGGAATTAAAAGATATGTTCGCCCTTGCGGACATTGTCGTTTCCCGGGCAGGGGCAAATGCCATCTGTGAGCTTTTAGCCCTGCGCAAGCCCAATATCCTGATTCCCCTTTCTGCCCATGCCAGCCGGGGGGACCAGATTTTAAACGCACGCTCCTTTGAGCGCCAGGGGTTCAGCATGGTAATCGAGGAAGAACAGCTTAACGATGTAATCCTGCTGGATGCCATCCAGAAATTATTCCAAGACCGCAAGAAATACGTGTCCGCCATGGAACAGAGCCAGCAGTTTAATTCAGTGGAAACGGTAGTGCAGCTTTTGGAAGGCCTTTGCAGCCAAATACCCCGCTGACCCTACCCAACCATTAGGCATACAAAAGTAAGAGGACATAACATGGCAAGTATTAGAGAAGTAGCGCAGGAGGCAGGGGTCGGGGTCGGGACAGTGTCCCGGGCATTAAACGGCTCCGGCTATGTTTCGCCTGAAACAAGGAAAAAAATTGAAAAAGCGGCAAAAAAGTTAAAATATACCCCCAATGAACTGGCAAGGAACCTGTACCATAACAGGACAGGGATTGTAGGCGTCATTGTGCCGGATTTAGACCATCCGTTTTTTTCCTCCTTGGTAAAGCATATTGAAATGGAACTGTATGGGCAAGGCTACAAAACAATGATTTGCAATACGGTAGGCATCAGCAGGCGGGAACATCTATGCCGCAAGCGCTACGGAAAGCTCCGTTGCCTTGTATTACAACAAAGACATGCTGGATGCGGCAGGAATTTCCGTGCCGGAGAAAAAAGAGGATGCGTGAATCTGGAGCAAATACTACGATGCGGCAAAAAAACTGACGAAAGATGGGGTCGTAGGCACAAACATCA
>ERZ778516.1197-NODE-1197-length-20415-cov-12.311444_pt1 | contig 20415 bp, 32 predicted proteins | sample MGYA00510342_ERZ778516 | MGnify/ENA primary metagenome ERZ778516 (study PRJEB29527, sample SAMN07138961) | mouse gut metagenome | material: feces | host: mouse | place: China:Nanjing | collected 2016-01-25 ... | reverse complement strand
CATGGGGACAGCGGCATCTGGACTATCTGAAGCAGTACCGCAAGGTTACATACACGAGTCTTCTCACAAGCAACTCAACGCCTACCTTGCCAACATTGACAGGCAGGCACAGGAACGCTCCCACAGGCTCATAGAGGGTATGAAACAGGCACAGGGCCAGAACGCCTAAAGGAAAAAATGCCTTAGAATGGACAGGACGGCTAGGTAACATAAGGGCCTGTGCCAGAGAGATTGTAAACGGGGAAATCATTTTTGCATAAGTACAAAAAGGCGGCAGAGAAATCTTGCCGCCTAAAAATTTTCCAAAAAGGTCTTGCTTGTTACGTTGCGTAATGATTTATAATACGTTTCAGGAGGTAAAGGACTATGGCAAAATACAGGGCAATTCCAGATGGATATATGACAGTTGGAGAAGTTGCGAAGAAAATGGGAACAACTGTCCGAACTTTGCAATATTACGACAAAGAGGGATTACTCTCTCCATCAGCAGAAAGTGAGGGTGGGCGCAGGCTTTATACGGATAAAGATTTAGTTACACTTCATCAGATTTTGTCCTTGAAATCATTAGGATTTTCTTTGGATGATATAAAGTGCCGCTTAATTTCTTTAGAAACACCGACTGATGTGGCAACTGCCCTTACCGAACAGGCAGATAGCATACGAGAGAAAATAGAACAGCTAACAGATTCTTTGACAGCAATCGAACAGTTAAAAACAGAAGTGTTACAAATGCGGACAGTCAATTTTAAGAAATATGCAGATATTATTGTCAATCTGCAAATAAAAAATGACTCTTACTATCTTATTAAGCGTTTCGATGACGATATGCTTGACCATATCCGTAATCAATTCGACAGAGAAAGCGGTTTGGATTTTATGGACAGATTTAATTGTTTGAGCGATGAAATCGTACAACTTCAAAAGGAAAATGTGCTCCCCGAAAGTGAAAAGTGTCAGCAGGTTGTAAAAGAATATTGGGGCTTGATTATGGAATTTACAAACGGCGATATGAGTATGCTGCCGAAATTGATGGAAATAGGCAATATTGATACTGCTACAAATGCATGGGAAGAAAGACAAAAAATAGTAAACGATTATTTAGAGCCAGCTTTGCAAGTTTACTTTTTAAAACTCGGAGTAAATCCGTTTGAGGAGGCGGAATGATGAACCATGTAATACAAGTTAATGGGTTAAGGAAAAGCTATGGTAACCATATTGTTCTTAAGGGACTTAATTTTCAAATCGAAAAAGGAGAAGTATTTTCTCTGCTTGGCGTAAATGGAGCAGGAAAAACGACATCTCTGGAATGTATCGAGGGTTTGAAGAAATACGACAGCGGTACAATTATCGTAAAAGGGAAAATGGGTATTCAGCTGCAATCATCATCTTTGCCCGCCCACATCAAACCTATGGAGGCTATAAAGCTGTTTGCAAAATGGAATACAGCAAAGATTGACTATTCTATGCTTCATACTCTTGGTATCAAAGAAATTGAGAAAAAGCAGTATGCCCAACTATCCACAGGGCAAAAAAGACGTCTACATCTTGCCCTTGCGCTTATCAGCAATCCAGATATTATTTTCCTCGATGAGCCGACTGCGGGACTTGATGTCGAGGGCAGGCTTTTACTCCATGAGCAAATCCACAAGCTCAAATCACAAGGAAAAACAATTGTCTTGGCAAGCCATGATATGGCGGAGGTAGAAACCTTATGTGACCGTATTGCCATTTTAAATCACGGAAATATTGTTTTTTGCGGCACAGCTTCGGAACTTGCAGACAAGATTGGAAAAAAATATTTTATCCATATCAAAACGCTGAGAGGGGACAGTACTTTTGAAACAGACAATATTGAAGATACTTTGATTTCTCTGCTTGGCGAGTTGAAACAAAAGGAAATTCACGTGTTAGATATTAAAGTTGACCGTGGCACACTGGAACAGCATTTTATGGAAATGACGAGGAGGGAAGCAGAATGAGTGGTTTTTTATATGGCGTTGCGTTACAGTTGAAATTGGATATACGAAGCAAATCTTTGTTAGTCACCTGCTATATCATTCCGCTTATATTCTTTCTTCTTATGGGCGGTATTTTCACTTCTGTTATGCCCGGTATGAGAAGTACGCTCAGCCAATCTATGATTGTGATGAGTGTTTCAATGGGGGCATTTATTGGACTGCCGCCATCGCTGATTGAAACTTATGGAAGTGACATAAACAAAATCTATAAAGCAAACGGAGTGCCTATCTATCTAGGCCTTGTTACAATGTTTCTTTCCACATTTATACATTTGATGATTGCCTGTGCTGTGATAGTACTGCTGTCTCCCGTGCTATTTGAAGCAGTTTTGCCAGCACAACTTCCGATTTTCTTTTTTGCACTTGCCATATATATTATTGTGTCATTAAGCATTGGAAGTATTTTAGGATTGATTATAAAAAATCAAGCGAAATTGACGATGACAGCGCAGTTAGTGTTTCTGCCTTCAATTATGCTTTCGGGGATTATGTTCCCTATTGATTTGTTACCCGATTTTCTTAAAATGACCGGGCGTATTTTCCCCGCTTCCTGTGGATACCGGTTGATGTTGGATAAGGGCTTTTGCCTTGAAAATCTGTGGTATCTAATCCTTGTCTTTTTTATGGCGGTAATTGTATGTGGAATACTTTTGAAGAAACAGAAATCAAAATAGTTGGGTGATAACCGTATGGATAAAAATGAATGGATACTTTGCCCCATTCGCGGCGGCAAAACCCGAGACAGAATCAGAGAAGATACGGTTTTAAAAAACTATCCTCTTTACTGTCCGAAATGCAAGCAGGAAGCCTAAATTGATGTAAAGAATTTACAAATAACAGCCATACAGAGCCAGACGCTTAAGACACAGAGCCAATGAACAAAAGCCAAGGGTATGTTTTTAAAGGCTACCCCGAAGCAATCACTAAATACATGTCCAGGGCAGAAAAAAATTAGGAATTCCAGAGGAAGCTATCTTGAGGATGGGGGATGGGAAACCGCCCATCCTCAAGATAGCTGTGTACCGCCATTCCATGATGGAAAAAGAAGAAACCGCGAAACGGGAAGCATCTGGCAGGTTGGAAAATCTCCTACTTAACCCCAAAACCCTATGACAAATTCCATGACAAAAAATGCTATTCCTACCCATCATATGGCATTGATACATGTGATAAAAGAAAGAATAAAAACAGCGGAAATCCTTGATTCCACAATGATTTCCGCCGTTTTTACTATTTATGCCATACTCGATGCGACAGGATTTGAACCTGCGGCCTCTGCGTCCCGAAATTTGAAAATGTTATTCTTCTACTCTTTGTAATGATAAAATCCCTTTATTTTTCAGTCTTTTCCCTCATTATGTTTTTTCTACCTCTTGCAATTTTGACTAACATTTTCCCATTTTGTTAGTCAAATATTAGTCATATCCCAGCAGCTTATTTATCCTCCCAAACGCTTTCATTAACGACGCATTATACATTGTTTCATATTCCTTTTGGAGCTGCCTGTATTCTTCCATCAGTGCATCATACTTTGCCCATCTCATATAGCGTGGCTTCGGGATATGCCATAAATCTTGTATGGGTAAATCAGGGTGGTCTACTTCCCAGTCAACATACTGTAACTTTTTCACCACAAGCCAGTACATTTTCCTCCGTATAAGGGAAAGACCGCTCCGCTGTTGGATTCCATAGTTGAGCCTGGCGCACTTCCGGCACTGGTACAGCCCGTCCTTCTTGTAGAGGTGCCTGACGCGCTTTTGGCACTTAGGGCATAGGAAGTACAGCCTGTATGACAAACCGTCCACATTGGGCACTTTGGACAGCCCTAGAGGGTATTCCCGGCCGTTATGGCTTATTCTTGCCGTATCCTCCATAAGGTTATAATAAATCTTGCCGCCCATGACAGGATAATGGTATTCTCCATAATCTGATAGGCGTTCGAACCAGTCCGCATATTGAAGCAGTCTGAAACTGTCAATCCGGCAGTATTCCTCTACCCTGCCGTGCGTCCTGTTATGCCCTCCGGAATTATAGTTGCCCATCCTGCCCCACTTCCTTCCCTGCCAGCATATCGTCCAGGATGGCAAGGGTGAACTTCCTGTATGCGTAGAAGCTGTTCCGGCAGCATGGCATCATTTCCGCTTCTCCAAGCTCCCACTTAACCGCCATCCTGTCAAACGACTTCCCTTCCATGATGGAAGAGACAATCCACTCCGCTATGCGCGGTTCTGCCTGTCTTGCCGCTTCCTGCACTAAGTCTACATACTTCCCTTCCCTGCATTCATTCAGCAATGCTTTTGCCCGGCCTGCTGTCAGGCCATATCCTGCATAGCTTTCCTGCATCCCATAGCCACCACGTTTCCTGCGCATCCCTATCCACTCCTATACAGAAATCCCCTGCCGCCGTATGGAAGCAGGGGGGAGATATCCACTTTGCTGCCTATGCTTTACTAGCTACCTTTGCCATTGCCGTTTGCTGTGCCTGGTAATAAATAGCTTTGGCCTTATTCTCCAGGATAAACGCATCATAGCAAATCCTGCCCTCCACCAGAGATCCGCTGATCCCTGGCGGGTCTGCATGAATCTTGTAATCCTCCAGCTTTGTCGGTGCAACCGTGGCGCATGGATGGGCAATCATGAATCCAAAGTCTGCCGGGAGCCGCGTTGCTGGTATTTTAATGACTGACAGGCCGTCAATCATGGCGATAACACCCTTAATCCGCAGTTCGTTAGCAATGTCCGTCTCCATCACAATATCCTTGCACTTCTTCATCAAGACGTATACATCAGGCGTAACAGTCAGATACCGCCCCGTCTCCGGCACTTCCGCATTATCCAATTCGTTGTTGCCCTTGATGATTTCATCGTAGATATTTTCTGCTGTAATAGAAACTGCCGCTGGTTTATGTCCTGCCCCAGCGCACATCACGCCGTACACATAGCTGTCCACCTCCGGAATGACCACCTGCCTTTGCTGCCTTGCCAGTGCGGATGCCGCCGCTAACTGCTGTGCAGTTTCATCGTTGTCCAGCTTGTCAATGGCAAATGTGAAGGAACGGTCTTTCTTAAGCATAAATTCTTCTGTACTCGCGTCCAAGTCCTCAATCGTGCCATACCTGCTCCCGGTAAAGCCGCTTGCCGGGTTCCTGTTGTAATCAGTCATTTCACTTGTGCCAACTTTAAAAATCTTGATAGAGTGCGCTCCCGACCATGAAAAATCCTGATTGGTCAAGAGTGATTTCTTACTCTCTGTACTGAAAAGTTCATCCACATATGGGAGGAACTGTGTTACTAAACTAATTGCCATATATAATATACTCCTTTACAGATTCATGGCCTGCCGAATCAAATCCGTACCTGCCCGCCGCGGTTCCGACTTGTCCGTGAACTTCGGCGCAGATGCCGCCGCTTTCATCCTCGCTTCCATATCTGCCCTTTCCGCTTCCGATGGCGTGCGCTCCTTTATCAGGCTGTCAATGATATCTAAGGCCTTATTAAATGCTTCCTCACTGCTGCAATTCAGCGCATCCAGAATGTTTTCCGGGTATCCCATGCTAATCAGTTTCTGGCGGCTGTTTAAACGGAACTCACGCTGTGCAAGTTCCTGTTCCCTCTCACCCAGTTCTTTTGATGCCTTTTCCCGGTCTTCTGCAAGCCGCTTCTGTACGATGGCATTTACCTGATCCTGGTTAAAAGTCTTCTGTCCCCCTGTCTGCTCAGCCGGGGTTGCTATCTGGTCTGTGTTCTGGTTCATATTTTCTGTATTCATGCTTATCCTCCTATTTTTACGCCATAGTAGGCTGTCTTCCGACAAACAGAAAAGGCATGAAAAGATTCCATTCCAAATGAAACCTTCCCACGCCTTGTGTATGGCTTCCGTCCAGCCTGCCGCCGTCCGGGGTACTCCAATATTCTGTTTGCCTTATAGTTATTATAGCAGATTATGGGTGGCTTTGCAACGCTTATTTCGCGCGCGTTATAGTGTTTACAAATTCTTTCTTGCATCTGCTATAAGTTCAGGTTTTGCCTAAATCAACGGCGAATCTGTACTTTTTTGTACTTTTCCTCTGGAATAATCACTTCCAGGTATGCCTTCTTATATTGCCCATTTTCGCCCTTATCTGCCTTGCACGACTTAGTTATCGGCTTTAATAATTTAAGTACCTCATGCAGCTCCTGGGGCTCCTCATAGCTTATCTTTACCTTTACTGCCATCTTATCAGACACCGCCCCCCATTTCAATGCCTAAAATATCAAGGACAAGCTTTGCTGCCCGGTCTGCCTGCTCCTCGTATTGTTTGTACAGCCCTTTGTCCTCCATGTTTGGAAGAATACTCCCTTTGTCGTAATGCAGGTATGCATGGGCTAATTCATGTGCCAGGTTATAATTGTATTCGTCAATCGTCCTTAAACTTTGCCTGATTCCGATTTTATTGCCTTTTATGCGGCCGTCAAATGCCTGAAAAGGCACGAATTTAACCGAAATCCCTTTTTCCGCTGCCAGATGCACCAGGCTGCAGAAAATTTCACCTTTATCCCTCATACCTACTCCCAACTAAGAAATGCCCTTATAAAGAAAAATAATCTCTCAATCTGCCTGTCGTCTGCTTTATTTACCATTTCAATAATAGCTGCCTTCATACCGCACTCCCCCTTTCTGTTCCGTGGCTATCTTCTCGCTCTGACAAACGCTCCGCAAACCTGCAAATCAGTTCCAGGCGTTCCTTATCGCTGATTCTTCCAATGCACTCCATTATTTTTTCCCTGTAATCCATATTTTCCCCTTTCCTTTCTCCGGAAAGCCGTGGTATTATGTATTTGGATTTTCCTTTCACGGCTCCGGCTGTGCAGCCCCTGCCAGTGTTGGCGCACTGGCAAGGGCATTTTCATTTACTTCCCCAGCCTTCCCCGCTTCTCAAGGTAGCGGTACAAAATGGCGCATATCTGGCGGGCTATGTGGGAATCATCCTCCCCAAGCTGCCCTGCCAATAATAACAGTTCCTCAACCCACATGCTGTCGCTCCTTCCTGCCCTATGAGGCGATTTAATATGTCGTGATATCTCCTGTGACACCAATACGCATACCTTCCCGGCTAACTGTTGCAAAACCGTCAATATACCTTTGCATGATGTCAAGCGTCACTTTCATCTCACCCAGATTGTTGTTGATTCCTTCCAGTGCTTCCACCAGACGGGTTAATAATTCTTCGTTCATTAAAACATTCCCTCCATCCATTTTTCGCTATCATTTACTTCTAAAGAAATTGTCACCTTTACTGTGTTTGGGTGTTTATTCCTCTTGCTGATTCTTTTGATAAGTTTTTTAATCTGCTTTCCCTCACTATCATTCACAATGTCACATACAGAGCATTGTGTGACGACAATCCCATCAATGCAGTAATAAGCCCCTTCAATCCTCTTTTCGTTCATTCAACCTTCCTTTCTTGTGTGGCTATATACATCATGTCATCATGTCATCATGTCACCCATTGTCATTTGTTTGGTGTCATCAGTGACATTGGTGTCATCAGTGACATTGGTGTCATCAGTGACATTAAAAATATACTTTCTTTTACTTTTATTTCTGTCAAATTCGTATTCAATCTTGTCTACTGCCCAAAACAATCCTTCATACTTATTTATCAGGCTTCCAACTTTGCGCACATCATCATGTATCTGACTTCCTAAATATTTGCTGGCATCCACAATATCACTGGCAGAACCTTCCCAATGACCGCTCCCCTGCTTCACCAGCTTCTTAACTGTTTCCACAATCGGGCTTTGCTCATATTCTTCCATAAGACGCTGCCCTTCGACTTCTTCTGCTGTACCGACATATTCCCATTGGAAAGTGTTTTCATTGAATTTAATCTTGAGTTGCTGGGGCTTCATGTCGCGTCCTGTTATATGCAATGTGGCTTCTTCCGAGTACCTGTCATCTTTTGCTATTACCCATGCACAGTCAAGCGCACCCATAACACCGACCGAGCCGGACAGTTCATTAAATACGTCCGATGGGTCACGCATCTTCCGTGTATGGTGGATAAGCATTAAGCCTATACTGTGCTTGTCCGCTATCTGCTTCAGGATTTTAAAATCTTCATAATCCCGATCATACCCTGTTTGATTGCGCTTTGCCGCTTGCCGTATCATCTGGAATACATCAACAACTATCAGCTTTATTTCTGGATGTTCCTGTAATTGGTATTCAATCTGTGCTTCAAACCCTTCGCCTATCTTACCGACCTCGTCCGTTCCCGTTATTATATGTAAATTATCCGGTGGCTCATTGTCTTTGAGGATCTGTTTCAAACGGCTTTTCGGTCTGCGTTTTGTACTTTCAAGGTCAAGGTAGAGGCATGAGTGTTTTGAACTGTTAAACGAAAGAAATTTCGCTCCATTGCAAATGGCTATACACAATCCCAATGCCATATAACTTTTATAGTACTTGCTTGGTGCTCCTATCATTAATAAGCCAACAGGAAGTATCTCATTTACCAGCCATTCAATAGGAGGGATATCCATTTTCGCAAGTTCTGCCGCCGTAACTGCCCTTATTGGCTTAAACTGTTTTACTGGACGCGATACTCCTTTGTCGCATACCACAGAATACTTTTTCTCTGTGCCTTGTAATTGTCTTAATTGCCGGTCAATATCTGCAATTTCTGAATCAATAACCTCTTTTTCTGTTTTAGGAGTTCCACTTCTTCCTGCGTTTTCCGTCTTTCCTCACCTTCCTTCCGTCTTTTCTCCCATTGCTTTTCACATTCCAACCTGTACCAGTGCGCCACAGGCTTAATCTCGGCTTTATAGGCTGCTTCATACTCCGCAACCCAGTTTTCATAATACTGCCTTGCCCTGCTGCATCCGGCCTGTTCAAGTGCAGATATCGCCTGTTCGGAGAATCCGGGGCAGCTAATCTCATTGGAATAGATGCTCCTAATGAACCCCTCCGTCAGTCGCATCCCTGGCCGGATGCCCGCAAGCAGTTCCTCTCTGGATGCCATCTAATTGCCCTCCGGTTCCCCAGCATTCAGGTAATCCACCAGCCTGTCCCAGTTCAGGAGGAACTTATTCCCTGCCTTAATATGTACAATTTGACGGTTGATGCACATCTTCCGCAGCCTATCATATGAGATGCCTGTCCGGCTGGCTGCTTCCTTAAGCGTTACCATCTGTACTACCTGTTCCATCTGTTTTCCCTCCATTCTGCCGCGCTTTGCCAATCATACGCATAATCTCATTGTGGCGTTGCATGAACTCTTTGCTTCCTACGCCAAGCCGTTTTTCTTCTGCTTCTACCATTGCGTCAAGTTCTTCCTCCGTCATAAGATCACTACCTTCTTCCATTGTCAAACGGTTCTGTAACACTCCTGATTTTAATTTTCCTCTCTGGCCCCTCTGGAATCTCATAGATATTTTTCACATATTCCTCTGACACCATGAACGGTGTTTCTCCGTCCTCACAATCAGGATTGTAAACCACGTCAATTCCAATTGTTACATTATCAATCTGCCGCTCTAATTCCATCATCATGCCGCTATCCTCTGCATTGATTCCTGTGAGAACCTCCGCTACTGTGAACCCCTCTAATAACTTCTCATTTACCTCTGCATAATCTCTGAATACTTTCTTTGCCATTGTCTGTTTTCTCCTTTCTTTAGTCCTCTAAAATTTCAGTTACATCCACGCCAAGAGCCTTTGCAATCTTTCCAAGGGTTTCCGGCTTCAAACTTCTGCCGCTCATTGCCCTGCATAATGTTCCTTTGGGGATTCCGGCTTTTTCAAAATCCTTTTGCCCCATACAAGCTCTTGCCCTGGCAAGCGAAAATTTTTTTCTGTCTAACTTCATTCCCATATACTTATTTCTCCTTTCTTTGCATATGCAAGATTTATATGTATGATATCGTGCTTTTGCAAGATTGTATTTACATTTGCAAGATTCTGTGTTTTAATATATTGTATAAGGAGGCTGCATAATGGGAATTGGAACAAATTTAAAATTGGCACTTAAAGAATATGATTTAACAGTTGCAGAACTCTCTAGGAAAACTGGTATTTCAACAAATACTTTTTACGCAATGATTAGAAGAGATAATAATAAAATCAGTCCAGAGATGCTAAAAAAGATATGTGATAATACAGATATTACTGTTTATGATTTATTAGATAACTATGATGAATTAGCCGCAAAATACTATGACCCAAAAGCAAGCAAAGAAGAACAAACCATTGGAGACTACATTTTAACGACAATGGGAAATGATGATAACCTAGAGGGTATTATTGAAATATACGGCAAATTAAATAATACTGGAAAAAAAATAGCACATGAAAAAATTTCAGAATTAGAAGAAGTGCCGCAATTTACAGATTCTGATAATAACATTTATATTGACCCAAACTTGCAAAAATTATATGAAGTAGCTATGCAAAAAGCTCTACGCCATGAAGAATTAACGGAAGAAGATGAACAAGTTATTATTGGCATTCCCGGACAGTTACGTCAAAAAGGTAACGATCCTCTGTCATATGAAAACTCTCATTCCTTTGCCAGTTCAGAGGAAGAACTAAATAGAGTCATTGAGCAACGTCAGAAACAGGGAGAGGAACTTTTAGTGAATGATTACAGAAAACTAAATGAAATCGGGCAATCCGAAGCAAGAAAACGGGTATCAGAACTAACCGAAATCCCCCGCTACACAAAGCCAGACGAATCACCCAAAGACTAGCCCCAGAATTTCGGGTCTATCCAAATGGGTGCATCCAATCAGCGGCAGGGGTGCTGGTAATTATGGGGCAGGGTGTCCTAAACCAGGGCGTCTCCAAAACAGAGATACCTGGTAAAAGCCAAATGGCTCTAACCACGGACAAATGGCTGTCGTTGGCTCCATTCGCCCCATTCAGACGTTTTGTGCATCCATTGATAGAATTTACCATCAATAGCCATTATGCCCGTATATGGGCGGCTGGGAGTGCCACAGGGCACAATTCAGCAGACCAGATTCTAAATCGGCAAATTCCTGCACCATGACAATATAATATGCTTAACCGGGGAGCTGGGGGACGCGCTTCTCACCCAATCCGAGACCTTGACGGAAAGGGTGGTGCTTATGGTTTCGTGGAACGACATTTTTACTTTTGTCATCATGCTGATGGCAATACTTACTTACATAGATAACCACAGACATAAGAAATAGCCGTCCTGTGCTCTGCAAAGTTTAGGAACGGCTATTCTTAGCTAATTACTTTATAACGCCGGGTCGGGTGAGTGGCTTCACCTTCCGGCTCCCTTGTTAAGCATATTATAAGTCATCCATGCAGGAATTTCAACCCCCAAATGAAAATGCCCCAGTACAGACAATACCGGAGCCTTTCAGATATACCATAAAGGATTATGATATACATACAACATTGAACAGATACAGTATATCACAGTCCTTTATAAAATGCACCCATTTTTAAGAAAGGACTGAGAATATTATGGCAAGCATCAGGAAAAGAGGGAAAAGTTACCAGATAACCGTGAGCAATGGCAGGGACATCCATGACAGGCAGATTCTGGAAACGGCCACATGGACGCCAGACCCAAGCAAGACAGAGAAGCAGAACCAGAAGGCGTTAGAGCGGTTCGCCATGGACTTTGAGGATAAGGTAAAAAGCGGGAAATACCTAAAAGGCGAAAAGATGACTTATCAGGAATATTCTGCATTATGGCTCTCTGAATATGCAGAAAAGCAGATGGAACGCACTTCCATTGAACGGTGTGAAAACTCCCTGAATAACATTATCCTGCCGGCAATCGGACATTTAAGGCTGTCAGAGATACAGCCGCTGCATTTAACCAGGCTGTACAGCGGGCTTGCGGAACACGGCTACACCAAGAATGGGAAACAGAAGCCATACAGCGCAAGGACTATTAAGCGTATCCACCAGATTATCAGCAGCAGCCTAAATACAGCCGTGTACTGGCAACTGATAGAAAGCAGCCCCTGCCAGCGCGTAAAGCCCCCTAAGGTAGAAAAACAGGCCGATGTGAAGCATTTTACCTTAGAGCAGGCAAAAGCCTTCCTTAACCAGTTAGACACGCCCTATACAGTTGCCCATTGGGGACGTACAAAGAAGGACGGTTCTGAAAGCAGGAAACACTATGAGGAAAAAGAGATCCCCCTGCAGTTCAAAGTGCTTTTCCATCTGGCAGTCTTTGGGGGGTTCCGGCGCGGGGAACTGGCCGCATTAACTTGGGACGACATTGACTTCCAAAACCTCACCGTCACCATCAATAAGGCATCTGCCAGAACAAAGGATGGCATCATCACGAAAGCCCCCAAGACCTTTTCGTCCAACCGGACAGTGACACTCCCAGCCAGCACAATGAAGCTAATCCAAAAATATAAGGCAGAGCAGCAAAGATACCGCTTATCCCTAGGGACCTACTGGAAGGGCAGCAATTACCTGTTTATCCAAGACGATGGAAAACAGATGGACATATCAACACCTAATAAGGTCTTTAAAAAGGTTATCCGCATATACAACGAAACGCATGAGGATAAATTGCCGGAAATCACATTACATGGCCTGCGGCACACATCCGCAACACTTCTGATTGCCCAGAACGTGGACATAAAAACCGTTTCAAACCGCCTTGGACATTCGGAAACATCCACCACAATGGACATTTATGCCCATGCCCTGCAAAAGCAAGATGAACTTGCAGCAGAATCCCTGGGGGAATTATTTGCCACAAAAAAGCAAAAGAAGTGTTAGTCAATTGTTAGTCAAAGATAAGAAAAGCACTCCTTCACGGAGTGCTTCACTTTTGCCACAAGCCTTAGTTTTACTGGCTTTTCGTTACTCGATGCGACAGGATTTGAACCTGCGACCTCTGCGTCCCGAACGCAGCGCTCTACCAAGCTGAGCCACGCATCGATATCACTATGGCATAATAACATATTTTTCAAAGTTTGTCAATAACACAATTCCCCAAAATTTCTAAAAATCCCCTCACTGATAGCCATTACACTAAAAATCCCTTCTATCCCAACAGGTTCCCAGCCCATTTCCCCCTGTTTCCATGCTGCATCATGGCACATAAAGGCAATCTCCCGATTTGCCAGCCAGCTATTCTTTTTCCTCCATTACGCTCATATAAGCAGGGCGGATAATCTTATTCATCCCGATCAGTTCTTCCATCCGGTGGGCGCTCCACCCAACAATCCGGGCAATGGCAAAAATCGCGGTGTAAAGTTCCATCGGAATCCCCAGCATCTCATACACAAACCCGCTGTAGAAGTCCACATTTGGGCTTACACCCTTGAAAATCTTCCGTTTGCCTGCAATCAGCTTAGGCGCCAGTTCTTCTATGCTGTTATACAGGAACATTTCATCCCCGCGGCCTTTAGCCCCGGCTAATTTTTCCACATAGCCCTTAAAGACGCGTTCCCTTGGGTCTGAAAGTGAATACACTGCATGGCCCATGCCATAAATCAGGCCTTTATGGTCAAATGCTTCCCCTGCAAGGATTTTCGCAAGGTATGCCTCAATTTCCTCTTTATCATGGATATCTTTAATATTCTCCCGGATATTTTCTATCATCTCCATCACTTTAATGTTGGCGCCGCCGTGCTTTGGCCCCTTCAGGGACGACATTGCCGCCGCAATGGAAGAATATGTGTCGGAACCGGAAGAAGTGACTACCCTTGTGGTAAATGTGGAATTATTTCCGCCGCCATGTTCCATATGCAGCAGTAACGCAACATCCAGCACTTTCGCTTCCAGCGCACTATATTTTTTATCCGGCCGCAGCATCATCAGCAAATTTTCCGCTGTAGAAAGCTCTGGTTCCGGGCGGTGTATGTACATACTGTCGTCATTTTCATAGTGGTTATAGGCGTGGTAACCGTACACCGCAAGCATCGGGAAAATACTAATCAGTTCAATGCACTGCCGCAGGCTATTGCTGATAACATCTGAAGAATTGATTTGGCTGTCATACGACGCCAACGTCAGGATGCTCCTTGTCATGGAATTCATAATATCCTTTGTGGCGGCTTTCATAATTACGTCCCTTGTAAAATTCGTAGGAAGGGTTCTGCAGTTTGCCATGATTTTACAAAATTCCTTGAGTTCTTCTTCATTAGGCATTTCCCCAAACAGCAGGAGATAAGCGGTCTTTTCAAAACCAAACCCATTTTCCCCTACTTGTTTGACTAGGGTCTGCACATTATAGCCCCGGTACCATAGCTGGCCGTCACAAGGCGTTTTCACGCCGTTTACATCTGCAAAAGACACAATCTTTGAAATTGTCGTAAGCCCAGTCAGGACGCCTTTCCCATTCATGTCACGCAGCCCGCGGTTTACCCCGTATTCCTCAAACAGCGCATCGGAAATGCTGTCATTTTTCCTACAGGTTGCCTCTTGCTTCATGGCATAATCCATCAATTCGTTTTCATTTCTCATATATCCGATCCCTCCTAAGCTTTAAAACCTTGGTTGATTGTTTAATTTTAAACTATTTTAGCACAAAAGCATACCACTGCCAACTGATTTTAGAAATATTTAAGAATTCCATAACGCTTCCCTGATATTCTGGCTAAAATTCCTTGAAACTTATAGCCGCAGGCCCTTTAGAAACTCTAAGAATTCCGTAACGCTTCCCTGATATTCCGGTTCACTTTTTTGGAAACCTGGAGCAGCACCCGCCGCTCCTCCTCCGTTACGCCATTTAATATCATGCTGTACATCTGCCCCCGCAATTCCGTAGCCCGCCCAATAATCCCCACCGCTTCCTCGGTCAGCACAAGGTGCACGCACCGCCGGTCCTCCTCGTCCTGCACGGTATGGATAAGCTGCTGCTTCACCATCCTGTCCACCGACTGGGAAATATGCCCTTTATTAAACAAATTCAAGCTGCAAATATCTTTTGATGTATTGTTTTCTCCGGATTTATAAAGAAAATACAGAATATCAATATCAATTTTCCGCAGATGGTATTCTTCACGCAATGATTCGATTTTCCGGTTGTATAATGTTTGAAATTGGGTTCCCTGCAGAAGTCCTTCCAGCATCCAGTCCATCGATCCTACCTCATAGTTTAATTTTAAACTAAATATACCACTTGTCCCTCAAAAAATCAAGTGGTATATTTATACAAAACTTAAAAATAATCTTCTGTTTTCTACAGATTCCTACACGGCTATCAAGTGTCCCGCAAACAGGCAAAAACCATTTTAGGCTTTACCAATTTCGGCGCCTGGAAGCAGAACGCAGATCATCAGCCGGTTATTTTCATACTTAGCCGATATCGTCCCACCCATTTGCCCAACCAATGTTTTGGCTATTGCCAAGCCTAAACCTGTGGATTTCCTGGCAGCTTCAACCGTATAAAATCGGTCAAATAACTTTCCAACCTGCACTTCATTCAGGCTGGCCGCCGTATTTGTAAAAGTGATTTCCCCCGTTTCTGTCAGGGTAATATCTAAATCCCCGCTGCTATACTTCATTGCATTGTTCAAAAGGTTCGAAAATACACGGGCTAATAAGGACTGGTCAAGTACCCTGACAACATTTTCTTCCGGCATTTGTATCTTCGGGGTAATGCCCCTTTCATTCAGCGCAAAATAGAATGCGGCTATGCTTTCTTCTAAAACCCTATTTACTGCAACAGGCTTTTTATCTGAATGCCTTCCTTCGGAAATGACAACTGAATACTGGAACAGTTCCTCTGTTAACTCAGCCATCACTTCTGCCCGGTTCCGGATTACCTGAATATAGCGTTTTACTGTTACCGGCGTTTCTTCCTGTTCCAATAAATCCAAATATCCGCAGATAGCAGTCAGCGGCGTCCTTAAGTCGTGGGAAATATTCGTAATGGCATCTTTGAGTTCCATATCGCCCTGCTGGAAACGGTGCTTTTCTGCCCGCAGCTTACGAAGCCCTTTGTTTATGCTATTTGCTAAGTTACGCATATATCTGTCCCCTGAAGAACTATCAATCAGCGTATTGGTATCTGTTATGAGCCTGTCGGCAAAGGCATCTGCAATTTCCTTTGCGGCTTTTCGCAGGATATAAATTTTTATCAGCAAAGCAATGATGCCCACAGCCATAATGCCAATGGCAGCCCAGAACCATAGTTCCATTATAAACTCCTTACTTTAAGTCTTTTTTATGAAACAGCACAATACCAGAAGCGGTAAATACAAGGAAAATCCCCAAAGAATACACTGGCAATACCTTTAGGTCTGGCGCAGTCCTTCCTGCTAATTGAAACATTTGGCCTGCCGGGTTTAAATTGAGGAAAGCCTGATAAATTTCTTTTTCCATTTCGCTGGGATATTTGGGGTTTTTAATTTTTTCCGTTACTATTTCACCATTCCTTATGGAAGTGATTGGCGTATACTCTTGCGTCTGCAGTATTTTCAGGCAGGTAAGCGCCGCCATCATTAAGCTAAAAGCAAGCATTATACTAACGGTTGCTGTAACCGCCTTATTCTGAATGGCCATTGCTATAAAAGTAAATATGCTGGAATATGCAACAATGGTTACAAATATACAGCCCAGCAGCATCAGCAGCTTGGAAATTGGAATTGTTATTGCGCCAAACAGCGGTATCCCAATGAAAGAAACAACTGCTGTAAATACTATATATGAAAATAAGCTTGTAACCGTAATTATTACAAAATTAGATACATAAATATGGATTCTCCTATGCCCAACGCTGATTTTATTCCGGATGGCGCCGTCAGAATATTCCACCCCTAAAAACAGGCTTGTAAATATGGCAATCACAACGCCTATTACCGTTGCATAGTTAAGCATTAATTGCTCTGCTTCTATGGTATCCCCGTAAATTTTCATACTGCGGTATTGTGTATAAACCACAAGCAAAGCAAGGCCAATGCTGAATGCTGCCAATATCCAAAATAATTTATTTTTCCTTAATCTCGTAAAGCCTGTATTTAACAATTTAACCATTCTTACCACCTCCAATAAGGCTAATATAGTAGCTTTCCAGGCTTTCGTCACGCTCCTGTACAGAAATTAGTTCGCAGTTTTCTTTTGCCAATGCAGCCGCCATGCGGGATATGTTAACTTTAGCATATACATCGGCGGTTTCCTCCGTAATTATCTTATAATCAATTTGCATTTTATCAAGCACACAGGCAAGGGCTTTTGTATTGCTGACTTCCATACGGACACACTTTTTGCAGGCTGCTTCTAATTCTTCTGCACTCATTTCTTTTACAATGTGTCCATTGTCAATAAAGCCATAATGGGTTGCCAGCTTAGATAATTCGTCAAGAATATGGCTTGAAACCAAAACGGTAATCTGCCGCTCCCGGTTAAGCTTTAATATCAGTTCCCGAATATCAATGATGCCTTGTGGGTCAAGGCCATTGACAGGCTCGTCCAGAACCAAAAAATCAGGATCGCCTGCAAGGGCAATCGCAATGCCTAATCTTTGGCGCATACCTAGGGAAAAGTGTTTCGCTTTCTTATTCCCTGTATTGCCAAGGCCAACTAACTGCAAAATTTCCGTTACCTCATCAAAGGACGGGAGCCCAAGGGTAAGGTATTGCTGTTTTAAGTTATCCTCCGCCGTCATATCAAGATAAATAGACGGCGTTTCCACAACAGACCCCATCCTCCTCCGGGACTTTACAATCTCCTTATCCGTATGTTCCCTTCCATACAGAGTATAGCCGCCGGATGTCGGCTCCTGCAAACCGCAGATCAGGCGGATAAGCGTTGTTTTGCCAGCACCATTTTTTCCAATAAAGCCATATATCGCCCCTTTTGGAATGTTCATAGATAGTCCGCTTAACGCTTTGAAATGTTTATAATTTTTGCTCAAGGCGTTAGTCCTGAGAACATATTCCATCAAACTTACCTCCTTTATGTGATGCTGAAATTCTACCGGGAAATGGTAAAGAAACCAGTAAAGAAAACCGTAAAGAAATGGTAAAGATTTACTCCTCCCGCATTTTAAAGCCAATCCCCCAAACTGCTTCGATATAATCTTTGCCTGTTCCCTCACGGAGCTTTTTCCGCAAATTGCTAATATGCATTTTAAGGGAACTTTCCGTGCAGTCCGGCGTATCCTCGCTAATGCGGTCTAACAGAAGTGATTTTGTAACAACTTGTGTCTGATTCTGCATAAGCATTTTGAGAATGGCATATTCTGTCCTTGTCAATTTTACCCCGGCGTTGTCCACAGCCACGCTATGCGTATCCAGATTAAGAATAATGTCATCAAAAACCAAAGAAGGGCTTATGGGTGTATTTGCCGCATTGCGGAGGTGGACTGCAATTCTGGCTAAAAGTTCTTTGGTATGAAATGGCTTCGTTACATAATCAACCGCGCCGCCAAGCAGCAAATCCACCTTATCCTCAACTCCAACTTTAGCGCTGACTACAATAACAGGTATTCCCTTTATCTGCGGAAGTATTTCTTCGCCATTCAGCCCTGGCAGCATCAAATCCAGCAACACCAGGTCTGTTTTTCCGCCAGCCAAAACAAACAGAGCCTCCGTTCCGGAATAGGCACGGAAAACGCCATACCCTTCTTTCGTGAGCGCTTCTTCAAGTACGTTCCCAATATGGACATCATCATCAATAATCAGAATATTTTTCATAATTACACCACCCCATCCTGTTTTAATAGAAATAACCATACTCCGGGACATGCCAGCCAGCCCTGCCAGTTGGCTTTGGGACAGCTTCCGCTTCGCCCTGCTTTTCTCCTTATCCACCCTTTCCTAAAAATAGAATAATTCTTCAAACTTTTTATCTAATGCGATGCATAGTACCAGTGCCAATTTCGCCGTTGGGTTAAACTGTCCTGTTTCAATAGAACTAATCGTGTTGCGGGATACACCAACCAGTTCTGCCAGTTGACTTTGTGATAACTTCCTCTCTGCCCGTACTTCTTTGAGATTATTTTTTAATATAAGCTTGTCTTCCAAATCATCACCACCTTATAAGATCGTAGATGACACAATCAAATCATAGATATGCCCTATAGAACATGCAGATACAAATATCGTGTAAGCGATTGCCATCACAAGTTCATGCTTACGACGCAGTTTTATATATTTCACCCAAAATGTTGTCATATTTGCACTGAAAACAAGTGCCCAAATACCCCAATTTGTACCACCGCCGACAAATATCTGTACGACAAAAAAGATTGTTGCAAGAACCATCATTACTATGACTGCACTTGTACTTGCCTGTTTCAAAACCTCTTTCTCATAAATATCTTTATTCCTATTCTCTGCTCTGCTTTTCTCCAATATATCTTCCTTGTTCATATAAAAACCTCCTGATAGAATTACCAAGTTTTATTGGCATATTTTCATAATAGCACTGACAAGTTTTATTGTCAATACTTTTTGACAAGTTTTATTGTCAAAGATATGTGGCGTTCCAGCCGCCATGTCCCACACTCCTTATCGCTTCCATGTCCTATATCTTCTGTTCCTGCCTTTTCAAATCGCTCTGTATAAGCATACCCAGTCTAACAGATTTTGCACTTCCTTGTCCGTTTTGTAAAAGTCTGTTAAATTCCGGCAGGTAGCTTTTCCTTTTGTACGCTATTATTTTTAGGCATTAAAAAACCGCAACCCCTTGATTTCTCAAAGGATTGCGGCGCTTATTTTACTTATTTGGCTCTAATCTAAAGATTACTCAACAATCGTAGCCACACGGCCAGAACCAACAGTCCTGCCGCCCTCACGGTTCGTAGAGAATAAAATCATAATGCATTTTCACGCATATTATATGTTTTTGTATTCATATTTTCTTATTTTAGTTCTATTATTTTCAGTTTTCAAATTAACGCTAAAATCACTATACAAAATAAAATCTTTTTATATTTTTGAATCCAAAATTTAAATTTTAGCTGGTTCATTACTTCTCCTCATTCTAGTATATTTCTACCTCGGTCCCAAGAACTTATCCCCATTCAAATGTATCATATGCTCCGGCATTTCCGCAATCCAGACTTCCGTTTCCCACGCCAAGTTTTCTGAAAATCTCTTATAGGTCTTAAAATCCAGAAAAGCTGTTACAAAAATTTTCCCTGCTGCCACATTCTTTGTCATTTCATTTATTTCCAATATTCTTTTAGAATCCATCGGACCTACAGAAGTTACCGATTCAACAAAATATATCCAGTCTTTATCTTCTCTGTACAAAACCACATCCGGCATCTTGTCATGCAAAGTTATTTCAAATCCCAATTCTTTTAACTTATCAACATTCTTTACCAAATCTTTCTCTATGGTATCACCAACATACAAACATTCTGAATTGGGCGCAAATCGTGGCGCAAATTCCTCAATAATAGCCTTTTGCAGTTCATTGTGTCTGCCTATAGAAAATTGAAAATCTGCT
>ERZ778516.1195-NODE-1195-length-20455-cov-8.814902_pt1 | contig 20455 bp, 20 predicted proteins | sample MGYA00510342_ERZ778516 | MGnify/ENA primary metagenome ERZ778516 (study PRJEB29527, sample SAMN07138961) | mouse gut metagenome | material: feces | host: mouse | place: China:Nanjing | collected 2016-01-25 ... | reverse complement strand
GGTGCCAGTCCTAATTTTGTTTTGCCTCAAAAAGTTTTATCGGACAGCAATAATATTTTTTCATAGATTCATGAATTTGAATTGATTTTAAGAAAAAACAAACGCCGCTCGCCTTTTGTTGCAGCGAAGCGGCGTTAAAAATGTCGCACGATGACAGGGAAAGCATGGATTCATAGATTTCACTTCATTACCGGGAAAGGGTCTATGGCGTCGATATCCACCTGCTCGCCTGAAAGCAGGGAGCGTCTTATCTGCGCGGTGACCGCGCGGTAGCCGGCTGTTTCGAGCGGCGAAGCGTTAAGGGAGCGATCATCGTCGCTGCCGATGTCGAGAAGCGATTCCGTGCGTGCGATCGAGTCGAGCACCTTCTGCGACTCGGCACCGGTACGGAGCAGCGACAGCGTGTAGGCAAGCTGCTCGGGCAGACGCAGATTCCATCCGGCTATGGCGGATATATCCATATAATCCTGAAGTTCCTTATATCGCCGGCATACGTACAGTTCGATGAACAGAGCCGAAACCGGCGGAAGCTGATGCAGTCTGAAACTTGACACCAGCATATTGACCGCCGCACCATGACGTCCGGCGCGTATCAGCTCTTCGGCTTTGGCATTCCAGTCGTCGTTTCCCTCTGCGGCTCTTTCCATCGCCGCCATCATCACGTCGACCGGTATGGCACCGTCGGTGATGGTGTTGAGATACTCCACTGTCGGCAGATCATCGGGATGTCGGCGACGATACGCTTCAAGAGCATCGACAGCCATCTGCACGAATCCGGCCGCGTAGAGTGTCAGAGCCTTGTAGTGAGCCGGAGCCGGATCGTCGGGTTCCACCTCTATAGCTTTGTCGAGCCAGGCCACAACCTCTTCACATGGACGGCACATTTCGTAGAGTGCCTGAGCCTTGAGCATCATGGCTCTGACCGACTCGGGGTTTATGGCCAGCGCGTAATCGGCCGAATTGATGCTGTCGTCAAACTTCGATGCCGCGATCTGTATCTCTGCGAGATTTTCCCAGAATTCACAGTTGAACGGCTCCAGATCGGTCAGCTGTTCGGCGCATGTCATGGCCACCCCATAATCGTAGTTGACCTTGGCTACCTCGACCATCTCGTAAAGAAATGTCTGCGGGTAGTCGGTCAGACGCATAATGCGTTCTTTCGACTCTACAAGCCAGGCGAACTCCCCGATTTCCGAAGCGGTCTGCACAAGCTGTATGATCCATTCGTCCTCGAAATCTGATCCGCCATCTATGATGCTTTCGAGCCGTTCGCGGGCCTGCTGACGCGACGGCTTGTCGATACGCAACGCCAGCAGACGTCCGATGACCGAGCCGGCTACCGGCGCGACAGCCCTGCGGGCCGATTCATCGCCCGATGTATCAAACACCAGACACGCCTTACGCTGCATCAGCGGCTCGCTCGACGGGTAGAGCCGCGCCCCGACCAGCAACACGTCGATACGCGTCGCGTCGTCGGCCATGTCCGAGGCATAGTCGAATATCTCGATCAGATCATCCTCATCGAAATAAGCGTCGGGCTGCACGGATTCTTCCTTAAAGCGGTCGTAAAGCCGTTTCAGTTCGTCATTGTAGCTGCTGTGTGGATCGTCAAGTCTGCTCACCTGGCTGAAGAAGATGTTTTAGTAATGGGTTGATATGGCGACGGCTCACTTTTTCTGCTCCTTCTCCCAGCTGTCCTTGAGGGCAATGGTGCGGTTAAACACCAGATTGTCGGGGGTCGACGAGCAGTCGGGCGTAAAGTAGCCTATGCGCTGGAACTGGAAATGCTCTCCCTGACGGGCGTTCTCGGCGAGGAAAGGCTCCACCTTCACTCCCTCTACCGTGACAAGCGAATCGGGATTGAGCAGCTCGCGGAAATCGCGGTCGGTTTCGGCCGCAGGATTCTCCACGCTGAAAAGACGGTCGTAGAGCTTCACGGTAGCATCGACGGCATGGCGAGCCGACACCCAGTGGAGAGTGCCCTTGACCTTGCGCATGCTTCCGGGCAGTCCGCTGCGTGTATCGGGATCATACGTGCAGTAGATCTCCTCGATAGTGCCGTCGTCGGCTTTTTTGACGCCGGTGCACTTGACTATGTAGCCGCCTTTTAGGCGCACTTCCTGGTCAGGCGCCAGACGGAAGAATTTCTTGGGAGGATTCTCCATGAAGTCGTCGCGCTCGATATAAAGCTCACGGCTGAACGGCATGGTGTGTGTGCCGGCATCGGGCTGCTCGGGATTGTTGTCCATCGAAAGCATCTCCACCTGATCGTCGGGATAGTTTGTGACTATGAGCTTCACGGGGTTGATCACGGCCATTCCGCGTGTGGCTATGGCGTTGAGATCGTCGCGCACGGCATGTTCGAGCAATGACACACTGTTGAGCGCCTCATACTTGGTGTAGCCTATCTTGTCGATAAAGTTGCGTATGGATCGTGGTGTATAACCGCGGCGGCGCATTCCGGATATTGTCGGCATACGCGGATCGTCCCATCCGTCGACGAGGCCTTCCTGCACAAGCTGCAGAAGTTTGCGCTTCGACATGACAGTGTAGGTCAGGTTGAGGCGGTTGAATTCGATCTGACGCGGGCAGTACGACTCATCGGCCAGTTCCTTTACGAAATACTCATAAAGCGGGCGGTGAACCACAAATTCCAGAGTGCATATCGAGTGGGTAACACCTTCGAAATAGTCGCTCTGACCATGGGCGAAATCATACATCGGATAGACTTTCCATTTGTCGCCGGTGCGGTGGTGGGGAGTCTTGATGATTCTGTACATGATCGGATCGCGGAAATGCATGTTGGGCGATGCCATGTCAATCTTGGCACGCAGCACACGCGCTCCTTCGTCGAACTCACCGGCATTCATGCGCATGAACAGATCAAGATTCTCTTCAGGTGTACGGCTGCGGTAGGGGCTCTCCTGCCCCGGCTCTGTGGGCGTTCCCTTCTGCCGGGCTATCTCTTCCGAGGTCTGGTCGTCGACATAGGCTTTACCTTCCTTGATCATACGGCATGCGAGATCAAACAACTGAGGGAAATAGTCGCTGGCGTAATACTCGCGGTCGCCCCAGTCAAATCCGAGCCAGTGGATATCCTCTCGTATGGCGTCGACATATTCCACATCCTCCTTTACAGGATTGGTGTCGTCAAAACGGAGGTTACAAGTGCCACCGAAACGCTCTGCGACTCCGAAGTCCATGCATATTGCCTTGGCATGGCCTATATGGAGGTAGCCGTTGGGCTCGGGCGGGAAACGTGTGTTGAGGCGTCCGCCGTTCTTACCCTCGCGGAGATCGTCGGCCACGATCTGTTCCACGAAGTTCAGGCCACGTGTTTCAGCTGCCGGCTGTATGTCTTTTTCTTCAGTCATAATGATAATGATGATGATAAGTTGTTGTTTCAGAATTTATATGCCGCCAGGGCATGAAAGTCGTAGTTGTGAATGCGCGGACAGACGATACCGTCGGTGCGGGCTACATTCTTGAATCCGCACTGCAGACGCGCCCCTATGGCGAAATGACGGCCAAACTGGAGAGCTGTGGAGAAATGCAGTCCGATGTCACTGCGTCGGTATGAATGGATAAAAGTGTCCTTGCTGTTGAAATAATCCGGTTTGCTCTTCACAACACGCGGGACGAGCTGTCCGAGATCGTTGATGACGGAGTTGAAAATAGTCTGATCCTGAGATCCCGAAAGCCCGTACTGATAAAAGAGTCCCGCATCGATATTCCATCTGATCGGGCCCAACACATGGAATCTGAATGACATGAACACCGGTATGTTGGCGTAGCAGTAACGGTTGCGAAGAAAAACGTTGCTCACACTGGTGGCATCATCATTGCTGACTCCCATATCAGTGCGGCTGTGGTTGAGGAGTATGTTTAATTCCGTGCCGAGTCCGAAAAATGTGTTCAGCCCGAATACAGCTCCGGCACCTACTCCATAACTGCCCCCCATCGAGTTGTTGATTTCGCGGATTTCAGGAAAACATGACGCATAGTTCTGTATGACGCCGCTTCCGCCGCCGAGCAGATGCACGTCGACTTCGAGAAACTGGCGTGCCGGTGCAAACGAAACAAACTGCTGCGCGCATGCACGCTCCGGACACGAAACCGCAGCCATCAGAGCCAAAACGACAGCAACTGTCGCCTTACGTATTTTTACGCATTTGTCAAACATGCCCCAAAATTACGCATTTTATCTGACATATCTATCGCAAATGCCATCCGTATTACCCGATAGCACCGAGAAAAAAATGTTTTCAGAAACATGGATCACCTTGCGACACCAGCCTGCCGCAGATCCCGACCTGCGGTCAGCGCGAAGACGACTCGCTGTCGATCACTGCCATCACGACCTTGCCTACAGCCTGAAGCGACCGCTGGTCGATCGACGACATATTATCGGAACGGGTATGCCATGTCGGCGGGAATGAATGAGTTATGGCATTGTTGCACTCAATGATGTCAATACACGGTATGCCGGCACGGTTGATGAACACATGGTCGTCGATTATCGATCCGCCGACATCGTCGATAAACGTCTTCGACAAGCCTTCGCGAGCTGCGATGCCCCACACTTTGTTGACCACTGCGGGAGCTGCCTGATTGGAATAGTATTCGCGGTGGAAACGCGCGTTGGTGCCACCCACCATATCGAGTACTATGCCGTAGACCGGACGGTTGTCGGCGCTGTAAGGCATGCGCTGGATCCAATACTGTGTGCCCAGACACCATGTATCCTCCTTGTTGCTGAAACCGCTCGAATCACCGTAATCCTCCGCGTCGACAAGAAGCAGATCGACACCCACGTCGGGACGCTCCACGCCAAGCACTCTCGCCACTTCAAGCAACACTCCCACACCGCTGGCGCCGTCGTTGGCTCCGTCAACCGGCACATGACGATCCGACTCGCGGTCTTCGTTGTCGGACCACGGACGGCTATCGTAGTGCGCCACCAACAGTATGCGGCGGTTATTGCCCGGATTGAACCGTCCCATGATATTGCTTATGGGGAGTTCATCGCCGTTGAAGGCGCTGACTATTGCATTCTGCACAAGGATTGTATCACATCCGTGACGCGCGAGTTCGCTGACAAGAAACTCGGCGCAACGCCGGTGAGCATCAGTACCGGGCACACGCGGTCCCATCTCCACCTGACGGCGTATATTCTCGTATGCGCTGTCAGCTCGAAATTTCATCTTAAGCTGTGTCGTCTGCGACGCCTGCTGCACTTTTGTTTTATTACGACGGCCGTCAGACGCGCCACATCCTGTCAGGATCATGGCGACGACAAGCACTATGTTAGATACAATCGCGTTCATTCCGGTATATGATTTCTGTATCGCCGCAGCGATACGACGGTCAGTATATTGGATTTGTCGACAAAGTTACGTCTTTGTTACGGAATTATGACTATGATTCGATTTTTTTGTCGGATAATTTGATTAAACTTTGTTAAATAGTTATCTTTGCACCCTCAAACACAACATCCACCGATGGACACAGAAAAAATACACGATGAAATCACACGTCTGCGCCGGGAAATAGAGCGGCACAACCACAGCTATTATGTGGACAACGCCCCTACTGTTTCCGATCACGACTTTGACATATTGATGAAGCGCCTTGAGGAGCTTGAGAAAGAACATCCTGAATGGGACGACCCCGACTCCCCCACCCACCGTGTGGGCAGCGATCTGTCGAAGGGGTTCGTTCAGGCGCCTCACATACACCCGATGCTGTCGCTGGGCAACACCTATTCGGTCGGCGAGGTCGACGAATTTCTGGGACGCCTGCGCGACAGTCTCAACGGCCAGCCGGTGACCATCGTGGGAGAGATGAAATTTGACGGCACATCAATATCGCTGATCTACGAACACGGTCGGCTCGTAAGGGCTGTCACCCGTGGCGACGGTGAAAAGGGCGACGTGGTGACCGACAACGTGCGCACCATCCGCTCCATACCTCTGCACCTTCAAGGCGAAGGGTGGCCCGAGAGCTTTGAAATCCGCGGTGAGATCGTGCTGCCATGGAAAGCATTCGACCGGCTGAACTCCGAACGTGAGTTTCAGGAAGAGCCGCTCTTCGCCAATCCGCGCAATGCTGCTGCCGGCACGCTGAAGCTGCTCAACCCGGCCGAAGTGGCCCGACGCGGCCTCGACGCCTACTTCTACTATCTTATAGGCGACAATCTGCCATGCGACACCCACTACGAAAACATGCAGCAGGCACGATCGTGGGGGTTCAAGGTGTCGGACGCGATGACACGGCTCAACAGCCTGGAGGCGGTGGATGCATACATCAACCATTGGGACAAGGCGCGGAAAGAGCTGCCGGTAGCCACCGACGGCCTCGTGTTCAAAGTCGACTCGCTGCGCCAGCAGCTCAACCTCGGCACCACCGCCAAATCGCCTCGCTGGGCCATCGCCTACAAATTTCAGGCGGAGAGAGCCCTCACGCGGCTGCGCTTCGTATCGTTCGAGGTGGGACGCACCGGCGTCATCACTCCGGTAGCCAATCTTGAGCCGGTGTTGCTTTCGGGCACAATAGTGAAGCGTGCATCGCTCCACAATGCCGACATAATACAGTCGCTTGACATACATCAGGACGACATGCTATATGTGGAGAAAGGGGGCGAGATAATCCCCAAGATCACAGGTGTCGACACCGACAGCCGTCGTCCCGACGCCACTCCGGTTGAATTTGTCGACCGATGCCCCTCGTGCGGATCGCCGCTGACACGGCTTGAAGGAGAGGCGGCATGGGTTTGTCCAAACAAATATGGCTGCAGCCCTCAGATAATTGGCCGCCTGGAACACTTCGTCGGACGACGCATGATGAATATCGACGGCATCGGCGAGGAGATTTCGGCCGATCTGTTCGCGTCGGGTCTGGTCAAGGACATAGCCGACCTCTATTCCCTCACCTACGAGCAGCTCACCACTCTCGAACGCCTCGGTCACAAATCGGCTCTAAACATACTGCACAGCATCGACGAATCGCGCAAAGTACCGTTCGAGAGGGTGATCTACGCCCTTTCGATACCTTACGTAGGCGAAACCATCGCCAAGAAAATCGCCCGCTCGGTCAGGAACATCGACCGGCTGATGAGCATGCCGGCCGGAGAGCTCGCCTCGATCGAAAATGTAGGGCCGCGCATCGCCGACAGCATAGTGGAATTCTTTGCCGAGCCGGTCAACCGTTCGATCGTAGAGCGGCTGCGTCAGGCCGGAGTTACCATGTCGGCATCTGAAGACACAGCCGGGACACAGACCGATCTGCTTAACGGCAAAACGTTCGTCATAAGCGGAGTATTCACCCGGCACTCGCGCGACCAGTACAAGGAGCTGATCGAACTCAACGGAGGCAAGAACACCGGATCCATATCAAAAAAGACCGACTTCGTGCTGGCCGGCGAAAATATGGGTCCCGCCAAACTGGAGAAAGCGGCCAAACTCGGAGTGCCTATAATCGACGAAGACACATTCCTCCGCATGATAGGGCAAGAGTGACGACAAACATCAGAATCAACAGCATATCATATAATTACAAACCAAACTGTATGAAAAAGATCAAAAACATCGCAATCATGGCCGTGATGGCCATCGCGGCCATCTCCCCGGTGGCAAGCCAGGCTCAGTTTCGCTTCGGCGCGAAAGTAGGACTCAACGTCAACAGCCTCCACTTGAACGAAAGCACCTTCGACGCATCAAACCGTGCAGGCTTCAATGCAGGTCTTATGGCTGAATTCACAGTGCCCGTGATCGGAGTCGGCGCCGACATATCCGCCATGTATGTCCGTCGCTCGGCCGAGATCAAAGGTCAGCCCATCGACAAGCGCGAATATATCGAAATTCCCCTCAATCTGAAATGGAAGATCAACGTTCCGGTAGTGGCATCGATAGTAAAACCGTTCCTCACCACCGGCCCGTCGTTCTCGTTCCTGACCAGCAAGGAGAGCTTTCGCGAATTCAAAAACAAGAAGACCGACGTGGCGTGGAACTTCGGCTTCGGTGTAGAGCTGATAAAGCATATCCAGGTAAGCGCAAGCTACGGCATAGGCATGACCAAGGCGTTTGAGAGCGTAGGTCTGACCAACGGCGCGCAGAACATAGACGCAAAAAATCGTTACTGGACTGTAACAGCGGCATATCTGTTCTGACACACAACCTTATAGACCCACTTTTGACGCCGTTCCCGATCGGGAGCGGCGTCATTTTTTTAGGGTCAATGCAATTTTTTCGAATCTGACGCGTCAAACAGATGATATGAATGCTATCACACCGACCGACAGCACCGACCGATTCATGGATCTGCTGGCCCGCCACAGGCAGCTGATCTACAAGGTGTGTTATCTCTATGCCACAGATACTGAACATTTCAAGGATCTGTGTCAGGAGGTAATGATCAACATGTGGACCGGTCTTAATTCTTTCCGTGGCGAAGCTGCCGAGTCGACATGGATCTACCGCGTGGCGCTGAACTCATGTGTCAGCTTCTACCGCAAACACCGTCCGCGCGGGATCAACGTAGATGTCGACCAGGCCATAGAGATCGAAGCCGATGACGGATCTCATACCGAACAGCTACGCGAGATGTACCGGCTTATCGGCTCTCTCGGCAAGGTGGACAAAGCCATAGTGCTGCTGTGGCTTGAGGATTGCTCCTACGACCAGATCGCCGACATCGTCGGCATGACGCGGGCAAATGTGGCCTCGCGTCTTCACCGTATTAAACAACGACTCAGAAAACAGACAGAATGAACGAATCAATCCATCCGCAAGATATGCCCGACAACACTACTGACCTGCGCAGAGCATGGAAAAATGCCAACCTGCGCATTGACTCGCTGGAAGGCAGTGTAGAGAAGACCATCTCAGCCCTGCGGCGACGCCATGTCGATTCGAGCCTGCAGCGCCTCCGTCGCATATTCTCACGACAAATGTGGATAAGCTACATCTGTGCGCTGGTCGTGCCGGCCTCCACCTACCCAACAGCCCACGGCAACCTGTGGCTGAGCATAGCCATGTCTATATTCTTCATCATCATGGCCACAAGCATATCACGGCTACGCTCGATGCTCGACCGCGTAGACTGTTCCCACAGCAACGTGATCGGCTCGCTGAAAGCGGTAGCTTCGGTGGAGATCGGACTCAAGCGCCACACGATACTGGGAGCTTTGACCGGACTTCCGCTACTGGCATGGCTATTCCACAGCATCGGCCTGGATCATCTGCCGGCGCTGGCCGGCGGTGGCATAGGACTGATCATCGGCATAGCCATCGGGATCAACGTGAAGCAAGGCATCAAGAGATCCCTGGCCGAACTTCGAGCCGATATCGACAGCTGAACGCCCAGGTTCTGAACATAATTTAGACGATCTCTTAAAATATTTTTGTAACTTTGCCGACAAATACACATCAATCCAACCGACAATGGAAAAAGACTCAGTGATTTTTGACCTCATCGAGCGCGAACATCAGCGCCAGGTAAAGGGTATCGAACTCATCGCATCGGAGAATTTCGTCAGCGACGAGGTGATGAAAGCCATGGGATCGTGCCTGACCAACAAATATGCCGAAGGCTATCCCGGCCACCGCTACTATGGCGGATGCGGCGTGGTCGACGAAGTGGAGCAGATAGCCATCGACCGTGCCAAAGAGCTTTTCGGAGCCGAATATGTCAATGTTCAGCCCCATTCTGGCGCCCAGGCCAACATGGCCGTATTCATGGCATGCCTCAAACCCGGCGACAAATTCCTTGGTCTGAATCTCTCTCACGGCGGCCACCTGTCGCACGGATCCCCCGTCAACTTTTCGGGTCTGATATTCCATGCTCTCGAATATAACGTCAGCGCCGAAACCGGCCTGGTGGACTACGACCAGATGGAAGAGGTGGCCCGCCGTGAGCGTCCAGCTCTTATAATCGGCGGCGCAAGCGCCTACAGCCGCGAATGGGATTATGCCCGCATGCGCCGTCTGGCCGACGAGATCGGCGCCCTGCTGATGGTCGACATGGCTCACCCTGCCGGTCTTATCGCAGCCGGACTGCTCGACAACCCGCTGCGTCACGCCCATATCGTCACCACCACCACCCACAAGACCCTTCGTGGGCCGCGTGGCGGCATGATATTGCTCGGCAAGGATTTCCCCAATCCCTGGGGCAAGACCACTCCCAAAGGACAGGTGCGCATGATGTCGTCGCTGCTTGATATGGCTGTGTTCCCAGGCACACAGGGCGGCCCGCTCGAACATGTCATAGCCGCCAAGGCTGTGGCCTTCGGCGAAGCTCTGAAACCGGAGTTCAAAGCCTACCAGCAACAGGTGCTCACCAACGCACGCGCCATGGCCGAAGCCCTCACAAGGCGCGGTTACAAGATCGTATCAGGCGGCACAGACAACCACTGTGTGCTGGTGGATCTCCGCACAAAATTCCCCGACCTCACCGGCAAAGTCGCGGAGCGCGCACTGGTCGACGCCGACATCACGGCCAACAAGAACATGGTTCCGTTTGACAGCCGCTCACCGTTCCAGACCTCGGGCATACGATTCGGCACACCGGCCATAACCACACGCGGCGTCAAAGAGGATCAGATGGACACCATTGTGGAACTGATCGACACTGTGCTCTCCGATCCTGAAAACCAAGAAGTGATCGCAGCAGTCAGAAACCGTGTCAATGCGATGATGGAAAAATATCCGATCTTCGCGTATTGACCGACAACCGATGACATCAGGATCAACTATACTGCAACTTATGGCGGCAACACCCATCGTGTTGCCGCTCGTTGCGATTGCATGCAGCTCCGACTCTCCGCTCCGCCTGTTTCCAGCCAAAGCCAATACAACATATTGAACGGCAAAAAGAGAGCGCAAACAATATAATCAAACAGCAAATATTTTATTGATATGGGAATACTGGATTTCGTGGTGTGGAACGTCAGCCCCGACATAATCAGCAGTCCGGTCAACATCCGGTGGTACGGACTGATGTTCGCCATCGGATTTCTTGCCGGGACAAGCATTCTGGGCAGAATATACCGCCACGAAGGCGCCCCGGAGCGCTGGGTAGGCATACTGCTGATATGGGTAGTGTGCGCGACGATGATCGGTGCACGCCTCGGCCATGTGTTTTTCTACGAGTGGGCATATTACAGCCAGCATCCTCTTGAAATATTCAAGATATGGGAGGGGGGGCTCGCAAGCCACGGCGGCACGATAGCGATAATCATTGCAGTATTGCTATATTCGCTGTTTACCACCCGCCGCAGTCCGATATGGACATTCGACCGCCTGGTGATACCGGTGGCTCTGGTGGCCGGCCTGATACGCATCGGCAACCTGATCAATTCGGAAATATTCGGCACTGCCACCACCCTGCCCTGGGGCTTCATGTTCCTGCGGTCGCGCCAGTGGCACGAAATGTACTATGGCCAGGCCTGCCATCCGACGCAGCTCTATGAGGCGCTCTGCTATTTCATACTGTTTGCGCTTCTTATGTGGATGTATTGGCGCAAGAATGCCGAGCAGCGTCCGGGTCTGCTGTTCGGAGTGTTTCTCATCGGGATATTTCTTCCCCGGTTTATCATCGAATTCATCAAGAACGACCAGACTGCTTTTGAAGCCGATATGGCGCTCAACATGGGCCAGTTGCTGAGCATACCGTTTGTAATAGCCGGCATAGTGCTGGTAATATGGTCATTGTGTCGTCCGAAAGTAGAGATCGCGTTTCCCGACCGCTATGCCGACGAACCGTCCGACGGCAAGCGCAGGAGATAAGCCACATTACACCAACCGAGACCCGACTGATTCGGGCTAACAGCAATCATGACAATGAACGATCATAAAGAAACCATTTTCATATCGGGCATAGACACTGACGCCGGCAAAAGTTATGCCACCGGGTGGCTTGCCTGTCAAATGGCCGCACAGGGCAGACGGGTGGCCACCATGAAGTTTATCCAGACCGGATGCGACGGACGCTCCGAGGATATAGAGATACACCGACGTCTGACAGGCACTCCCCTGCCTGAAGACTACGATCTGACTACCGCGCCACAGATATTCAGCTATCCGGCATCGCCTCATCTCGCGGCACGCATCGACGGACGCAGCATAGATTTCGAGGCTATCGACAGCGCCTTGCGACGGTTGTCGGAATGCTACGACACCGTATTGGTGGAAGGAGCCGGCGGCCTGATGGTGCCACTGACCGACGAGATGCTCACCATCGACTATCCACTGCAAAGAGATATGCCTGTGGCACTGGTGACCAATGGCCGTCTGGGATCGATCAACCACACGATACTGTCGCTTGAGGCTATTGCCTCCCGCGGCATGAAACTGCATTCAATACTCTACAACACACACTTTGATACGGATGCAGTGATAGCGCCCGACACACAGGCCTATCTGCGGGAGTATGTGGAACGGCATTTCCCCGGCACACCGTTCATGCTCGTGCCCACACTCTGACACGAAACCGTGCGAGGAGGCTGCCCGACCGAACCACGGAATGGCAGCACCGCGCCATCGTCAAGCAAAAAAATCAGACTCAACACTTGCAGAGAGAGCGGGAATCTGTTATCTTTGCGAAAACCATTTTTCAATCACACGCGAGCCATGAATAGCAAAAGCCTCGTTTCAATCGACGATATAAGCCGCGACGAAATACTCCAGCTTCTGGAGTCGGCGCGCCACTTCGAAGAGAATCCCAACCGACGTCTGCTTGAAGGCAAGGTTGTGGCCACACTGTTTTTCGAACCATCCACACGTACACGACTGAGCTTTGAAACGGCCGTCAACCGGCTCGGCGGACGTGTCATAGGCTTCTCCGATGCGAGCACAAGCAGCTCGGCTAAAGGAGAGACCCTCAAGGACACCATAAAGATGGTGAGCAACTACGTGGATCTGATCGTGATGCGCCACTATCTCGAAGGCGCGGCAAGATATGCCACCGAAGTGACCGACGTGCCGGTGATAAATGCCGGCGACGGCGCCAACCAGCATCCGTCGCAGACAATGCTCGACCTCTATTCGATCTACAAGACCCAGGGGAAACTGGAGGATCTTACCATCACTATGGTGGGCGATCTGAAGTATGGACGCACGGTGCATTCGCTCATCCAGGCTATGAGATACTTCAATCCGACGTTTCATTTCGTGGCCTGCGAGGAGTTGAGAATGCCCGACGAATACAAGGATCTGTGTGACCGCAACGGCATAAAGTACACCGAACACACTGACTTCTCGCCCGAAGTGATAAATGCATCCGACATACTGTACATGACACGTGTGCAGCGCGAGCGGTTCACCGACATCATGGAATATGAAAAGGTGAAAAACCTCTATACACTGCGCAACGCCATGCTTGCCGACGCTAAGGAGAACCTCAGAGTATTGCATCCGCTCCCCCGCATTACCGAGATCGATCAGGATGTGGACGACAATCCGAAAGCCTACTACTTCGATCAGGCGCGCAACGGACTGTATGCCCGCCAGGCTATAATATGCCGCGCTCTCGGCATCGAGAACGCTTGACCTATCCCTCTCTAATCAGTAAACGTCAATGAATACCGCAAAAAAAGAGCTTGCCGTGGCGGCACTGCGCAACGGCACAGTGATAGACCATATACCGAGCACAGCACTGTTCAAGGTTGTGAAGCTCCTCGGCATAGAGAGCGTAGACACCCATGTCACGATCGGCAATAACCTTGATTCGCGACTGATGGGCAGCAAGGGAATAATAAAGATCGCCGACGTGTTTTTCCCCGAGGAGACACTCAACCGCATCGCCATCATAGCCCCCGGAGCCGTTATCAATATAATCCGTGACTTTGAGGTCGTGGAAAAACACCACGTAGAGTTGCCCGACGAGATCGTAGGGATCGTGCGTTGCGGGAATCCAAAGTGCATCACCAACAATGAGCCGATGCGCACACGATTCACAGTGGCTCATGACAGGAATTCGCTCACGCTCCGCTGCAATTACTGCTGCAAGGAAGTGAGAAGCGCTGATGTGCAACTCTGCTGAGACAGGCGATGAAACAGATCTGGAAGCCCGGGACGATGATATATCCGTTGCCGGCGGTGCTGGTGAGCTGCGGCGACATGGAACGCTCCAATCTCATCACCGTGGCATGGACCGGCACCATCTGCACCAACCCGGCCATGTGCTATATCTCCGTCAGACCAGAGCGCCACTCTTACCTGATCATAGCATCGACGATGGAGTTCACGATCAATCTCACCACTGAAAGCATGGCTCACGCTACTGATCTCTGCGGAGTGAAGTCGGGGCGCGACATCGACAAGTGGGAGGTGACCGGACTGACAAAAGGGAAAGGCGTCAATGTGTCGTGTCCGTATATCGTGGAGTCGCCTTTAAGCATCGAATGCCGCGTGAAGGAGATAATGCATCTCGGCAGTCATGACATGATGATAGCCGAGGTGCTCGGCGTGCTTGCCGACGACAGTCTGCTTGATCCGTCGACCGGCGCTTTCGATCTCGGACAGGCCGGACTCATCAACTACTCACATGGCCATTACTACCGTCAAGGCGAGGAGATAGGCCGGTTTGGCTGGACTGTCAAAAAGAAATGACCGCGATAGCCTTGCTTGTAACGGTGGCTCTGCTGGTGGGCACGGCCACGATGTACGTGCGCTCGCAGCGCCGTCTGCACGAGTCGGAACAACAGCGCGTCAGGCTTGAGGAACGCCTAAGACTGGCCACCACGGCCGCCGAGGAAGAACGGTGTCGGCGCGACGAGGATGCCGAACGGTTCAGACACATTGCATCGGATATAATGGCTGCTCAGGCCAGCGACATGCGGCATCGCAACGAGGAGCGGCTGCGACAGGTGCTCGCGCCGCTAAAAGCCGACATAGAGCGATTCAGCGCCACCGTGGGACAATGTTATGCCGATGAGGCGCGTGAGCGTTTCTCGCTGCAACAGGCTATACGCACTCTGGTGGAAACCAACCAGAACATCGGACGCGAGGCTCGCGAACTATCGCAGGCTCTGCGCGGCAACAACCGCCGTCAGGGACAATGGGGCGAGATAGTACTCCAGACAATACTTGAAAAATCAGGACTCCGTGAAGGGCACGAGTTCACCACACAGGCTTCACACGACACCGGAACCGACGAAGGAGAGAGGCTAAGGCTTCGTCCGGACGTGGTGGTACACTATCCCGACCGAAGGTGTATAATTATCGATTCAAAAGCCTCGCTCACGGCCTTTATCGAACTTACAGAGGCACGCGACGATGATGAGCGCAAACTTGCAGCCCGCCGCCACGTGGAGTCGGTGCGACGCCATGTGGATATGCTCGGGGCAAAACATTACGAGAATCTTGCCGGCGACGAAACGCTCGACTTCGTCATGATGTTCATACCCAACGAGGCGGCATATCTGGCCGCTATGCAACACGATGCCGATCTATGGCAACGGGCCTATGACAAGAGGGTGCTGATAGTGTCGCCGACACATCTCATATCGGCGTTAAGGCTGATATCGCAGCTATGGGTGCGCGACAAGCAGACGCGCAACACCATAGAGATAGCCGAAGCCGCCGGGCGGATGTACGACAAATTTTCCGACTTTGTAAAGGATCTCAACAAGATCGGCGCATCGCTCGGTGCTGCACAACGAGCCTATGATGCGGCCGTCAACAAACTCAGCGACGGCAAGGGATCGCTGATGTCAAGAGCCGAGAAACTTCAGGAGATGGGTGCCAAGGTGAGCAAGCAGCTTCGCAAGGAGTGACGTCCAGGTGCGAAGCGCCACAACTGCCACAGAACCTTCTCAAATTTCGTCGAGCTGGCGGAGCCACATGGCTGCGGTGGAGTCGGAAGGCATGCGCCAGTCGCCACGGGGCGACAGACCTACGCTGCCCACTTTGGGACCGTCAGGCATGGCCTGACGCTTGAACTGCTGGGTAAAGAATCTGCGGCAGAACGTGCGGAGCCAGTGCATTATGACTTCCGGGGCATAAGCGCCACGGAACGCGTTGAGGGCAAGATAATAGATGCGCCGCGGCGAAAATCCGAAACGGATGAAGTAGAACAGGAAGAAATCATGAAGCTCGTAAGGTCCGACAAGATCCTCTGTCTTCTGCTTGATGGCGCCTTCGCTGTCGGCCGGAGTCAGTTCGGGGCTGATGGGTGTGGAAACGACGTCGGCGAGCGTGGCCGCGAGCTTAGGCTCCGCCTGCGACGCGAACCAGCTGACGATGCTGCGGATCAGCGTTTTCGGCACTCCGGCATTGATAGAATACATCGACATCTGGTCGCCATTGTAGGTGCACCATCCAAGAGCGATCTCCGACATGTCGCCGGTGCCGATCACTATTGCTTCTTCCTGATTGGCCACGTCCATCAGTATCTGTGTGCGCTCTCTCGCCTGTGCATTCTCATAGGCGGCATCATGCACCTGCGGATCATGTCCGATGTCGGCGAAATGCTGCATTACAGCCGTTGAAATAGGAATTTCCCTCATCGTGATACCAAGACAGCGCATCATTTCAAGTGCATTGGTATAGGTGCGGTCGGTGGTGCCGAATCCGGGCATAGTTATGCCGATTATGCCGCTGCGGTCATACCCCAGACGGTCGAACGTGCGCACGGTGATAAGAAGTGCGAGCGTAGAATCCAGGCCGCCTGAAATACCGATAACGGCCCGGCGACATCCGATGGCCGTCAGCCGCTGCGAGAGAGCCGTCACAAGAATATGGTCCACTTCCTCGCATGTATCGGCAAGGCTTGTCGGATCTGATGGCACGAACGGATGCGGATCGATGGTGCGATAGGTCAGTCCGTAATCCATGTCAAACGGACTTTCGGGCGGGATTTCCGTGAGCCTCGGCGCCTGACGCCCGTGCCGGCGCGCGCAGTCGGCGAACGTGGAACTGTGGATGCGGTCGTGGCGCAGAGCCTCAATATCGATGTCGGCTATAACGCAGTTGTCATCGGGGTTCCAGCGGTCGTTTGCCACAAGCAGGCGTCCCTGTTCGGCCACAATGGCCTTGCCGGAGAACACAACATCGGACGACGACTCTCCCCTGCCCGCCGACGCATAGACATAACCGGCTTTGCAACGCGCCGACTGCTGGCGGATGAGAGTGAGCGACGAAGCATGCTTGCCGACAAGCTCGTCGGACGCCGAGAGATTGAAGATCACCTCGGCTCCGGCCATGGCCAGCGAGCAGGAGGGAGGCACAGTGACCCACAGGTCCTCGCAGATCTCCATGCCGATATAAACTCCATGGGTCAGTATTACAGGCTGGTATTCATCGTTGGGCGCCGGAGCAAACCATCGGCGCTCGTAGAATTCATTATAATTAGGTATATAAGTCTTGCGGATTATCGTCGACACGCCTTTGGATACGTGGGCGGCACAATTGAATACTGTGCCCTCCGACGCCACCGGCAGGCCGACGATCAGATCAATAGTCTTATCGCGAGTGAAATCCTCGATACGACGCAGGCCGGCCAACGCTTTCTGCAACAGAAGCTCTGTGTGGAACAGATCGCCGCATGTATAACCCGTGATGCTCAACTCCGGGAACACCACCACCTCTACACCCTTGGCGTCAAGCTCCGCGGCATAGCGGATAATGACATCGACATTTGCATCGACATCAGCCACTCTGACATGAGGCGCCACGGCCGCAACTCTGAAAAATCCGTTGGTCATATATATCTATGTATTCTGTTAGCACGTTAAATGTTGTCGCGTGCAAAATTACAAAAAGCCTTTTATCGCATATTCTAAAAATGGCTAAAAAATCGAGGTGATTTTGTGTTTACTCAATTAATCCGTAATTTTGCGTGAACATTTACACAGATCCTTTCACTGACACTATGTCGCATATCAACCTCAGAGGAATGGGCGTGGCACTTATCACGCCGTTCAAAAAAGACAAATCAGTCGATTATCAGGCGCTGGCACGCCTGCTCGACTATCAGATAAAAAACGGGGTAGACTATCTTGTGGTGCTGGGCACTACGGCCGAGACGCCGGCACTCAGCCCCGAGGAGCGGCGTGACATAAAACAATTCGTGGCCGACCACGTCGGAGGTCGCGTGCCCCTGGTAGTAGGCTGCGGCGGCAACTGCACCGCCGACGTTGTCAAAGAGGCCGAGCGCGTGGACAGCTCGCAGTTCGACGCCATACTGTCGGTAGTCCCCTACTACAACAAACCATCTCAGGAGGGCATCTACCAGCACTATTCGGCCATAGCGAAGGCATCGCCTGTGCCGGTGATACTGTATAATGTTCCAGGACGTACCGGCGTCAACATGACCGCCGACACTACCCTGCGGCTCGCCGCCGACCATCCGGGCATAGTGGCGATAAAAGAAGCTTCGGGCAACATCAACCAGATGGACGATATAATCAAACACAAGTCCGACAGCTTCTCGGTGATATCGGGCGATGACGGCATCACCTTTCCGCTGATCACTCTCGGCGCTGTAGGAGTGATCTCAGTGATAGGCAACGCCTTTCCAAAAGAATTCGCCAAAATGACACGTCTGGCGCTCGAAGGAGATTTCGATGCAGCCCGCATGATCCACCACCGCTTCACCGACCTGTTCTCGCTGCTGTTTGTCGACGGCAATCCCGCAGGCGTGAAATGTCTGCTCCATGCTATGGGATTCATAGAGAACGAGTTACGCCTTCCTCTTGTTCCGACGCGCATCACTACTTACGAAAAGATACGCAAAGTGCTTGACTCGCTCAACTAAATTTTGTAACTTTGCGCCCGTAAATACGCCAATCGGTCCGGTAGCTCAGCTGGATAGAGCATCTGCCTTCTAAGCAGACGGTCATGCGTTCGAGTCGCATCCGGATCACAGATAAAGCCCTAAAAATCAAGCAGTTATCAAAAAAAATGATAGCTGCCTTTTTCTTTTATATAACTGTAATTTCGCTCACACAGTTAAACCGAGAGTTAAACCGAAAACCAACATGAGCGAAACAGTTAATGTGGTATGCTACAAGGCGAAAACTCTCAAAGACGGCTCGCACCCTCTTATGGTGAGAGTATGTAAAGACGGCAAAAAGAAATATCAGAGTATCGGTATTTCGATTCTGCCATCTCATTGGGATTTCAAGCGAAATGAACCAAACGACCGTTGCCCCAATAAAGATGAGATAAACGCGAGTTCGGGATAAGGAACACCATAAAAAAGTATTGCTGTCCGATAAAACTTTTTGAGGCAAAACAAAATTAGGACTGGCACCTATTGCAGGAGTCAGTCCTTTTAAATGCACTTCCGTCCACAACTGACACTCCAAAACGGAAAAGAAAGGGTCCCGAACTCGCGTTGATAGGTATTCGGCGATTTGGCTTTTCCGAGCCGCCAATACCCAGCCGCTTCGTTCCTTCCTCCATTCACACAGTGCATTTTCGGCTGCACTCGGCATAGTCAAGCGAGCTTGCCTCTGCTCTCGTTGGCACGAAAATTCGCACGGATGCCACACTTCGGGCCACGTTCCTCCTACCCACAGAGGAAACTGCCGCCTACATTCCACGCCCTCGGCATCCTTTGTCTGTCGTCTGCGACGCAGATTATACGCCCCTGTGGGCAGAGAGGATTTAACGCCGTCGGGCAATGGCAAGTTTATTCACAAGATTATTCTCCCCACCCGGTAACCGGCTTTGCCGCTTTGCTACGCAAAGAATGTGGAGATTGCCGTCTTTACGTACACTCCCTCCGTCAGTCGTTTGCGTCCCAGTCATCGCCAAGCCCGAGCATCGCTGTTCACCTCGACCAGTCGGCAGAGCAACTTCAGGAATTATCCCGAAAACTCGCATACGCTCTTTCCTTTGCCTACCGCCCGACGCTATCCATCACTTTCTTTCAGCCTGACAGCCGGAAAACCGGCGGTGAATATATCACCGTGCAGGGTGCTGTAAAGAAAGTTGAGGAATGTTTCAATCTCCTTACCCTTACCGACAAAACCGAAATCCCGCTTGATGCCATTTCCGACATACAAGGCGAGATTTTCAACGACATTGAAATATAACACTTTAGAAAATATTTTTAAGTTTGTTTGAAGTTTGGTACAAAAATCACGGTTTCGTGGAGAATAGTTGTTGTAACTTTGCATCATCACTCATTAGTGTCCACTAAAAAATCATAAGACTACTTTGAAATTATTGAAATTCAATTTGTTGTGAGTGTTTTTGAGGTGCGACGATTTGAAATTAACTTTGCAGTCTGAATCAGGCTGTTATGTTAAAAGACAAGTACGTTTTTGCTCAATTAGTCAAGTTCCTCGACAATGACAAGTTCCGTCATCTTGTGGATAAGTATGATGGCGACAAATATGTGAAGAGTTATACTTGTTGGAATCAACTAACTTACGCTGATGTTCAGACAACTGTCAAATCGTGAAAGCCTTCGCGATCTCATCGTAGCGATGGAAGCCCATGCGGGGAAA
>ERZ778516.1193-NODE-1193-length-20479-cov-4.096210_pt1 | contig 20479 bp, 14 predicted proteins | sample MGYA00510342_ERZ778516 | MGnify/ENA primary metagenome ERZ778516 (study PRJEB29527, sample SAMN07138961) | mouse gut metagenome | material: feces | host: mouse | place: China:Nanjing | collected 2016-01-25 ... | reverse complement strand
AGGAAGTCAGCGCAGAGGCGCTGGCGGAGGTGATCCGGGAAGCGTTTGCGGATCCGGAGACGCTGAGGGGGAAGGGAAGAACCTGCCGGAAATGGGTGGAAGAGACGTTCTCGGAGGAGGAGATGCTTGGGAAGTTTGAGGAGGTTTATGAGAAGCAGAGGCTGAGCAGGATGCGGACGGTTTGATTGATAATCTGTTCTTAAGAAATGTAATATGACATGATATATAAACGGCACAAAATTCTTGCCCTCATAGAGTTTTGTCCTGTGTGCCGTTTGTCATGTTTTCTGGCAATATATAATCACAAGATATATAGAATAAAAACTGGATTTGAATGCGAAGGAGAAAATCTGATGGAGAATATAAAAAATAAAAAATATACGATAGCCATAGCCGGAACCGGTTATGTCGGTCTGTCCAATGCAGTGCTTTTGTCACAGCATCATGATGTCTATGCCGTAGATATAGTACAGGAAAAAGTAGATCAGATCAATTCCAGAAAGTCTCCGATCAAGGACAGAGAGATCGAGGAGTATCTTGCGGAACATGAACTGTATCTGTCTGCAACGGCAGACGCAGAATATGCATATAAAAAAGCAGATTTTGTGATCGTTTCCACGCCTACCAACTATGATCCGGTGAGAAATTATTTTGATACGAGTTCAGTAGAACAGGTGATCCAGCTGGTACAGAGTTGTAATCCAAAAGCGGTGATTGTTGTAAAATCTACGGTTCCGGTCGGTTTTACTGCTCAGATGAGGGAAAAATATCAGTATGAAAATCTGTTGTTTTCCCCAGAATTTTTAAGAGAGGGAAAAGCATTATATGATAATCTGTATCCGTCCAGGATCATCGTGGGTATGCCGGCACAAAATAAGAAGATGGAAGAGGCAGCACATACATTTGCAGGGCTTTTACAGGAAGGAGCATTAAAGGAAGAGATTCCGACACTGTTTATGCATTATACAGAAGCAGAGGCAGTCAAGCTGTTTGCCAATACCTATCTGGCTCTGCGTGTGTCTTATTTTAATGAACTGGATACCTATGCGGAAGTCCATGGACTGAATACCAGAGATATTATAGATGGAGTATGCCTGGATCCGAGAATTGGAACACATTATAATAATCCATCTTTTGGATATGGTGGGTATTGTCTTCCGAAGGATACCAAGCAGCTTCTTGCCAATTACAAGAATGTGCCGGAGAAGCTGATCGAGGCAATTGTTGAAGCAAATCGTACGCGAAAGGATTTTATTGCGGATAAGGTGCTGGAAAAAGCAGATTATTATGAAGGTCCTAATGGTAGAAATGGTGTGCCGGGCAGGCATGTAACAGTAGGTGTATACCGGCTTACCATGAAAGCGGACAGTGATAATTTTCGCCAGAGTTCTATTCAGGGCGTGATGAAAAGGATTAAAGCAAAAGGGGCAGAAGTCATCGTCTATGAGCCGGTGCTTGATAATGGAAGCCGTTTTTTCGGAAGTCTGGTATGTAACAATCTTGAAGAGTTTAAGCGGAAAAGCGATGTCATTATTGTTAATCGTTATGAGGCGGAGCTGGATGATGTAACAGATAAAGTATATACAAGAGATTTGTTCAGAAGAGACTGATTTTCTGAAATTAAGGAATTAAAAAGGCGGGAAACTGTATGGTTGGCAGTTTCCCGCCTTTTATATTTCAAAAAACTGATAAACTCAACAAAACAGAAAGAAAACAATTGACAATTACTGCTAATGTTATATAATGAATATATTCATTAAATTTCACAGAAATTTCACATTTTCAGTGGGATTTTAGGTGAAATAAAATAATATGGAGGTGTAAGAATGAAAACACTAAAAAGAATGTTCAGCGGTCTTTTGGCACTGGTGATGGCCTTCAGCATTGCAGCTGTTATGATGCCGACTGAAGCACAGGCTGCGAAAGAGACCGGGATCAAAAGTTGTCCGAGTAAGTATCGGATTATGACAGGGTCTACATATGACTGGGATGGTCCTGAGCTGGAACTCAAGTCGGCAAAGTACTATATTAAGTCGGTTACGTCCAGTGACAAGAAAAATCTGAAGGCAGAGGTAGTGCATGAAGACAAGAACTATTCTGCAAGCGGCGGTATAGTGGGAAATGATGAGTGCACTTACAGAATCGGGCTGTTTGCCAAGAAAGAAGGAAAATACTCGATTAAGGTGAACATTGCCAAAGAAGGTGACAGTACATTTTCTTATACGAAGAAGATTACGGTCTGGGCGAAGGATGACAGCCCCTTTAAGCGTGTGACCGTGAATGGAAAATCAACCAACTGGGACTATTATTATACCTCCCGGAAACAGATGAAGTTTAAGGTTAAGGCAGCGTCCGGTTATAAGATTGAAAAACTGGAGATCGGCACCTATAAGGTGACGACGGATGAAAAAGGTAATAAGAGTTCAGAGTATGTGTTTAAACCGGTTAAGTCCAAATCCTCTGCAAGCTTTAAGCTGAGTGCAACTCCTTATACCTATTCCAGTTCTTACAGCAATGCGGACAGTGGTGACGGCAAGTATCAGTATAAATCGGACAGCTTCAGAGAGGATCTTGCTGCGCCAACGGTGGTTCGGATTACTTACAAGGATAGGTATACGAAGCTTTCAACTACCCGTTCGTATTATTTTTATTATATTAAATAAGGAGGCTTTCCATGAAATTATTAAAGAGAATCACCAGCGTGCTGGTGGCAGTCGTTATGGTGTTGGGAATTACGCAGGCAGCAGTGCCTGTCACAGCCGAGGCGGCGTCAAAGAAAAGTGCAGGCGTCCTTGAATATCCCAATAAGGTGCGTATTTATGCAGATGGCTGGAGTAATTCGGCAATTTCCATGACACTGGCATCTTCGGATTACTATCTGAAATCTGTCAAGAGCAACAGCAAAAGCCTGAAGACAAAGATTACCTACAACTCTTCGAGGTATGATAGAGATTATAACGGCACTGTTCAGACCGATGAGGCGGAGGGAACTGTCGGACTGTATACGAAGAAGGAAGGAAACTATAAAGTAACAGTTACAGTTGGAAAAAGAAGTCAAAAAAGTTTCAGCAAGACCGTGACTATAACTGTTTATGCGAAGAATGACAGTCCTTTTAAGAGCGTGAAAGTTGGCGGCAAAGATGCATATTCCTGGGGGAATCGTTACTATTTCTCGCAGAAGAAACTGGCTTTTAAAGCACAGGCGGCATCTGGATATAAGATCACAAAGATTGAGGTTGGAACATATAAAAAGGTGAAGACGGATGATGATAATTATAATACAGAATTGACTTGGAAGACACTTAAGAATGGCGGAAAATTCAAGCTTGGCAGTCAGAAAGACAGTTATCAGTCAGGATCTTCTTATAAATATGGTAATTATGAATCTTTCAGAAAATACTTAACAAGTTCTCTTGCAGCTGAGACAAGGGTGCGTGTCACCTACACAGACAAATATACAAGACAGCCGGCTACAGAAACATTTACTTTCTATTACATCAAAATGTAATTTTAGTCATCCGAAACGGAGTAAAGCAGTTTGCTTTACTCCGTTTTTATCTTTAATTCCGGGAAAATCCTGTTGAAACCTCAGATTTCTGTGGTATACTGTAAACGGTATCTTAAAATAATGACTACAGAGGAGTGCGGCGAGCGTGCAGGAATCATCCATTATTCATGTGGAAAATTTATATAAAATATATGAAGTAGGAGAAAATCATGTCTTTGCGTTGAACGGAGTCAGCTTTGATGTGAGACAGGGAGAATTCTGTTCCATTGTAGGTACATCCGGTTCCGGGAAATCTACGCTTTTAAATATGCTTGCAGGACTGGAATCCCCTACCAGAGGCCTGATACGAATTGCAGGTAAACAGATTGAACAGCTGAATGAGAACCAGCTCGTGAGGTATCGAAGAGAAAATGTAGGATTTATTTTCCAGTCTTTTAACCTGCTGGGTTCCATGACCGCAGAAGAAAATGTAGCACTGCCTCTGCGCTTTCGAAAGGTTCCAAAACCCTTGAGACTGCAGAGAGCCAGAATGATGCTTCGTGCTGTCGGGCTGGAGCAGCATGCAGAACATCTGCCGAATCAGATGTCCGGAGGTCAGCAGCAGCGGGTTGGTATTGCCAGGGCGCTGATCGTCAATCCGGATATTATATTTGCAGATGAACCTACAGGCAATCTGGATTCCAATACGACGTCTGAGATTATGAACATGATGCGTCTGATTGTCAGAAAATATAACAAGACCCTGATCATGGTAACTCATGATAACGAGATCGCCGGATTTGCGGACAGAATCTTTCATATTAAAGACGGAAAAATATCAGCGATAGAAGAGCGGGAAAAAAGAGGAGGAGAACTTAAACGATGATGAGGAAAAGAATAGGGCTGTTGCTTTTAAGCCTGATTTTATGGACAGGGGCAGTGTCAATGGTATATGCGGTGGAAGGCGATGAAAATCCGTCTGAGACGGTTGGAGCCGGCGAAGATGATGATAAAGAAGATGATGATGAAGACGATAATGACGAATCGAATACTACTGCAAAAACGATAGCGGAAATCCGACAGGATGCGAAAGAAGAGCTGGAGGACTATAAGGTCTATCTTGAGCCGAATGATGATCAGGCATCCAGAATTGATTCGATCCTTAAAGAGGCACGTTCCGGTATTAATAAGATGACGACGGAAGATGGGATTGATTCTTTTGTAACAAAGAAGAAAGAAGAAATGTATCAGGTTGTGAATCCTTCCTCAGACGATTCGGATGACAGGGACGATGAGGAGGAAAATGATAATACTCCAACCACATACAGTACTAATTCAAAACTTGTGATCTGCGATAACTGGGCAACACCGACAGCAGTGGCAGGCCAGACGGTTAATGTGGTTATTCCCATAACAAACATGGATGTTTATGATGTGACAGATATTTTTGTAGAACCGGTTCTTGCGGAGGATGCGGAGTCTTTTCCGTTTGAAATTGAGAAATCCAGCTATATGGTTCAGCTGGATCGTCTGCCGGGCTCCGGCTCAATTGCAGATCCTCTGGAGAGGCGTCAGGAGATTACATATGTCTGGAAAACCAGGAAGGATGCAGTGACAGGCTATAAAAGGCTGTCTTTTGAGGTGTCATTTACCAATGCAAACGGAGAGATTGAAAATGCAACGCTGGAATTATATATTAATGTAGAGGGGAAAAGTTCCGGAAACAATCAGTCTGTTCCCAGAGTCATCGTTACCGGGTATAAGACAGAGCCGGAGATTGTGCATGCAGGAGAGACATTTACGTTGAAAGTGATGCTGGAGAACACTTCGGAAGATACAGAAGTTGGAAATATGAAGATTGAGTTTGAAGCATCAGAAGAAGGAAGGGATGAAAAAGAGGTTTCAGCTGCTTTTATTCCTGTGGCTGGTTCCAATACATTGTTTTTGAATTCCATATCGGCCGGACAGAGTAAAGAGATTACCATAGATATGACAGCCAAATCAGATCTTGCTCAAAATTCCTATCAGCTTGGTATGGTACTGGATTATGAGGACGATACGGCAAATGCTTATACGACCAGTTCCAGTCTGTCAATTCCGGTAAAGCAGGATGCAAAATTTGATGTCAGTTCTATAGAAGTAATGCCTTCGACGCTGATTGTCGGTTCAGAGGCAAATGTGATGTTCAGTATTTATAATACAGGAAAGACCAGTCTGTACAATGTAACCGTTTCTTTTGAAGCAGATTCTATCAGCGGCGGAGATACATTTGTTGGCAATATTGAGACAGGCGCAACCGGAAATGTGGATGCCATGGTATCGGGTGCTGCGGTTACCACAGATGACGGGACTGTGAAAATTAAGATTTCTTATGAAGATGTCAATGGAGAAGCCAGTTCGGTAGAACGGACTATGACTCTGATTGTGGAAGAAGAGGATTTTTCTGATATATCAGATGATTTCTCTGTTGGGGAAGAGGAACATTCCGACAATTCGGGAATCTTAAGCGTGCTGCTGATTCTGATTCTGCTGGTTGCCGGAGTTACAGCAGGGGTATTTGGCATTCGAAAATGGAAAGCAAATAAAAAGGAAAAAATTTCAAGAATGCTGGAAGAGGATAAGTCTTATTTTGATGAAATGGAAAAGATCTCACTGGATGAACCTGAGGAAAAGAAATAGCGGGGTATCAGGATGGAATTTTTTGATTTGCTGGAGATGAGTATCAGCAATCTTTTCCGGAGAAAGATGCGGACTTTTCTGACTGTGCTTGGAGTGTTGATCGGTACAGCATCTATTGTCGTGATGCTTTCTCTGGGATTTGGACTGAATAAATCGACGATGGAACAGATTGAACAGTCCGGAGGGTTAAAAACGATCACAGTTTACAGTAATAACAGTTATGATGATTATGTAAAAAATGGAGACATGAAAGGTGTATTGTGTGATACCAGTATCGCATCGCTTGGGAAGCTGGATCATGTAACCCTGGTGTCTCCTGTGATGAATTATTCCGTTCTGCTTCGCCAGGGGGCTTATGAGCAGAATGGATCTCTGGTTGCGATCAGTATTGATGCCATGAAAGAGATGAACATGCCCATCGGTGAAGGGGAGATGCCTGAAAAGGGAGATGAACTCTCGCTTGTTTTTGGAAATCAGACGATTTATGATTTCTATAATTACAGAACGGAAGAAAGTTACTGGGATTCGGATGAACTCCCGGATGTGGATCTTCTGGGTGCTCCGTTTCTTGCAGTATTTGATGTGGAGAGCTACTATAATGCTCAGGCCGGAGAAGGAACGCCGCCTAAGAAATATGCAGTAAACGGTTCTGCATTAATCGCAGGTACAGTCGAAGACTATAATGAATTTTCATGGAATATATACTGCGATATTGATGCACTGCAGACAAAACTGAAACAGATTTTCCGGGGACGGGCGATACCGGGACAACCGGAGACAAAGGGCGGGAAACCCTATGCAGAGTTTGCTTATGATCAGGCATATGTGTTTGTAGACAATATGGATCATGTGACAGCAGTCCAGAAGCAGATTACCGAGCTGGGGTACGAGGCATGGAGCAATGCAGAATATCTGGAATCCATGCAGAGTCAGTATCGGATGATTCAGGCAGTGCTAGGCGGTATCGGAGCAGTTTCTCTGTTTGTAGCAGCTATTGGCATTGCGAATACAATGATGATGTCAATTTATGAGAGAACAAAGGAGATAGGAATCATCAAGGTACTTGGGTGCGACATGGGAGTCATTCGTCAGATGTTTTTATGGGAAGCAGGTATGATTGGTCTGATCGGAGGTTTTTTTGGTTTGCTGTTAAGTTACCTTTTGTCTTTTGGAATCAATGTACTGCTTGGAGGACTTTACAATGAGGGGAGTTCTACCGTATCCTATATTCCGCTTTGGCTGCCCTTTGTGGCGCTGGTATTTGCTGTGCTGGTAGGAATGGTGGCTGGTTTCTTCCCGGCCAGACGGGCAATGCAGCTCAGTCCGCTGGCGGCAATACGAAATGATTAGATAACAGGAGATGAAATAACGATATGAACTGGAAGAGAATGCTTGTAATGGTTTTGCTGGTTGTTCTGCTTATGACTGATCAGAGCTATGTCTATGCTGTTGCAGGTCGGACAGAGGCAGATACATCAGAAAACGGATTCACAGTGTTAACAGAGGAGGCGGATGCTGGTAAGAATTACGATTCTGAACGGGAGGGAACAGGGACAGAAGAGGAGGTTTCCAAAGAAGAAGAGTCCGGGGATTCCACAGACGATGAGACGGGGCTTGGAGAAGATGAGGAATCAAAAAGGGAAGAGACTGATTCCGAAGGAGATGCAGATTCCAAAGAGGAAGATACCGGCGCTGAAGGAGACAGCGGCACTGATGAGGGAGATACCGGCGCTGAAGGAGACAGCGGCACTGGTGAGGAAGATACCGGCTCTGAAGGAGACAGCGGCACTGGTGAGGAAGATACCGGTTCCGAAGGAGACAGCGGCACTGGTGAGGAAGATACCGGCGCTGAAGGAGACAGCGGCACTGATGAGGAAGATACCGGCGCTGAAGGAGACAGCGGCACTGATGAGGAAGATACCGGTTCCGAAGGAGACAGCGGCACTGGTGAGGAAGATACCGGCTCTGAAGGAGACAGCGGCACTGATGAGGAAGATACCGGTTCCGAAGGAGACAGCGATGCTGAAGGGGATGCAGATTCAAAGGAAGACAGCGATGCTGAAGACGGTGCAGATTCCGAAGGAGACACGGATTCCGGGGAAGGAGAGACCGGTTCGAAGGAGGATGGTTCAGGTGAAAAACAGCCTGATGGGACGGTTCTGCCGGAAGAAAAAAATCCGTCTGATGAATCAGAAATATTAGAAAGTGATATTTCGAAAGAAGAAATCCCTTCAACGGATACAGTTATTTTGGAAAAGGAACTGATCCAGGTCAGCACACTTGCAATGAATGAGATTCCAGAGCAGGTATATACAGGGCAGGAGATCTGTCCGGAACTGGTTCTGAAAGATGGTCAGGGCAATATTCTGAAAGCAGAGACGCATTATACAGTTGTATACAGCAATAATATAGATGCAGGACAGGCATCATTTGTTGTTTCGGGTGCAGCATCTGGTGGATATACAGGAACATTGACAAAGAATTTCACGATTCAGCCCTGTAATATCGGAGCAGAAGACATCATATATGGCGGTCTGGATGAGGATTATCCTTATACGGGCAAGAAAGTGGTGCCAGAGCTTGTTCTTTCCCGTGGAGGGATAACTTTACAGGAAGGAAAAGATTACAGTTTCAGCTGTTCCTCCAATGTGGAAATCGGAACTGGGAAGATTACAGTGAAGGGACTTGGAAATTATACCGGAAAGGTAGAGAAGAGTTTTAAAATCACCAAAAGAAGCATGACCTCTGATCAGATCAAGGTTGTATTTACAGATGGTAAATCCTCTTTTACATATAATGGGAAATCTTGGAAGCCGGAAGTGACGGTGACTTATGGAAAAAAAAAGTTGGAAAAGGGAACGGATTACACCGTCAGTTATTCCAAAAATAAAAATGCTGGTACAGCAAAGGTGAAGATTACTGGTAAGGGAATATACAGTGGCTCCTGTACGAAAAACTTTAAGATTAAGCCAGTGAATGTAAACAAACTGAAAATCACCAAATTTAAAAATTATTCGTATCTGAACGCAGCAGATATTGATACAAAAGTGAAGTTCGGTTCAGTTACATTGAAAAAGGATAAGGACTATACCATTCTATTTAAAAGTAAAATAAAAAACGGAAAAAATACAGTTACTGTGAAAGGAACGGGTAATTTCACTGGCAGCAAAAAGATGACTGTACAAGTAACTTTTTCATCCAAAGACAAAGTTTCTCTGACATATTGTAAAGCGTCCAGTTGGAAGGAAAGTACAGGGAAACTGACAGTTCGTGTGAAAATGAGTTCCATGAGCAAATTGCAGAAGCTGAACAGTACTTTTTATATCGTGCAGCTTGACAGCCGGGGAGAGAAAACACGAAAGCGGTACAAGGCATCTTTTTCCGGTAAATATCTTCAGGCAGTACTGAAGGTGAAAGATGGGGGAAAAACAGCCATGATGAGTCAGTATGCGGTTGCTGTTAAGATTGGCTCAAAATATCAGATTATTACAAAGAAGACTTCCTTTATCACGAATCCGGAAAAGACGGCAGTGATGACAGAACCATATAATGGATATTATGATCCTGAAGGAAAGGTTACCTCAAAAAAGGGAATTCAGGGTGCTTCAGAGGACTATCTGGAAGATCTGGGAGCGCAGCATGTGTTGCTGAATATGGATTTGGCGGCGTTGGTCAGTACAAAGAAAAAATCAGGCTATGTATCCTATTCCTATAATGGGAAAACCTATTATTTTCAGAATATGACAGCATGGAAGCAGACGCTTCGGTATTTAAACGGATGGGATGAAGACAATCCGTATGGATGGCACAGACGCAGTGTGACGGTGGTTCTTTTACTGAGCTGGAAATCGGATTTGAAGTACCTGATTCATCCGTCTGCCCGGAAAAAAGGGGTTGCTCATTATTATACATTGAATATGAAAGATAAAAAGGCGCGGGAGACTTTTGAAGCGTTATTCTGTTATCTGGGTGAACAGCTTGGGGATAATAAGAAGAGCAGAGCCTGCAACTGGGTTTTGGGAAATGAAGTGAACTGCTGCGAGGCATGGAATTATTCCGGGAAAATGTCACTGAATGATTGTGTTGAAAACTATGCAAAGGCATTTCAGCTTCTGAATCAGGGGATCCGCCGGACTGCCAGTACCTCCCGGATGTTTATTTCTCTGGACCACAGCTGGTCTGCTTCAAACGAAGGACACAGTGGAAAGAAATATTTGGATGCTTTTGCGGCATATATGGATGAGACTGCGCCAAAGATGGGATGGAATGTGAATTATCATCCGTATTCGCAGCCTCTGACAAGAACTGATTTCTGGAATGACAGTTCGAATACATCAGGATCGTCCAAGACGCAGTATATTTCCATGAATAATATAAAAGTTCTCACAGATTATCTTGGAAAAATAGAAAAAAAATATGGAAAGGATAAAGGCTCCATTCGCGTGATTCTGGGTGAACAGGGTTTTACGGCGCTGAAGGGAATCAAGAACCAGGAGCGAAAGCAGGCGGCAGCGTTGGGGTATGGCTATTATATTGCAATGTTTAACAGCCGTGTGGATGCCTATATGATCCGCAGTTATCTGGATGATCCGATGGAGACAGAGGATGGACTGTATCTGGGGCTGATGAACGCGTCTCATGAAAAGAAACAGTCGTATGAGGTATATAAGTATATTGATACAGATCAGTCGCTGGCTTATATGAACCAGTATCTGCCGACAATAGAGATCAGCAGCTGGAAAAAGAAAATATCTAATTTTAAAGAAAATAAACTGTCTGCAGGCGATTTCTGATCAGGCGGTTGCTTAAAATGTTTTTGTTATGGTATAATGTATCATGATCAGTGCGCAGTGGGAGCGCAGATAACAGCGCATAGTGGACTGACAGGTGCGGAGGCGAAAGTGAAACGTTTTTTTGGAGATATAAAAAAGTATTACCGATATTTGTTTTATGCAGCACGTTCAGAGCTGCATGGAGAGGTGGCATCATCTTATCTGAACTGGTTGTGGTGGATTCTGGATCCGCTGCTGTTTTCCATGGTTTACATTTTTCTGTCGGGTATTGTATTTAAGAGCAGAGAAGACTGTTTTCCGATTTTTGTAGTAATTGGGCTTACTGTGTGGAATTTTTTCAACAAAACGGTTTTGGCGAGTATTAAGCTGGTGAAAAATAATAAGGCAGTGCTGAACAAGGTCTATATTCCGAAGTTCATGCTTATTTTGCAGAAAATGTATGTGAATGCTTTTAAAATGCTCATATCATTTGGAATTGTGCTGGTTTTGATGATCGTTTATCGGGTTATGCCAAATTGGAGGATTATTTATCTTCCGGTACTGATTCTTATTATATTTCTGATTACTTTTGGATGCAGTACAATTGTGATGCACACAGGAGTATTTGTCAATGATCTGAGTAATCTGATGACAGTGTTTCTGAGGCTGATGTTTTATCTGACGGGTGTATTTTATTCTCTGGAGGACAGGGTCCCGGGAGTTTTGGGAAAGCTGATGAACAGGCTGAATCCGGTAGCCTTTGTGATATCATGTACGAGAAAGGCACTGCTGTATGGAGGGCACATGAGCTGGAAATATATGTTGTGCTGGATACTGGCAGGGTTTTTCCTGTCAGTCTTTGGGATACGTCTTATCTATAAAAATGAAAATAATTATATTAAGGTGGTATGATCATGGGAGAGATCGCAATTACAGTAGAGGATCTTCATATATCTTACCGGTGTGTCAATGCCATCTCTTTGAAAAAGACACTGTTTCAGAAAAAAGATGACAGGAGCCGTTATTTTGAGGCTGTAAAAGGCATAAGCTTTGAACTGGAGAAGGGTAAGATTCTGGGCGTGATCGGCAAGAACGGGAGCGGCAAGTCTACCATGCTCCGGGCTCTGGCAGGGATATTTTCACCGGATCAGGGAAATATTGACCTGCATGGCCATTCAATCTCGTTGCTGGCGATTGGAGTTGGCTTTAATAAAGAACTGTCTGGAAGAGAGAATATTGTATTATCCGGTCTTCTGCTTGGCTTTACCGAACATGAAGTACTGGAACATATGGATGCGATCATTAAATTTGCTGATTTGGGTGAATTTATTGACCGTCCTGTGCGGACATATTCCAGCGGTATGTATTCAAAACTGGCATTTTCCATTACCGCAAATCTTCAAACAGATATTATATTGATTGATGAGGTGCTGAGTGTCGGTGATTCAAAGTTCAAGAAGAAAAGCTTTAAGAAAATGAAGGAACTGATCTCAGATAAAGATCGGACCGTCATCATTGTCTCGCATAGTGTCACATCCCTGAAGGAGTTGTGTGACAATGTTCTCTGGATACATGAAGGAAAGATTATGATGCTGGGCGGGACAGAGGAAACTCTGGAAAAATATGAAGAGTTCATGGCATGAAATTATTCTTTATATCAGGTACAGTTGAGAAACGGCTGTTTAAGATCGATAATACGAAGGAGAATATATGGTGAGAAAAGAAAACGGAGAACTCTCAGAGATACAGAAGCTTGTTCTGGAAATATTCCGGTTGGTAGTTGGGATTCTGGAAAGAGAGGGCTATACTTATTATCTTTTGTGCGGAACGCTTCTTGGCGCGGTTCGGCATAAGGGATTTATTCCGTGGGATGATGATATCGATATTGGAATGCCCAGAAAAGATTATGAGAGGTTTTTAAAAGAGATACCGGATATGCTTCCGGAAGGCCTTAAGTTGCATACATATAGAAATGATCGTAGTCATCATTACTATTTTTCCAGAATTGTCAATCCTGACTATGCGCTTCGGCGTATGGGGAGCATTGTGGAACGGGATGAAGATATCTGGATTGATATTTTTCCGCTTGACGGTATGCCAGATCACTTTCTGGTCCGGCAATGGCATAAGCTTCGGCTTCTGACAGTGCGTACATTATATCATCTGTCCTGTCTGGAGAAGGTGAATATAAAGCGGCCTGGGCGTCCGTTTTATGAGAGACTGATCATAGCTGCCGGATTGAAGACCGGTCTGGGGAGAAAAGGAAACACATATGATTTACTGGAACAACAGGATCGGTTATTGAAGAAATATCCATATGAAGGAGCCAGATATATCATAGATTTTTCAGGACAATATCGGTTTAAATCCATGTTTCTGTATTCGGATTATGGAAAAGGCAGGCCATATCTGTTTGAGGGATTGAAAGTGAATGGTCCAGTTAATTATGACAGGATATTGACCAGTATTTACGGCGATTATATGACGCCGCCTGAGCATAAGAACCGTAATGCCCACAGGGTAATATTAATAAAAAACAGGAGGTAGAAAAAATGAGAATACTGAAAAGGATCTGCACGCTGGTAATGGTTAGCATGCTGCTGGTGCTTACGGGTATCCAGACCCTGGCTGCTTCGTCCGGAGACATGAAGATTCATGTGCTTTATCTTGCGGTGGATAAAGATGCCGGAGACGACGAGATGGAAAGGTCAGGAGGCGATGCCACGCTTCTGGAGTCTGATGGAAAGTATCTGCTTATGGATTGCGGGGCTCCTTCGACGGCTGGCGATATTCTGGCATATTTGAAGAAAAACAATATTAAAAATATTGATATTTACATCAGCCATATGCATGAAGATCATTATGGCGGACTGGAAACGATCCTGAAAAGCTCTGATGTGCGTGTGGGAAGGATCTATGTGCCTTATGTAGGTATTGACAGCGCTTACAGAAGCCGTGGTGAGAACTACGCAAAAATTATGGAAGTGAATATTACAAAGTGGGCAGCAACTGCAAATGTACCAGTGACCGGGCTTTATGCATTCAAGGAGGATATGCTGGATACAGAGGCAGCAGCCACAGCGACTTATGGGTTGAGCGGTCTTGCCACATTCATACAGGTGGGAAAGGCAAAGGTTGATATTATTGGACCGGTATACGACATTGTAAATTCGAAAAAACCTCTGACAGTGGCTAAATTCGCATCTCAGGACGGAAAGTCAGGCAGCAAGGAAGGACATTATATCAATAACCGTTCTCTTGTGGCGAAAGTTACCTGTAATGGTATGACGTGGATCACCGCCGGAGATATCGAGGTGGATGAAGAAAAGGCTCTGGTGAGCAAGTATGGAGGCGGCTTAAAGGCAGATATCCTGAAGCTGAACCACCATGGACTTGGGACTTCCAGTGACGAAAGTTTTATGGCAAAAGTGGCGCCTTCCTGGTCGTTTGCACAGAATTCCTGCTATACAGATCTGGTTGAAGTTCCTGGAAAGGGACAGTATCGAAAGACCTACAGTGCCCGGGATCTTGCTTCGCAGTACGGGTTTGTAAGCATGGTTGGAGATGAAGGAAAAGATTTTGTTCTTACCACATCAGGTAAAGCAGTATCCATGACTCTGGGAGGAAAAGCTCTGAGCGGATGGACAGATGTTCAGGGAGCTGATGGTATGAACCGGAAGACAGACAGATATTACATTGGTTCTGACGGGAAAGCGCTTACCGGAGTTCAGAAGATCAGTGGGAAATATTATTACCTGGGTACCGGCGGATGTCAGGAATTCGGCCATTATGAGAACGGAAAGTACAATCCTTATCGAACTTATGGAAATAAAATCCGCTATTACGCAGACGAAAAGACTGGTGAGATGGCAGTCGGATTCACCACCATCACAGATGCCGAAAAAAATAAGAATCTGTTCTATTTTGATAAAGACGGTTTCCGTATGGAGTCTTCGGCGAAGGATGATTACAGATTTGAAGTTGTCACAATTGAAGGCAAGAACTATGCGATGAAGAGGAACGGTTACATATGGGTTGATGGACTGGTGCCGATTGTCTCAAAAAACAATTATGTGTATGCAAACAGTAAAGGCGTACTGCAGACAGGATTTAAACAGGATGGAAAGAATTACTATTATTTTGACAAGGATGGATTCAGCCTGCTTCCAGAAAAGAAAAACGGCAAGTATTATGTTGTAGAACTTGATGGAAAGAGTTATGCAGTAAAGGCACTGAAAAAAGAAAAAAGTGTTGGAAAAGGAAAGAAAGCCACTTGTTATCTCGGCTATGTTTATACGACAAAGGGACCAGTTACGATAAAAGGGTCCGGTTCGTATGCATATGTAGGTTCTAAAAAGTATCTGGTAAGCGGATGGCAGAAATCAAAGGGAGTAGAATATTATTACAGTCCAACTACTTACTTAAGATGCGGGAGCCCGACAACAATCAAAGAACTGAGTACTTATTCGAGTTCCAAGGTTCAGATTAAGTGGGAAAAATCAGAGAAAGGTTCCGGATATTATATTTACCGTGCGACCTCTAAAGATGGTAAATACAGTAAGATCAAAACCATTACTTCTGTGGGAACGACTTCCTATAAGGATAAAAAAGCAAAACCAGGGAAGACTTATTTTTACAAAATCGTACCATACTATAGTGTCAAAGTTGGAAGCAAGACTACGAAGATTGAAGGAGAAGCAAGTGAGATCAGCTCTATCTTTACCAAGGATGTCTCTTCTTTAAAGGCAAAGGCAGGAAAGAAGAAAGCAACTCTGACCTGGAAGAAGTGCAGCGGAGCTGACGGTTATGAAATCTATATGGCTACTTCCAAGAATGGCAAATATAAGAAGGTCAAGACTGTAAAATCAGTTTCTACCACAAAATATACAAAGAGCAGCCTGAAAAAAGGAAAGACTTACTACTTCAAAGTCCGGAGCTATAAAACCGTAAATGGTGAGAAGGTTTACAGTGAGTATTCGGATGTGAAAGTAAAGGTAAAATAATATTCCTGAATACAGGTTGACCAAAAAAGGAGATTATTATGAAAAAAACAGCTTATGTGGCGATCGCTTCGGATATCATTCACAGCGGCCATATGAATGTGATTGAGGAAGCGGCAAAATATGGCGATGTCCTCATCGGTCTTTTGACCGATGAGGCAATTGCCACTTATAAAAGGCTGCCGATACTGGACTATGAGACCAGAGAGCGGATCTTCAGGAACCTGAAACAGGTTACGAAAGTTGTTAAGCAGGATACGCTGTCCTATAAAAAGAATCTTCTGGAATACAAACCGGATTATGTGGTTCATGGAGATAACTGGCAGACAGGCATCCAGTCTAATGTTCGGGCAGAAGCCATTGAAGTACTGTCCGGATACGGCGGAGAACTGGTGGAAGTTCCCTATACAGAAGGAATCTCCGGAACAGAGATTGATGACAAACTGAGGCCGGTTTTGAATACACCGGATATCAGGCGGGCAAAACTGCGCCGTCTTCTGAAATTAAAACCATATATCCGTGTGATGGAAGCTTCCAATGGTCTGTCAGGTCTGATTGTGGAGAATGCCCGTTATGAAGACAGTGCAAACATGATGGTGAAAGAATATGATGCCATGTGGGTCAGCAGTTTATGCGATTCCTCATTTAAAGGAAAGCCGGATATCGAACTGGTAGATTTTACGAGCAGGATCAATACCATCAATGACATTATGGAAGTTACTACCAAACCGATTATTCTGGATGGAGATACTGGAGGAAAGATTGAACATTTTGTATATAATGTAAAAACTCTGGAACGTATTGGAGTGTCGGCAGTCATTCTGGAGGACAAGACCGGTCTGAAGCAGAATTCTCTGTATGGAACAGATGCAAAGCAGGTACTGGATGATCCGCATACATTTGCAGCCAAGATCAAAGCCGGAAAACAGGCACAGGTTACAAGGGATTTCATGATCATAGCCCGACTGGAGAGCCTGATTGCAGGGATGGGTATGGAGGATGCCATGATGAGGGCACGTATCTATATCAATGAAGGCGGTGCAGATGGTATCATGATTCACAGCCGCCTGAGGGATGGAGAAGAGATCAGGGAATTCTTAAAACAGTTTCGTGCGGAATTTCCGGATGTTCCTGTGGTGCTGGTTCCCACCTCTTATAACCATGTTCTGGAAGAAGAGCTGTGCGACTGGGGGGCTAATGTGATCATTCATGCGAATCATATGCTCCGGTCTGCTTATCGTGCGATGAAACATACGGCAGACCGGATTCTGGAGTGCGGCAGAAGTAAGGAAATGGATGATGAAATTATTTCCATCAAGGAAGTACTCAGTCTGATTCCAGGAGGAAAACAGTAAACATGATAAATACAAAAGAATTTTACGACTGGTTTTTGAGCCACAAAATTGACTTTTTCGCAGGGGTGCCGGATTCTCTTCTGGCTAATCTCTGCGCCTGCATTAAGGAAAACAGTCCGTCGCAGAACAATATCATTGCGGCCAATGAGGGAAACGCTGTGGCGATTGCTTCTGGCTATCATATTGCCACAGGCAGGTATGGTGTTGTATATATGCAGAATTCAGGGCTTGGCAATACGGTGAATCCTGTTCTTTCCCTGGTAGACGAAGATGTATATCGGGTTCCGATGCTTTTCATCATAGGCTGGAGAGGAGAACCGGGAAAAAAGGATGAACCTCAGCATAAGAAACAGGGAAAGCTTACACTGCCTCTTTTGGAGTGCATGGGTATTGAGTATGAGATTTTGGAAGACGGATATGAAGCACAGCTGAAAAAAGCGCTGGCTTATATGAAAGATACTGGTAAACCATATGCGCTTGTTGTAAAAAAAGGGACGTTCTCTGATTATGAGATCAAAAAAGAAGCACCGAGGTATCAGATCAGCCGGGAAGATGCGTTGGAGGAGATTCTGAAAGCAATCGGGCAGGATGCATTTCTGGTATCAACGACAGGAAAGACATCGAGAGAGATCTTTGAGATCCGTGAAAGATGGGGGCAGGGGCATGCCCACGATTTTCTTACTGTGGGTTCCATGGGGCATACTGCGTCTATCGCTCTTGGAATGTCGATAGGAAGCAACAAAGATGTATATTGTATAGACGGAGACGGTTCCTTTATCATGCATATGGGAGGTATGGGGATCGCTGCCAAAAACGCAGGCACGAATTTCAAATATATTCTGATCAATAATGGTGCCCATGAATCAGTCGGAGGACAGCCTACGATTGCATTTGATATGGATATCGAGGCGATATTGAAAGCAGTTGGTTTTCAGAATGTGTACCGGGCAGTGACATCAGAGGAAGTGGCTGAGAGGGTCACAAGGCTTCAGAAGGAAACGCTTGCAGCATTGGTGATCTATGTAAACCAAGGGTCCCGTGATGATCTTGGGAGACCGACGATTACACCGGAACAGAATAAAAAAGACATGATGAGGGAGTTTGCGGAGGAAATATAAGAGTGAAAGCAGTGATATTCAATTCCGGATACGGAAAGAGAATGGGAGAATTTACAAAAACCCATCATAAATCTCAGGCTCCGCTGAAAAATGGTGAGACCATTTATGAGAGACAGCTCCGGCTATTGTCTGAATGCGGGATTACAGACTTTGTGGTCACGACGGGACCGTTTAAAGAACAGTTGATGGAAGCGTCTGAAAAGCCACAGTTTTCTCATTTGAATTTCGTATTTGTAGAGAATCCGATTTTTGATAAAACCAACTATATCTATTCCATGTATCTGGCAAGGGAATATCTGGATGATGATGTACTGCTGATGCATGGGGATCTGGTATTCAATAAAAGATTGCTGAAAAAAGTTCTTTTATCAGAGCTTCCATGCACTGGAATGGTCAATATGAAGAAAGAGCTTCCGGAAAAAGACTTTAAGGCTCGCGTCGTTGACGGAAAGATTCAGGAGGTTTCCATTCATATCTTCGATCAGGACTGCTGTGCATTTCAGCCGTTGTACAAATTGAGCCGTGAAACGCTGGGCAGATGGATGGCGAAAGTGGAGGAATTTATTCAGTCGGGAAATGATCAGGTTTATGCAGAAAATGCTCTGAATGAGATCGCAGGCGAGCTGGATATCCAGGCGTTTTCTTATGAAGATGATTTTGTGGATGAGGTAGATAATCTGGAGGATCTGGAACGCGTTTCCAGTGCCATCCGTCAGTTTGATTTTAATGAGCAGATAATTTTTTCAGAAGAAAATGCTTTTCTCAGGATTCCTCAGATACTGAAGGAATGCAGAGTGAAAAAGCCGATGATCGTCTGCGGCTTTCTGGAAAAGGTACCATTTTATGACTATCTGCAGGAACTGCAGCTGGATTATATTCCGTTTAAGGGATATTCGGCAAATCCTTCCTATGAACAGGTAGCGGAAGGCGTCAGGATGTTCCGTCAGGAGGAGTGTGATTTTATCATTTCTATTGGCGGCGGAAGCGCCATAGACACAGCGAAAAATATCAAACTTTTTGCCGGACTGGATGAAGCAGAGGGGCCGTATGTGAAGCAGGAGCTTCATTACTCCCCAATCAAACATCTGTGTATTCCGGGAACGGCAGGAACCGGAAGCGAATCCACCAGATACAGCGTCGTCTATTATGAAGGAGAAAAGTGTTCTGTAACTCATGACAGTGCAGTCCCGGATTATGTGATACTGGAGCCGTCTCTGTTGGAAGGACTGTCCGACTATCAGAAAAAATGTACCGTGATGGATGCTTTGTCACAATGTGTGGAAGCAGTCTGGAGTGTAAATACCAGTGAAGAGTGCCGGGATTACGCGGTAAAAGGAATCCGCCTGATTCTGGGTAATATGATGCCATATCTGCGGGGAGAGAAAGAAGCGCTGCGCAGGATGCAGCTGGGAGCCAATTACAGCGGAAAGGCTATCAATATCTCTCAGACGACAGCAGGCCATGCCATGAGCTATAAGCTGACGACCTTGTATGGGATACCACATGGCTTTGCAGTGGCTTTATGTCTGCCGAAAGTATGGGCATATATGGATGAGCAGGAAAACCTTCGCAGGGAAAAGGAACTGCACGCTCGGGGTATCACGGATACAAGGGATCCGAAGACCGGAGCGATCAAGCTTGAAAAAGAATCTGTAGCGGAGCTTCCGATTCTGAAGAATCTGGAAGGAAAAAAAGCTGCTGACATGGATAAAAGGGAGATTCTGGTCAGTGCATTCGAGATACTGAAGGCAGAATTTGGAGCCAAAAGTACAATGGGGGCTGTCAGGCAGTTTGAGTTTATTCTTCGGGATGTACTGGAACTGGAATGTCCCCCGCTGAAGGGTGAAGAAGATCTGGAGATTCTTTCAGGTTCCGTCAATCCGGTAAGGCTTGGCAATACACCGGAGCATATGGATGAAAGAACGATTCGCAGACTTTATGAGAAAGTCTTTGGAATCGTTCCGCCAAGTGAGATTGTGGAGGAAACTGAGGAGCAAAAAAAAAAAAGGAAGAGACTCAGGCAGGAGGAAGAAGGACTCCTGGGGGCCACGCGGGAAATGGGGCTGAT
>ERZ778516.1186-NODE-1186-length-20591-cov-6.371397_pt1 | contig 20591 bp, 16 predicted proteins | sample MGYA00510342_ERZ778516 | MGnify/ENA primary metagenome ERZ778516 (study PRJEB29527, sample SAMN07138961) | mouse gut metagenome | material: feces | host: mouse | place: China:Nanjing | collected 2016-01-25 ... | reverse complement strand
TGAAAAAGATTGCTGTTTTACATGCTCAAATACCTTTTTCACATGGCGGAGCTGAATATATGGTTGAAAATCTTACAAAAGAATTACAGATCAGAGGGTTTCAGGCAGAAATTGTTAGTATTCCATTTCGATGGTATCCTGAGAATTGCCTTTATGACAATATGCTAATGTGGAATATGTTAAATATAGAAGAAATTAATGGGGAAAATATAGATTTGGTAATACCGACAAAGTTTCCTACATATGGAGTCAAACATTTCAACAAAGTTTTGTGGCTAATGCATCAGCATCGGGCTGCGTACGATTTGTATTTTAACAAAAGCCATTTTGGGCTTGGAACAATAGAGAATGGAGAACAAATAAAAAAGAGAATTGAAAAATACGACGATCTTTCATTTAAAGATTCGAAAAAAATTTATACGATATCGAAAAATGTTTCTAAACGTTTAAAAGAACATAATGCAAAGGATTCGAGCGAACTATATCATCCGCCGGCGATGTACGGAAAATATTATTGTGGAAAATATGATAATTATGTTTTGTCTGTAGGAAGATTAGACCCATTAAAAAGACATGATCTTCTGATACGTTCTTTGAAATACTGTGATAAAAATATGCAGATTTTTATTGTCGGAAGAGGTAAAGAAGAAGAAAAGCTCAAGAAGCTGGCTGTTTCAGAGGGTGTAGCAGATCAGGTGAAATTTTGCGGTTATGTAGATGAAAAAACGTTATTAGAATTATATGCAAATGCTAAATGTGTGTACTTTGCTCCTGTAGATGAAGATTATGGCTATGTTACGTTAGAAGCTTTTTTATCAAGAAAACCAGTTATAACATGTGATGATTCTGGAGGGGTGCTGGAGTTTGTTTCAGATCATAAAAATGGGATCGTGTGTCCCTGTAATCCTGAAAATCTGGGAAATGCACTTTGGGAGTTATTTAAAAACAGTGCAGAATGTAAAAATCTGGGAAATGAAGGGTATGAGATGGTCAAAGATATCAGTTGGGATCATGTCGTGGAAAAACTTACAGAAGGGATATAAATAAAATGGTAATTGCATATTTTTCTCCATTTTCTCCAGACAGGTCTGGCATATCGGATTTTAGTGAAGAGCTTGTTTTAGAATTGTCAAATTTTTGCCAAGTAGATTTGTATTCTAATAAATCAATAGAAAATAAAGAAATTCAAGAAAAATTTAATGTATATAAAATAGAAGATATTGATAATGCTGACAGAAGAAAAAAATATGATCATTTGGTTTACCAAGTCGGCAATAACAGAACGTTTCATAAAGCAGTGGTGGATACGTTTTTAAAATATCCTGGTATTTTAGAACTGCATGATTTTTCACTGCATCATTATTTGGCTGAAGATACTTTTGTACAGAAAGAATATGACAAGTATATTGAGATTATGAAATATTGTCACGGAAATAAGGGAGAATACACAGCAAAAAGATTTTTAAAAGGTGAAATCAGGGCTCCGTGGGAAGACTCGTCTGCAAAGTTTACGGTTAATAAGCATCTCATTGATAAGGCAACGGCTGTAATTGTACATTCAGACTGGGCAAAGCAGATGGTAAAAGGAATTTGTTCAAATGTTCCCGTTTTGAATATTCCATTACACACAACAGATCTTATTGAAAAGTATAAATTATATCAAGAAAATTGCAAACAGGAACTTTGTTTGCAAAATCAGTTTGTTTTTGGTTCTTTTGGCTATGTTACAAGTGCAAAAAGAATTGAGCCAATTATTCAGGCGTTGTCCAGATTAAAAAAAGAAAAATTATTTCGTTTTAAATATCTTATTGTTGGAAAAGTAGAAAATGTACCTGTAGACACTTTGAAAAAACAATACGATCTGCAAGAAGAAATCATCGTGACGAATTTTATTGAACTAAGTCAGTTTAAAGTGTATATGGGAGCATGTGATATTTGCTTCAATTTACGATATCCAACACAGGGCGAATCGTCTGCAAGCCTGCACAGAATGTTTGGATTAGGAAAAGTTGTTCTTGTTACAAAGATCGGATCGTTTGAAGAGTATCCAGATGATGTAGTTATAAAGATCGGATATGGAAACAGTGAAGTAGATGAAATTGTAGATACTGTTAAAGCATTAATTGACGATAGAAACAGTATGGATAAAAGACAGGATGCGGTGTACGAATTTGCGCGCAGACATTTAGATCTGCATAAAAATGCAAAGATTTATTTGGAGTTTTTCAAAAAAATTTTGAAAGGCAGATTTGAAGAAGAATATGAAGACTATTTGCTTGACTATTTACAGAATTTGGATCTGCTTGAAGAGAAAAATGCAATTAGGATTTTTGAAAATGTACAAGATTGGTTTTATGTTAATTAGAAGCTTTTGAGGAGGTTAAAGAAATGAAAAGGGCGCTTATCACTGGGATTACAGGCCAGGATGGTTCTTATTTGGCTGAATTGTTATTAGAAAAAGGTTACCAGGTATATGGAATTATGCGAAGAAAAAGTGTAGTTGATTATGGCAATGTAGATCATATCAAAGACAAAATTCAGTTTATTTATGCGGATATGACAGATTTGGCATCCTTAATCAATGCAATGAAAATTGCACAGGCAGATGAGGTATATAATTTAGCGGCCCAATCTTTTGTGGCAACAAGCTGGGAACAACCGTTTGCTACAACGGATATTGATGCAGTAGGAGTTATGAATCTGTTGGAAGCTGTGCGGTTGGTGAAGCCGGAGGCGCATTTTTATCAGGCAGCAACTTCTGAAATGTTTGGCAAAGTTCAGGAAATGCCGCAGACAGAAATGACACCATTTTATCCAAGAAGCCCATATGGAGTTGCGAAATTATATGGATATTGGATTACCAAAAATTATAGAGAAAGTTTTGGGATGTTTTCATGCAGCGGTATTTTGTTCAATCATGAAAGTGAACGCAGGGGAAAAGAATTTGTAACTCGTAAAATTACCTATGCCGTAGCTTGCATTAAAAATGGTTTGCAGGAATGTATTGAACTTGGAAACTTAGATTCCAGACGTGACTGGGGCCATGCAAAAGATTATGTACATGCAATGTGGATGATTTTACAGAATCAAAAAGCAGAAGATTATGTGATAGCATCAAATGAAACCAGGTCAGTTCGAGAGTTTGTAGAGGCAGCATTTCAATATGCAGGAATGGATATCGTATGGGAAGGACATGGCGTCCATGAGATTGGAAGAGATAAAACGGATGGAAAAATCCGGGTCAGGATCAATCCACAATTTTTCCGCCCTGCTGAGGTAGATGTTTTGTGGGGAAATCCAGCTAAGGCTGAGAAAGAGCTTGGGTGGAAACGCCTTATTTCGTTTGAAAAACTGGTAGAATGCATGGTAAAAAATGATTTAGAGATCGTAGAAAAAAAGATAAGGACGGGATATATGTAAATGAAATCATTGATAATAGGAGGCTCTGGTTTTGTTGGATCATATCTTGCACATCATTTGGTACATGCCGGCCATAAGGTATCCATTACAGAGAGGAGGCATGGAAGCTGTTCTATTTTAGGTATTCCAATTTATAATTTAGATATTTTAGATAAAGAAAATATGAAAAGAATATTAGAAAAAGAGCGTCCAAAATATATATTCCATCTTGCATCACAAAGCTCGGTAGCATCTTCTTGGGAAAATCCAGAACAAACCATTGATATTAATATTAAAGGAAGCCTGAATTTATTGCATACAGTGCATGAATTAAACCAGGAAGCAAGAATATTATTGGTTGGTTCAAGCGAAGAGTACGGAAAAATGATTACGAAGGAAATACCGGTGGGCGAAGATTGTAAAGTCAGGCCAGAGAATATTTATGCAGTCACAAAAGTCTGCCAGAATATGATTGGCAGGATTTATGCACAAGCATATGGCATGGATATTGTAATGATACGTGCGTTTAATCATACAGGTCCTAATCAGCTTCCGATTTTTGTGATTGCAGACTTTTGCAGGCAGGTTGCACAGATTGAAGCAGGAAAAAGGGAACCTGTAGTAAAGGTTGGAAATTTGGAAGTAAGACGTGATTTTACAGATGTTCGTGATATTGTACGTGCTTATGCGTTGCTTGCTGAAAAAGGAAAGTCGGGGGAAACGTATAATGTGGGCAGCGGACATGCGGTTTGTCTTAGGGAAGTGCTGCAAATGATTTTGAATCAGGCGACAGTGAAGATACATGTAGAGCCTGATCCAGAAAAGCTTCGTCCTTTGGATGTTTCAGTAGTTCAAGCAGATATTAGTAAAATCAAATGTGCAACTGGGTGGGAACCAGTAATTGGATTAGAGAAGACGATAAAAGACACTTTGGATTATTGGCGTGTTTTTGAAGGAAAGAGTGACAGGACAGATAAATCGAAAGGAATGTAGGATAAAATGAAAAGTCTGTATATTATAATTCCGGCTTATAATGAGTCGGATAATATTCGTGAGGTTATTAGAGAATGGTATCCAGTTGTGGAAAAACATCATGGGGATGGAAAGTCCAGGCTGGTTATTATTGATGATGGCAGTAAGGATACAACCTATCAGATTGTGAAGGAAGAAATGGAGCAGCGTCCTTTACTGGAAGGGCTGACGAAGCAAAACAGCGGACATGCGCCTACTTGTATGTTTGGATACCGTTATGCGCTGGAACATGGTGCAGATTATGTTTTCCAGACAGATTCAGATGGTCAAACGAAGGCATCAGAGTTTGAGATGTTTTGGAAAGTAAAAAATAAGTATGATGTTGTAATGGGTTTTCGCAGGCAGCGTGGCGATGGGTTTTCCAGGCTGTTTGTCAGCAGGACATTGCGGATTGTGATTAAGAAGATGTTTCATGTTAATGTTTTAGATGCAAATGTGCCCTATCGTTTGATGAAAGCAGATGTCCTAAAGCAGTCTATGAGACTGGTTCCAACTGATTATATTTTAGGAAATGTGGTGCTGAGTGTAGTTTTTGTAAAGAAAAACTATAGGGTACGTTTTTTGCCGATCTCATTCGTACCAAGGCAAGGAGGCGCGAGCATGTATAATTGGGGAAAAATATGGAAAATAGGGAGAAACAGCTTAAAAGAGTTTGCTTCTATTAATCAGATGCTTGATGCTGGACAGCAGGAGGGCAGAGTATGATACTTGTCTGCGGAGGAGCCGGATATATCGGTTCTCATGTAAATAAATGGTTAAATCGTGAAGGATATAAAACTGTGGTATTTGACAATTTGACTTATGGGCACAGGGAAGCAGTAAAATGGGGAGAATTTTACAAGGGAGAGTTAAGCTGTGTGAAAGATATAGAAAAAGTGTTTGCACAGTATCCGTTTGAGGCAGTTTTCCATTTTGCAGCATATGCATATGTCGGGGAATCGGTAAATGATCCAGAAAAGTACTATTATAATAATGTTGTAAATACATTGAATCTTCTGCATGTTATGAAGAAATACCATTGTGACAGAATGATCTTTTCTTCGACTTGTGCGACTTATGGCGAGCCAAAGAACATGCCAATTACGGAGGAAATGAGTCAGAATCCAGTAAATCCTTATGGAAAAACGAAACTTGCGGTGGAACAGATCTTAAAAGATTATAACAGGGCATATGGAGTTAAGTATGTGGCTTTAAGATATTTTAATGCAGCAGGTGCAGATCCAGAAGGAGAGATAGGAGAAAGCCATTCTCCAGAAACACATATTATTCCGCTTGTTTTAGATGCAGCTTCTGGCAAGAGGGATCGCATTAAAGTGTTTGGGGCTGATTATGCGACAAGGGACGGGAGCTGCATTCGTGATTATATTCATGTTGCAGACCTTGCAGATGCGCATATACGTGCATTACATTATTTGGAAAGTGGCGGAAAAAGCGACTTTTTTAATCTTGGAAATGAAAAAGGAACGTCTGTACTGGAGGTTATTGAAGCTGTAAAAAAAGAAACAGGCAGGGATTTTTGTGTGGAAATATCGGATCGAAGGGATGGAGATCCGGCGATTTTGGTTGGAAGCAGTACAAAAGCGCAGAGAGTTCTAGGCTGGAATCCGCAGTATTCGGATATTGCAGCGATTGTCCATCATGCATGGCACTGGCATGAAAATGCAGAATTTTAGGAGAAAAGAATATGTATGATTATCTGATTGTCGGTGCAGGGCTGTATGGAGCAGTTTATGCACAGAGAAAAGCAGAACAGGGAAAGAAGTGCCTTGTAATAGACCGCAGGCATCATATTGCAGGAAACATTTATTCGGAAGAGATGGAGGGAATTCAGGTACATAAGTATGGGCCTCATATATTTCATACAGATCGTAAAGAAGTATGGGAATATGTACAGCGTTTTGCCTGTTTTCATCATTTTATTTATGCGCCCATCGCAAACTATAAAGGAGAATTATACAATCTGCCGTTTAATATGAATACGTTTTCCAGGTTATGGGGGATACAAACACCCAAGGAAGCAGAACAAATGGTTCATAAGCAGGTAGAGGAAGCCGGAATATTGGAGCCAAAAAATTTGGAAGAACAGGCTTTGTTTCTGGTTGGCAGGGATATATATGAAAAACTGGTCAAAGGATATACAGAAAAACAATGGGGAATGTCATGTAAAGAGCTGCCAGCTTCCATCATCAAGAGGCTTCCAGTAAGATTTACATTTGACAATAATTATTTTAATCATCCATATCAGGGGATACCTTCAGAAGGGTATACAAAAATGGTTGAAAATATGTTGTTTGGCATAGAGGTCAGGCTGGGAGAAGACTTTTTAAAGGAACGGGATAAATGGGAGCATATTGCAAAGAAGATAGTATATACAGGTACAATTGATGAATATTTTGATTATTGTTATGGTGCTTTGTCCTACCGAAGCCTGCGTTTTGAGACCGAAGTCTTAGAGCAGGAAAATTTTCAGGGTGTGGCAGGAATGAATTATACAGATAGGGATACACCATATACAAGGATTGTAGAACATAAGCATTTTGATCCTCTAAATAGCATGGACAAAACAGTCATTACAAAAGAGTATCCGAAAGATTGGAAAGTGGGAGATGAGCCATATTATCCAATAAATAATGATGAAAACAAACAGCTTTATCAAAAGTATGTGTCTCTTGCAGAAGAGGAAAAGAAGGTTTGTTTTGGAGGGCGTTTAGGGTTGTACCAGTATCTTGATATGGACAAGGTTATTTCGTATGCGTTAAAAGCGGCGGGCAGGGAGTAGAAAAGTTATGAAAATAGTTAAAAGAAGGGGATGAACGGCTATGAGAAAGAAAAGAATTTTGGTGACAGGAGGAGCAGGGTTTCTTGGGTCACATTTATGCGAACGGCTTGTCCATGAGGGAAACGATGTGATTTGTGTGGACAACCTGTTTACTGGAAGTAAAGAAAATATTAGAGGATTGCTTGGAAATCCATATTTTGAGTTTATACGCCAGGATGTAATGAATCCGATTTATGTAGAATGCGACCAAATTTATAACCTTGCTTGTCCGGCAAGCCCGGTGCATTACCAAAGGGATCCGATTTATACGACAAAGACTTCAGTATATGGGGCATTTAATGCACTTGGGCTTGCGAAAAGAACAGGAGCGAGGATTTTGCAGGCGTCTACGTCGGAGGTATATGGAGATCCAGAGATTAGTCCGCAAGCAGAAAATTATCGTGGAAAGGTAAGCACGATTGGGCCACGTGCCTGTTATGACGAAGGAAAAAGGGCTGCGGAGACATTATTTTTTGATTACCATAGACAACATGGTGTGGATATTAAAGTGATGCGGATTTTTAATACATATGGTCCCAAAATGGATATTGGCGATGGGCGCGTTGTGTCGAATTTTATCGTACAGGCTTTAAAAGGAACCGATATTACCGTTTATGGCGATGGAAGTCAGACGAGGAGTTTTTGTTATATTGACGATCTGATCGAAGGGATGGTAAGGGTAATGAACAGTAAAGATGAATTTACAGGGCCTGTAAACATTGGCAATCCAGGAGAATTTACAATCAGGCAGTTGGCGGGGATTATAATAAAATTGACGGGATCTGATTCTAAAATCGTTTATCATAAACTTCCGGCAGATGATCCATTGCAACGTAAACCGGATATTTCACTTGCACAAGAGCTTTTAGGATGGAAACCTCAGATCGGGCTTGAAGAGGGTCTGATGAAAACAATTCAATATTTTGAGAACATACTCTGAAAGGATGAAAAACAAATGAAAATAGCAATTGCAGGCACTGGATATGTAGGGTTATCATTGGCTGTGCTACTTGCACAGAATAACCAGGTTGAAGCAGTAGATATTCTGCCTGAAAAAGTGGATAAGATTAACCAGAAAATTTCACCGATACAAGATAAGGAAATTATGGAATATTTAGCAGAAAAACCAGGTGTAGATGGCAGTATACACAAATTATGCCTGCACGCTACACTGGATGCAGATGCGGCGTATCGTTCTGCGGAATTTGTGGTTGTAGCGGTGCCGACGAATTATGATGTAAAGAAGAATTTTTTTGATACGAGCGCGGTAGAAGCAGCAGTACGTGCCATTGTGAATGCAAATAAAGATGCTGTCATTGTAGTAAAATCAACTATTCCAGTCGGATATACGGAAACACTGAGAAAAAAGTTCCAGACAGATCGTATTTTGTTCAGTCCTGAATTTTTAAGGGAATCAAAGGCACTTTATGATAATTTGTATCCTTCGCGTGTGATTGTGGGATATTCTGGTGAAAAGATGGAACAGGAAGCAAAGAAATTTGCAGCGATGTTAAAGGAAGGTGCGGTCAAAAAGGATTTTCCTATACTTTTTATGGGAACAACAGAGGCAGAAGCAGTCAAGCTGTTTGCAAATACGTATCTCGCTCTTCGTGTAAGCTATTTTAATGAACTAGATACTTATGCAGAGGCAAAAGGACTAGATGCTAAGCAGATGATTGATGGGGTATGTCTGGATCCAAGAATTGGCAATTATTATAACAATCCTTCTTTTGGATATGGTGGATACTGCCTTCCAAAAGATACCAAACAGTTGCTCGCGAATTATGAGGATGTTCCTGAGAATCTGATTCGGGCAATTGTAGAATCAAACCGGACAAGAAAAGATTTTATTTCTGAGAAAGTGCTGGAACAGGCAGGTGGATATACGGCGTCTAGCCAGTATGACAGAAAGAAAGAGAAAAGAGTGACCGTTGGTGTTTATAAGCTGGCTATGAAGTCAAATTCAGATAATTTTCGCCAGTCCTCAGTCCAAGGAATTATGAAACGAATCAAGGCAAAGGGTGTGGAGGTTATTGTATATGATCCTGCTCTTTCCAAAGAGGATACATTTTTTGGAAGCGAAGTTGTACATAGGTTGGAAGAATTTAAAAGAAGGTCTGACTGTATTGTGGCAAACAGGTATGATAGCACCTTATCAGATGTAAAGGATAAAGTTTATACACGAGATCTTTATGGAAGAGATTAGACAATATATCATGAAGCGTTTCGATCAAAAAAGTAAGGACATTATATTGTATGCTGTATTTGGGGTGCTTACAACAGGGGTTAATATAGTTTCATATTGCCTGTTTGCTTATGTATTTCGTATGGGAACCATGCCAAGCACAGTTTTGGCATGGTTGGCAGCCGTGATGTTCGCATACATGACAAATAGAAAATGGGTATTTCATAGCCAAGTTCAAAATGGATGCTCCTTTTTAAAGGAAATGATATATTTTTTTACCTGCCGTTTGTTAACAGGTGTGGTCGATTGGGCATGTATGTTTCTATTTGTGGAACGGTTGCATATGAATGATGTCCTGATAAAAATAATTGCAAATATAATTGTTATAATTTTGAATTATGTAGCAAGTAAATATGTTATTTTTAAGAAGTAAAGAAAGGTATAGCAGGATGTTTAATAAAAAAATATTACATACGGTAATATTGGGCATGGCAGTATTTTATGTGGTATTTCCAATCATCGTTTTTTTGTATGGATGGACGAAAAAACCGATTGCTGTTTGCGGCTGTATTCTTTGCTTTTATTTTATGGTTCGGCTAATAAAAGAATTATCCTATAAAGCTGAATTTGACGTGATTGATCCAAAAGGTCATATGATCTTTTGGATCGTTTCTGTGCTGCTTCTTGCCTTGTGGGTGTTATTTTCTGGAATAGGTGGATTTAGTTATCAGACGTGGGATTTTTCTGCGCGTAATCCTATGTTCCATGACCTTTCAGACCATCCTTGGCCTGTTTATTTTAATATATCCGCAGAGCCATTATTTGCTCGCGAAATGTTTGGCAGCGGAGAAACGCAAACTGCCACCTATATATATTACTTTGCCTGGTGGCTTCCGGTTGCGGCTTTGACGAAATTATTTCATTGGAGCAGGGCGGTAAGTGACGCTGCATTGCTTTTGTGGGCAGTATTAGGTGTTTTTCTTTCGTTTTATTGCCTGGTATGTTATTTAAAAAAATATTCTTACTGGATACTGGCAGCGGTTATATTATTTGGTGGAATGGATTTTGCAATGTATGTGCTTATGGAGGGAAAGGTTCCGTTCAAAGGCCATGTAGAATGGTGGGCAGGTTATTTTCAATATTCATCAAATTCTGCACAGTTATATTGGGTGTTTAATCAGTCAATTCCGATATGGGTCGTTATGTCGTTGCTGTTGCTTGCTACGGACACAAAAAGAAAGATAGGTCTTTGCTCACTTGTTTTTGCGTATTCTCCGTTTGCTGCGATTGGAATAATACCGATTGCTATGGCTTCTTGCATAAAAATAAAGGGGGGGGGTAAAAACACAATTTATAAAATTTTCAAAGACGTTGTTTCAACAGAAAATATTGGGATACCCTTTATGATGCTTTGCATATTTGGTACGTTTTATTTACAGAACAAAAACAGTCTTGGACAGACAGGAATCATTTTTTTACTTCATCCTGAATTTAAAATATTGACGGTATATATTATTTTTCTGGTTATGGAAGTGCTGATTTATTTTTTATTAGTTGGCAGGTATGCATGGAACTGGGAGTATTATTGGATCATATTAACAGAGTTGATTTTGATTCCATTATATGTTGCCGGAAAATATAATGATTTTGCAATGAGGGTATCTATACCAGCAATTTATCTGATGATGGTTATGGTATTAAAATATTTGTTGGATTCTCAGATAAAATCGGATCATAATGTCCGCAGGAGAATATTAGCGGCTGCTGTGGTAATCGGATTTTTAACCTCGGCAGTAGAGTTGCAGCGTAATATATCTATTACGTTGACGGCAAGTGAAGAGGAGTATCTGAATGATCCGGTTGTAAGTTTTGAAAAAGTAAAGTACGGTTCGGACGAATTTACCCGACTGATTTTTGACCAATATTTATCAGTGGATTACAAAGATTCATTATTTTATAAATATATAGCGGAAAGGTAGGTTTTTATTCTGTCAAGAGAAGATAGGAAAAGAAAAAAATGTTTTAAGAAATCTAAATTATTTTATGCTTCAAGTATTTTTATTGCTGCATTTTTTCTGTTTCTGGTTTTTTATCTAGGTTCGATTAAACTAGATATTCAAGGGGATGGTAATGAGTATATTCTTCAAACGGTGTCTTTTCAGAATCATTTTACATTTGGGATTCGGGAAAGTGACCTTGACGAAGCAAAAGAGCAGTTTTATAATCACCAGGATTCGCTGCAAAGAACGTTTGATTATATTATACATGACGAAGATGGGGTTGCATACAGTAATCATTTCGGCGCGTATTCTATATTGGTAACTTTTATCAAATTAATACTTTTATTTTTGGATATATATCCTTTATGGGCATTTTGCATAACAAATGGAATATTGTGGCTGAGTGCAGCATTAGTAATATTATTTTGTTTACAAACGGATGATAAGAGAAAATTTTGTTTACTTATTTTAATTTTGATCAATCCGGCATTTTTCTATTTGGATTGGGTTCATACGGAAATATTTATTTTTTCATTTGAAATAATGGGGCTTGTCTTTCTATATAATAAACAGTATGCATTGTCTATCACTGCCTTATCTGTGGCTTCCATGCAAAATCTTGGAGTTTTGCCGTTTGCAGCGGTTGTTGGATTAGATTATATTATGGACTGTCTGGATCGATACAAGAAAAATAATTGTGAATATTCGCTGCTTGGATTTGTTAAAAGCGATTGGAAAAAAATTGGTTCGTACATTGTATTTTATATACCCGCTTTTATACCGATAATTACCACGTATTTCAAATTTGGAACTTATAATCTTGTTGCAGAAGTAGCAATGGAAGATAAGTATTTGCTGCATAAAGCAATAGATTACTTGTTTGACTGGAATATTGGTATTTTTCCTTATGAACCTGTTATTTTGATTTGTTTTATCTTTTTTGTGATTGTGGGCATAAAAAATCTATCCAGAACAGCATTTTTAAATCTTGCTGGAGTTGGAGGTATGCTGTTTGTAATTGCGCATCAATTACAAATAAACAGTGGGATGCAGGAGATTATGAGGTATTGTGTATGGATCATCCCTATTTTGATATTTTATGTGGTCATGAACTGGCCATTGTCTGAAAAGCAGGAAAAAAAGCAGTTGGTTTTTGCCAGTATTACGCAGGCTGTTTTTACCGGATTGCTGATCGGCTATTGCGTATGGGGCGGAGGGGGATATACGAACGGACAGTTTGCGCCGTGGACAAAATTAATATTAGATAAAATTCCGTATCTTTATAATCCTTCACATGGGATTTTTTATTCCAGAGTCATTGGTGGAGAATCCTATGATTCTCCGCAGCCGGTAGTTTATAGTAATCAGGATGGATATGTGAGGAAAATATTGTTAAGCAAGGAAGCAGAAAAAAAGTTTTACACAGATGATTGGATAATTCTAAGCGATGATGAAGGAAAGGTTATAGATAAAAAAGGCTTATCTGCTATAAAAATAGATGAAGGTGATTATACTTATATTAATACAACTGGCAATGTAAAATGCGGTTATTCATATAATTTAGGTGATACTATTTATTTTTATTCGGATCAATACAATGCAGGGAATTATGTTTTCAAAGGATTGTCATTTCAAGAAGAGTGGGGATCATGGACAGATGGTGAAAGTTTGCAAATGAAGAGATTGTGGATAAAAGAAGATGCCAAATTTCTTCGTGTAAATATTGATGTAGCAAGTACATTTTATCAGCTACAGAATGTTTTGATTTCGATAAATGGAGAGAATGTCTATACTCAGAAAATATCTGGAGATCAGGATATTGACTTTGTATTTGAAAAGCCTGAAAATAATATGATAGATATGACAATAAATTTGCCGGATTCGATAGCGCCTTCAGAAGTCATGGAATCAAAAGATGACAGAAGGCTTGGCTTAGGTCTGCTTACAATGAAATTTACAGAAGCAAATTAAAAAATGTTTTAAAAAAGCGTATGGTTTCTAGTTGGAGTTAACGGAGGCTATACGCTTTTTGTTATTAAAAATTGCACTGCCCCAAATCCTATGGTATAATGCCTATACGCGAAGAACGAAACGTTTTGACAGCAAACAGGAGAAAGGGGTTTTATGAGCAGTGGGAAAACATGCCGTCCAGTACCTGGGCTTAGCAGGGAAGCGGAGGAAAAGGAGCTGGAAAAAATCATAGGCATCGCGCAGGAAAATCTGACGAAGACAGAGGCGTATATCCGGCAGCTCACGGATGAACTGGACGATCTGATGGAAGTCTATGGGACGAAAGATAAGGAAGCGATGGTGTTGTTTCATAATACGCATTCCCAGATCCAGGAGCATAAGCGCGCGCTGCTGCGGTGCCAGAAGGCGCGGCGTAAGCCGTATTTTGGAAGGATTGATTTTAAAGATCCAAAGCAGCCGCAGACAGAGTCGTACTATGTGGGGCGGGTCGGCATTGCGGATAAGGATGCGCAGCCGCTTGTAATTGACTGGCGTGCGCCGGTGGCTTCGGTTTATTATGAAAATGCACTGGGCGTGTGTACGTATAAGGTGAAAAACGAAGGCAGCTTTGCGATTGACCTAAAGCGCAAGCGTACGTATGAGATTGAAAACGACAGGCTGAAAGATTTTTATGATTCGGATGTGGTGGCGAATGATGAGCTTTTGACGCAGTATTTGGCAAAAAGCAAAAGGGCGGTGCTTGGGGAGATTATTGCTACCATACAAAAAGAGCAGAATGCGATTATCCGCCAGTCGCCAAAGACAAACCTGATCGTGCAGGGAGTGGCAGGTTCCGGGAAGACGACGGTTGCGATGCATCGGATTTCTTATATTTTGTATAATTATGAGGAGCATTTTCGCCCGCAGGATTTTTATATTATCGGGAGCAACCGGATTTTATTGAATTATATCACGAGTGTGCTGCCTGACCTGGATGTGTACGGCGTATCGCAGATGACGATGGAAGAGCTGTTTACAAGGCTATTGTATGAGGACTGGGATCCGCTGCATCACCGGATCGGTGCGGTGAACCAAACGAAAAAAGGTGCCGCTGTCAAAGGAAGCTCTGCGTGGTTTTACGATTTGGAGCGGTTTTGCGCAGAGTATGAACAGCAGACGGTTCCGAAAACAGAAGTGCGTATTCAAAAAAATGGAGTCCTTTTACTGACGGAAGCGGAGATAAACAGCTACCTTAAGACCGTGCCGCACCTTTCCATGCAGTGCCGGATCAATATGCTTAATGAGATCCTGCTCTCCAGGCTGGAAAATGAGCTTGCCGGGAAACATGTTTCCTATACCGCGGCGGAGAAAAAAGAGCTGCTGCGGGTGTACCGGTGGCATTTTGGAAAGGAGATCTGGAAAGGCTCGGTATTTGAACTGTATGAGCAGTTTTTGCAGGCGCAGCGGCAGGCGGGAAAGGATGTGCCGTATCAGAATCATACGTTTGATGTGTATGACCTGGCGGCGCTTGCGTATCTGTATAAGAGGATCAAGGAGACAGACAGCGTCTGTGAGTCGACGCATATGATTATAGACGAGGCACAGGATTTTGGCATGATGGCGTATCGGGCTTTGGCATACTGCCTGCGGGGCTGTACGTATACAATTATGGGAGATGTGTCGCAGAATATCCATTTTGGCTATGGGCTCAACGACTGGGGTGAACTGCAAAAGCTGATCCTGACAGGGACATACGACCACTTTGGGCTGCTAAAGAAAAGCTACCGCAATACCGTAGAGATCTCGCATTTTGCGACGGAGATCCTGCGCCACGGGAGCTTTGCAATCTATCCAGTGGAGCCTGTGAACCGCCACGGAACGGATGTGCAGATGACGGCGTGCAGCAGCAAAAAAGAGCTGGATCAGGAAGTGATGCGCACGATTGCGCACTGGCAAAAAGACGGGCGGGAGACGATTGCCGTGATTTGCAGGGATGAAGCAGAAGCTTTTATGGTAAGTTCTTTTGTAAGTTCTTTGATAAATCCCTTGACAGGTGCTGTGATAAACGCTACAGAAAACGGCAGCTTTGATACGGCGCAGTTTGGCAGCGGCGTGATGGTGCTTCCGGTAGAATATACAAAAGGGCTGGAATTTGACGCCGTGCTTTTGTATGACCCTTCGAATGAAAAATATCCTGCTAATGACGCATACGTAAAGCTTTTGTATGTGGCGGCAACACGCGCGCTGCATGAGCTGGCAGTCGTCCATCTGGGAGACTTAACAAGGCTGATTACAGAGCCGGTATCCGAAGAAAAGCGGATGGAGTCCTTGGAGCAGGAGGTGCATAAAGAAGCAAAGCGTTACCAAAAACAGGAGATGACGGCAAGAGAAGAAGAGCTGTTAAAAGCATTCCAGGGTGAAAAAGAGCGTACCGCACGCAAAACGTTTGGGCCAAAGCCGATCGTCGTGCAGGCGGGATTAAAAAAACAGGAGAAAAAGATATCTTCCGTTCCGGCAAAAGTTTACAGGCAGGTATCTACCGTGCCGGCATCTACCGGGAAGACGGCAGGCAAACAGGTATCTCCTGGAAAGGTGACAGGCAAACAGGCATCTTGCGTGCCGGCACCGCACCATTTACCGGGCGGCAAGGCGCCTTTTGGCGGGGAGCTTCCGGTAAATCCGTCGCCATATCGTTTTGGGGAATGCCCGGACAGCAGCGTGCTGCGTCCAAAGGGGCACAGCCGGATTGACAACAGCGTGCGCATGGTAAGGAAGACGAAGACATATGTGGATTGTATCAGCAGCTATGGTACCCTGCGTCTGACGCCGTTGGAAGACGCGCTGGTGCGCGTGCAGTTTCAAAAGGGCACCGCGGCGGAGTTTGCGCCTGGACACTGGAACCTGGAGCCAAAAGCAGCGGGTTTTTGCAGGATCAAAGAGCAAAGGAGCATCGTAGAAGCTGAGACCGGAAAGATCGTTGTGCATATAGATAAAAAAACAGGGGCGCTGCGGTTTTATGACCGGCAGCAAAAGCTGCTGTTAGCGGAAAACGCAGAGCTTCCGCGGCAGGTCGAAACCGCAGAGGAGCAGGAAGGCTGGGTGTATTTTGACTGGCTAAAAAATGAAAAGCTGTTTGCAAAAGGGCTCTTGGCGGACGAGCTGGAAAGCGTCAACCGCAAGGCAAGATATATCAGCTTTGGCGGGAAAAAGATGCGTATGCCGCTGCTTGTTTCTGAGAACGGGTATGGGATCGGAGCTGCCAGCGGTACGACTGCCATGTGCTGTACGATCCCGATGTATGGGTCGTATTTATATACCAAAGGAAGCGGGCAGCTTGACTACTATTTTCTGTACGGGGAAAACAAGGAAGCAGTGGTGCAGTTGTACCTGAGATTACAGCGCGGATGAGCACGTTTATAACAAGGAGAACGAAACAAATGAAAAAATATTTTAACAAAACAGGACTGCGGCGCGTCATCGGCATGGTGCTTGGCAACTTTATTTTAGGAATCGGCATTGCGGTGTTTCGCACATCCCTGTTAGGAAACGATCCATACAGCGCGATGCTGATGGCGGGGGCTGACCATCTGCCGGTTGCATACAGTACGCTGATGCTAATTGTCAATGCGGGGGTGTTTTTGATTGAGTTTTTGTGGGGCAGGCATTTGATTGGGCTCGGTACGTTTGTGAACTGGTTTTTGTTAGGCTATGTGGCAAGCTTTTTTATCGAAGTATTTGCAGTGATGCAGATTCCGCAGCGGGGGATGGCAGTACGCTTGCTGACCGTTGCTGTGGGCGTTTTGATTGTGAGCCTGGGAGTGTCGCTGTACCAGTCCGCGGATCTTGGCATTGCGCCGTATGACAGTGTGTCGATGATTTTAAGCAGGCATTGTCCGCTGCCGTATTTTTGGTGCAGGCTGGCGACGGACGTAGTATGCACGGCGATTTGTTTTGCGCTTGGAGGCATCGTCAATGTCGGGACGGCGGTGTGTGCATTCGGGCTTGGGCCGTTTATCCATTTTTTTGATCAGCATATTTCAAAAAAGGTGTTCGAAACTGGCGGAAATTAAGGCTGTAAAATTAGCACTTGTCATAACTTTCACTTTTTGTTATCATTTATTTATACACGGACGTTTAGAAGTCCTTAGTACTACAGCGTGTTTGAAAAGATGGGATCTAAAATTTATATAAGTATCAGGAGGTGTATGCATATGCCGGCAGTATATGGGATCGATTTAATTGCGAAAAGAGACAAGAAAATCAAAATGGACAGAAGTATTGTAAAAGGCTGGAACGTACATTATCAGACACTGGAAGAGGTGGAAGAAGCAGCGCGCAAAAAAAAGCAAAAAGAAGAGGAAGAAGCGCGAAAGCAGGCGGAGCGTGACAGTGAAGAAGAGGAGGAAAGTGCCAGGCACCCACGGGCGCGAAATGAAAAAAAGCAGCAGATAGATGAAGCTTATAATCGCAAAACCGGCGCGTATTCCGGGCATTACGGGACAACTCCGGTAAAGGACGAGGGGCAAAAGCAGCAGATCCACGCGATTTTAAACGAAAAGCCAGAGCCTTTTGAAGCTGCGATGTCAACGATCCAGGCACAAGATAAAGGAGAATAAAGAAGAAACAACGATTAAGGAAGGCAGAAAGCATGAAAAGTTTAATGGAACAGATGAATGAGGCGGTTGTCCATGCATTTGAAGCGTGTGGCTACGACGGCAAATATGCACGGGTTACGGTATCAAACCGTCCAGATTTGTGTGAGTTTCAGTGCAACGGAGCAATGGCAGCCGCAAAGCAGTACAAAAAGGCTCCGATTGTGATTGCGCAGGAAGTGGCAGGATATCTGGTGCAAAGCCCGATGTTTGCGATGGCGGAGGCGGTAAATCCAGGATTTTTAAATCTAAAGGTCAAGGAAAGCTGTCTGGCTGATTATCTGTGTGAGATGATGGATGCGGTCGATTATGGGGACGAACAGACCACGCATCCGAAAAGAATCATGATCGACTATGGCGGGCCGAATATTGCAAAACCGCTGCATGTCGGGCATCTGCGTTCCGCGGTGATTGGCGAGAGTATCAAGCGTATGGGACGCTATGTCGGCCATGAGATGATCGGCGATGTGCATATGGGCGACTGGGGGCTGCAAATGGGGCTGATTATTACAGAGCTTGAAGCACGACGCCCAGACCTGCCGTATTTTGACGAAAGCTTTGCAGGTGAATATCCGAAAGAAGCGCCGTTTACCATTTCAGAATTAGAAGAGATCTATCCGACGGCAAGCGGCAAATCCAAACAAGATGAGGCATACAAAGAGCGTGCCATGCAGGCAACTTACGAATTGCAGCATGGCAGGCGCGGATATACCGCATTATTAAATCACATTTTAAATGTATCGGTAACAGATTTAAAGAAAAACTATAAAAATTTAAACGTATCGTTTGAGCTTTGGAAAGGGGAATCCGATGCGCAGCCTTACATTCCTGCGATGGTGCAGAAGATGAAGGATGACGGGTTTGCCTATATTTCCAAAGGTGCGCTTGTGGTAGATGTAAAAGAGGAGACGGATACAAGGGAAGTCCCGCCGTGTATGATTTTAAAATCAGACGGCGCTTCCTTGTACAATACGACAGACCTTGCAACGATCGTAGAACGTATGGAAAAATGGCATCCGGCAAAGATCATTTACGTCGTAGACAGGCGCCAGGAGCTTTATTTTACGCAGGTTTTCCGCTGCGCGAGAAAGACCGGGCTGGTTGAGGCGGATACAGAGCTTGACTTTTTAGGATTTGGAACGGTCAACGGCAAGGACGGCAGGCCGTTTAAGACGAGGGACGGCGGCACTATGCTCTTGTCCATGCTTCTTTCGGACATCAATGAGCAGATGTATCAAAAGATATCGGAAAACCAGACCATGAGCGATGAAGAAGCAAGGCAGGCTGCAAAGATCGTAGCATTGTCAGCCGTGAAATACGGCGACTTGTCAAACCAGGCATCCAAAGATTATATTTTTGACATTGAGCGCTTTACCTCTTTTGAAGGAAATACGGGGCCGTATTTGCTGTATACGATTGTAAGAATAAAATCTATCTTAAAGAAATATGAACAAACAGGAAAATCAGCAGACGGAAAGAAAATACTTCCTGCAGCGACAGAAAGTGAAAAGGCGCTGATGCTGGAGGTAAGCAGGTTCCACGGCATGATTGCGGCAGCATTTGAAGAACTTGCGCCGCATAAGGTGTGCGCTTATTTATACGGGCTTGCCAATGCGCTGAACCATTTTTATCATGAAACGAAGATTTTAGCGCAGGAAGACAGCGAGCAGCAGGCAGGCTATATCCAGCTTTTGCGGCTTTGCAAAGGGATTATGGAGACATGCATCGACGTACTTGGATTCTCAGCGCCAGAGCGGATGTAAAACTTAAAATAAACAAAAGCAGGAGAAGCTGCTGTATCTGGCTCCTCCTGCTTTTTATGTATTTTGAAACATTTTTAATATCCGAGCGTTTCTCCGACAAACAGCACCTTAATCCTGCCAACAATGCCGCTGCGCCTTGTAATCACCGTCTGGCTGCAAATACAGTCGTCGCCAAGGCAGTGCCCGCACTTTCCAGTAGCTGCGCATGGTGTCTGTTTGTTCAGCCGGACGCAGTTTGGCGGCGAAGCGAGATTGCGTACCCGCTGAATGGCGTCTTCCACAGTAGACGTGACTTTGTTCATACCGGTAACGATAATTACCTGGTCAGGCCCATAGATCAATGCGGCAACCCGGTTGCCGTTGCCGTCGACATTGACAAGGTGCCCATCGAGCGTAATCGCGTTTGTACTCATAAAATAAGTATCTGCACTGAAAGAATCCCGGTATGCCTGCTTGATTTCCTGCGGTGTTTTTGCCATGCCGCGGTCAATCAGGCGGAGATCCTCTCTGCTTTTTAACGCATCCAAAATGCCTGTTTCTGAAAGCGTCACAGACCCGCCAAAAGAAACAGTCGTGCCCGCAGTGGTCAATGACATGGCGGTTTTTACAGCGTCTTCTTTTGTCGGGCAGTAATAGCCTTCCATGCGCCGTTTTTTCAGGTTTTGGATCATGGTTTCTGCCTGTGTCTGGTAAAAGGTTTGTTTTGGATTCATAGCAGCCTCCTTTCGAGCTATAACATCCTAGAGCGTGTTTGAAAAATCATTCCCGTGATCTGCACTCCCCACTTTGCGG
>ERZ778516.1184-NODE-1184-length-20618-cov-13.613578_pt1 | contig 20618 bp, 22 predicted proteins | sample MGYA00510342_ERZ778516 | MGnify/ENA primary metagenome ERZ778516 (study PRJEB29527, sample SAMN07138961) | mouse gut metagenome | material: feces | host: mouse | place: China:Nanjing | collected 2016-01-25 ... | reverse complement strand
TCAGTAGATTTGAAACTGAATTTTTCTTTAAATATAGAAATTTTTAAGTAAAATGCCAACTTTTATTTATGGTACCATTCCTAAACCCCCGAACCCCCTTTCCCCAATTCCAGAGGGGGCTTGAGGAAAACAGATTTCCTCAATCTCTGTTCCCTTCGGGAGAGCGGTATGATTAAAAACCCCCAACCCCCTAAAGGGGGCTAAAATTTGATGATGCAAAATAAACGCTTCTGGAAGGGCTTCTCGATTGTGCGCCATCTGCCCCAATTTGTCAAGGGCAAGCCGCTATGCGGTGAACGCTTGTTCACCCTTGACAAATTGTGTCATCTGGCAGGGAGGGCAACTAAGCCCTTCAAAAAGCTGGTCTGCGGTACAGACCGCAAAAATTCACAGAAAAAAAGGAATGATTCCCATTCCTTTAATAATTATCTGATTTTTCTATAAATTGTACAGATTCATCTTTAGTGTATTTAATAATGTCTGTAATATCACAGTCCAATATGTTACACAGCTTATTTAATGTCTCTAATGTAATATTTTTATCATTTTTCAGATTATGCAACATACCACGACTTATACCATATTTATTAAGTAAAGCATATTGACTGACGTTTTTCTTTTTCATAGTTTCCCATAACGGTGAAAGTGTTATCATAAAATACCACCTTTATTATTAAGTTTACATATATTTTGTAAAACTGAATACTCCCAATATAATGGGAATATTATGTAGTATGGGAAAAGGGTATCAATCATGAAGAGGAAGAAATAAAAGGAATGACTCATCATTCCTTTTAATAATAGTTTGATTCTTATATAATTTGTGAAGGCTCATCTTTCGTATATTTGATAATATCTGTAATATCACAATCTAACATGTTGCAAAGGTCATTTAGCGTACTTAACCGGATATTTCTATTATGTTTCAAATTATCCAGCGTTCCACGGCTCATATGATATTTATTTAACAAGATATATTGATTTATATTCTTCTTTTTCAAAGTTTCTCACAGTGGTGAAAAGGTTATCATTAAATATCACCTCTTCCATTAAGTTTAAGAATATTTTTTGCATTTGAATATTCCCAATATAATGGGAATATTGTATAATAAATAATAAAAATATTTTGAAAACTGGGGAAAGCTGATGAAAAGGGAAAAAATAGGTAGAATTAAAAGTGATGACCATGGTTTTGACTTGTGGCTGTTCGGATTACTGATAGATGAAGCTGTCAGGCTAGACAATGTGAATGGGTTTAACAATTTAATCGACAGCAATCCAGATCTGGCAGAGGAACATTTTAAAAGACATATGAAAAAAATTGAAAAGGTTGAGTTGCCGCCGGAATTTGATTCTGAAGCATGGACAAAGAAAATGCTGAATAAAATTCACAAGGCACTGGAAGAAAAAGAAAAGGATTGACAGTTTTTTGTCAATCCTTTAAAATAATCAGTTGTGGTTTTTGGTGTCTGTAATCTGAAAACGGTCTCTATAACCGGCTGTACGATTGATATTTTGTATCAGTTCTTTGTAAGTGCAGGCGGAATTATAATTGTTAAAACCTGCTATTGCCTTGTCATTTTGAAACACGATAAATCGAAAACTCATATTTTGCCCCTTTCTTAAAAAATAAATTTGTAATACGGGGCATTATAGACTATTATAGAATGGATGCTTGAAGACACTTTGAAGACAGCTTGTCTTTCTCCTTGATTTTATAGGGTTTTTTGAGCATCTTCGGGTTCGAATCCCGTCTCGTGCTCTCTCAAAAGCAGCGGAAATACCTGATTTTACAGGTATTTCCGTTTTTTAGTGCCTGCAAACCGCAAGACCGTATAGAATGCACCTGTTCCTGACCTGGATGTTTTTTACTATATGGCCAAAATCTTTGTAGAAAAGTAATGGAGTATTTCGCCGCCGGGGTCTTTGGTTTTTGTCTGGAATCGTTGTTGCAATACATCCGGAATATGATAAAATAGGAGTATTCATTTGCGGATGCTTACTGCGTGTCAGGCATCCGGACTGTTGAGAACGGGAAAGAAACGTGCAGAAGAGGTGTTCCATGAAGATCCTGCTGACAGCAATCAACGCAAAATATATCCACTCCAATCTCGCCGTATACAGCCTGAAGGCGGCGGCAGGCGTCTTTGGAGAACAGGTGGAGATCGGAGAATATACAATCAACCAGAAGACGGAACAGATCCTGAAGGATATCTACAGAAGGCAGCCGGATGTGGTTGCTTTTTCCTGCTATATCTGGAACCGGCGGATGGTGGAGGAACTGATCCGGGAGCTGCCCAAGGTGCTGCCCGGCGTGCGCCTGTGGGCCGGAGGTCCGGAGGTGACCTACGATGCCCGGGCGTTTCTGGAGGCATGTCCCAAAGCCGCAGGAGTTATGCGGGGGGAAGGGGAAGAAACCTTTTGCCGGCTGGCGGCATATTATATAGAAGGAGAGTGCCTGCTTTCCGGAATCCGGGGTCTGACTTACCGGGGAGAAGACGGACGGATACATGAAACAGAGGAGAGAGAGCCTGCGGATATGGACCGGCTTCCCTTTGCCTGTGAAAATCCGGAGAGATTTACGAACCGGATCGTATATTATGAGTCCAGCAGAGGATGCCCTTTTCGATGCAGCTACTGTCTCTCCTCGGTGGAACGGCAGGTTCGTTTCCGAAGCATGGAGCTGGTGGAAAAAGAACTCCTGTTCTTTTTGAAGGCGCAGGTCCCGCAGGTAAAATTCGTAGACAGGACCTTCAATCTGGACCCTGGGCGGACTGCAAGGCTGTGGCAGTGGCTTCTGGAGCATGACAACGGGATTACGAATTTTCATTTTGAGATTGGGGCGGATCTGCTCACGGAAGAAGAACTGGCGATCATGAGCCGTATGCGTCCTGGTCTGATTCAGCTGGAGATTGGAGTCCAGTCCACCAATGGGGATACGATCCGCGGGATTGACCGTACGATGGATCTGGAGCGGCTGAAGGCGGCAGTGCGGAGGATCAAAGGTTTCCATAATATCCATCAGCACCTGGATCTGATCGCCGGACTTCCCTTCGAGGATCTGAAAAGCTTCCGCCGTTCCTTTGACGAGGTATATGAGCTGGAGCCGGAGCAGCTGCAGCTCGGTTTTTTAAAAGTGCTGAAGGGCTCGAAGATGTATGAACGGGCGTCTGATTACGGGATTCTCTGCTGCGGCGGGCCGCCCTATGAGGTTTTGTCTACCCGCTGGCTGTCCTATGGGGACGTTCTTTTGCTGAAGGGCGTGGAGGAGATGGTGGAGATCTATTATAACAGCCATCAGTTCGGCCGGACGCTGAAAGAGCTGCTGAAAAGGTATGAATCTCCATTTGACCTGTTTCATGAGCTTGCGGTATATTATGAGGACAGGGGATATGATCAGATCAGCCATTCCCGTATGGCGCGGTATGAGATTCTGCGGGAATGGCTGAAGCAGAAAGCCTGGATGCGTCCGGTCTATGACCAGTGCATGGTCTATGACCTGTATGCCAGGGAGAATCTGAAGAGCCGCCCGTCTTTTGCGGCGGACCTGAATCCTTACCGGGAGAAACTGAAAGAATATGAAAAACATTATGGAAAACGGGTTCACGTCGAAATATTTTTATGTGAAGAAGGGCCGCGTTATGTGCTGTTCGACTATGAGAGACGGGATCCGCTTACAAAGGAAGCGCATGTGGAGGTGTTGCATTGACCAAAAGAACAAAAGAGATTCTGGAACTTCTGGACCGGCGATACGGCACGGAATACGTCTGTTATCTGAACTATGAGACGCCGTGGCAGCTTTTGATTGCCACCATGCTGAGCGCCCAGTGCACCGATGCCAGAGTGAACACCGTGACAAAGACACTGTTTCAGAAATACGATACTCTGGAAAAATTTGCCTCTGCAAAGCTCCAGGAACTGGAGCAGGATATCAAATCCACCGGGTTCTATCATAATAAGGCGAAAAACATCATTGCCTGCACCGGAAGGCTGGTGGAAGTCTACGGCGGGGAAGTGCCGAAGGATCTGGAGGCTCTGACCTCTCTGGCCGGCGTGGGCCGCAAGACGGCAAATGTGATCCGCGGGAATATTTTCCATGAACCGAGCGTGGTGGTGGATACCCATGTGAAACGGATTTCCAGAAAGCTGGGTCTTACGAAGGAAGAGGATCCGGTAAAGATTGAATATGATCTGATGAAAAAGCTTCCGAAGGATCACTGGATCCTCTGGAACATCCATATTATCACGTTTGGAAGGACGATCTGCATGGCGAGAAGCCCGAAGTGTCAGGAATGCTTCCTGACCAGATACTGCAAAGGATATAAAAAAGATGGTAAATGAATATGTGGCGGTGGATGTGGAGACGACGGGCCTGAATCCGCAAAGGGACAGGCTGCTGGAGATCGGGGCGATCCGGGTATGCGAAGGAGAGCCGGCAGAGACGCTCAGCGTTCTGATCAATACCGGCATACCGGTGCCCGCAAGGATCCAGGAGCTGACAGGCATCACGGATGAGATGCAGAAGACCGGAAAAAAGGCGGGAGAAGCGATCCGGGAATTTCTGGAATTCAGAGGCGCGCTTCCGGTGGTCGGCCACAATGTAAGTTTTGATTTTGGATTTTTAAAACAGGCGGCGGTGGATGCAGGCGGTTCCTTTGAGGCAGAAGCGATGGATACCCTGAAGATTGCCCGGAGGGTACTGCCCGGACTTCCCTCAAAGACGCTTGGCGCCATGTGCGCCTGCTATGGGATCAATCCGGGAAATGCGCACCGGGCCCTGGATGATGCCCGTTCCGCCCATGAGCTTCTGAAGAAGATGTGGGGAGAATTCGGCCGGGCGGATCCGGAGGCATTTGCACTCCAGACGCTTTTCTATACGGCAAAAAAACAGAGTCCCATTACAAAATCGCAAAAAGGATACTTGAATGATCTGATGAAATATCATAAAATAGAGATGAATATCCGAATGGAAGATCTGACAAAAAGTGAAGCTTCCCGTATGATCGATCATATTATCCTGCAGTATGGGAAGATTCTGCGATAGAAAGGACAGGATCAGGATGAATTTTTACAATGATAAAACAAGAAGAAAGATAGCGGCGGCGATCGTTGTGATACTGGTGATTGCCATGGTGCTGCCGCTTCTGGTATATGCCCTGTAATCAGGAGGAGGAGAAGGATTAAGATGAAAAAGTGTGTGAAAAGGCTGTGTATCGGGGTCTGCCTGTTTCTGCTTTGTATGGGAATGACCGTTTCTGCAGAAGAGGCAACGATTCTGAAGGGCGTGAAGATTGACGGTGTGGACGTCTCCGGGATGACCCGGGCGGAAGCGGTCAAGGCGCTTGAAGCTCATGAAAAGCAGGTGGGTGAACAGAAAATCTCCCTGAAGATCGGCGATGAGACCGTGGAAGCGGAGCTTTCCGCTCTCGGTATCTCCTGCGGCGATACGGAGGCGGTGAATGAGGCGCTGGGAATCGGAAGGACCGGCAATATCGTTAAACGTTATAAAGACCAGAAGGATCTGCAGCACAGCGGAAAGGAATTTGCTCTTAGCTGGGAAGCGAATGAAAGGCTTGTAAAGTCTTTTGTGGAGGAAAACTGCACGCAGTTTGACCGGGAGGCGGAAAATGCGTCTCTGAGCCGTACAAACGGAGAATTTCAGTTTGTGGCAGGAAAGCAGGGACTTGTGCTGGATGTGGACGGTTCTGCGGAGGCGATCCTGGATTATCTTGCCGGCGGCTGGACGCCGGACGCTGCAAACTGCGTGGTGGAACTTAAGACAAAGATCACGGAACCGGAAGGAAGCGCAGAAGAGCTGGCAAATGTGAAAGACCTTCTGGGAAGCTTTACGACCAGTTTTTCGACGTCCAGCGCCAAGCGGTGCATGAACCTCAACAGCGGCGCGGAGCATATCAATGGGACTGTACTGTATCCGGGAGAAAGCTTCTCCACGTATGAGGCGGTGGCGCCGTTTACAGAGGAGAACGGATATGCCATGGCAGGCTCGTATCTGAACGGCGAGGTGGTCGACAGTATGGGCGGAGGAATCTGTCAGGTATCCACGACCCTGTACAATGCAGTGCTCCGGGCGGAGCTGGAGGTAACGGAGCGTTCTCCCCATTCTATGACGGTTCATTACGTGGAATTATCGGAAGATGCGGCGATCGCGGGAACCTATAAGGATTTTAAATTTGTGAACTCTTCGTCCTATCCGGTCTACATAGAAGGATATACGACGGCGGATAAGAAGATCACCTTTAACATATATGGAAAAGAGACCAGAGACAGCAACCGGACCATTTCCTTTGAGAGCGTGAAGGTCAGCAACGTGGGAGGCGGCACGGTGCTGACAGAAAACGGCGGTCTGCCCCTTGGCTATAAATCTGCGTCCAAAGGAATGCAGGGATATGTGGCGGAACTTTACAAAGTCGTAAAGGTAAACGGGGTCGAGACGGAGCGCATTAAGATCAACAAGAGTACCTATAAAGGAAGCAACCGGGTGGTTACTTATGGTACGGCAGGAGATCCGGTACTGGCTGAGAACTTAAGGGCCGCGATCGCACTTCAGGATGAAGCACTGGCAGATGCAAACATTGCGGGCGTCGTTCCCGCAGCGCCGGAAGCTGCGCCCGAAGCGGCTCCGGCGCAATAGAGAAGGAGAGCATATGGAGATAGGCAAGGTTCCTGAAAGTGTACTGAAACGGGCCATATTCAGGCAGATTCGTACAAAACGCAGAGAAGTTCTGGTGGGGGCATCTGTGGGAGAGGACTGCGCGGCGGTGCAGCTTGCGCCCGATGAAGTATTTGTGCTTTCGACGGATCCCATCACGGGGGCGACAAAGGATACCGGGAGACTGGCGGTCCAGATCACGGCCAATGATCTGGCAAGCGCTGGGGCGGAACCGGTCGGAATCCTTCTGACGGTTCTTCTTCCGCCTTCTGCGGATGAAGCTCTGATCCGGCAGCTCATGCAGGAGGTGGAGAGCGCCTGCGAAGAACTTCATATTCAGGCCATGGGCGGCCATACAGAGATTACGGCAGCGGTGAATCAGCCGCTGCTTTCTGTCACAGGTGTCGGAAAGGTAAAAAAAGGCTGTCTTGTGACGACAGGAGGCGCCAGACCGGGCGATGCCGTGGTAGTGTCCAAATGGATCGGCATAGAAGGAACGTCGATCATTGCAAAGGAAAAGGAAGAAGAACTGCGGAAGCGTTTTCCGGTTTCTCTGATCGAAGAGGCAAAGGGATTTGACCGGTATCTTTCGGTGGTGCCGGAAGCTGCAGCGGCTGTAAGGTCCGGGGTCAGCGCCATGCATGACGTGACAGAAGGCGGCATCTACGGCGCGCTGTGGGAGCTGGCGGAGGCATCCGGCGTGGGACTTGAGATTGACCTGAAAGCCATACCGGTTCGTCAGGAAACGGTGGAGATCTGTGAATATTACCGGCTGAACCCGTATCAGCTCATATCCAGCGGATGTATGCTGATGACTTCCGCAGACGGATACCGGCTTGTTCAGGAACTGAAAAAAGCAGGGATACCTGCTGCGATGATCGGCCGCTGCGTGGAAGGAAAAGCGAAAAAGATTATAAACGGTGAAGATGAAGCATATCTGGAACGCCCGAAGACCGACGAGCTGTATAAAATTTATGAATAGCAAAAGCGGCTCTCCGGGACAGGCGTCCGGGCCGGAGAGCGGATGAGCGGCGAAAAAAGAAGAGGGGAGGGCGGGATATGGCGTTGAATGTGGTACTGTATGAGCCGGAGATACCGGCCAATACGGGAAATATCGGCAGAACCTGCGTGGCGACCGGAACCAGGCTGCACCTGATTGAGCCTCTGGGCTTCCGGCTTGGAGAGAAGGAACTTAAAAGAGCCGGTATGGATTACTGGAAGGATCTGGATGTATCCGTATATGTGGATTACGAAGAGTTCCTTTGGAAGAATCCGAAGGCCAGGATCTATATGGCAACGACAAAGGCGCCAAATGTATATACAGATGTCCGGTTTGAGCCGGACTGTTATCTCATGTTTGGGAAGGAGAGCGCAGGGATACCGGAGGAGATCCTGCGGGAGCATCAGGAGGATGCCATACGCATTCCGATGAATCCCATGATCCGTTCCCTGAATCTTTCCAACTCGGTTGCAGTTGTGCTGTATGAAGCGCTGCGGCAGCAGAATTTTGCCCATATGCAGCTGACCGGGAAACTGACCAGATATGAGTGGAACTGATGCGGTGAGGAGGAAGGCGGTTATGAAAGGTTATATACATAAATGGATGGTTCGGTTCCTGTGCCTTACGCTTGCTTTGGGCATGGCGGTTTCTTCTTATACGGTTTATGCAGTGAGCAGAGAGACGCAGAGCGAGATCGACCGGCTGAAAGAGGAGAAAAGCAAGGCGGAGGCTGAGAAAAAGGCGGCGGAACGGGAAAAGGGAAGCATAAGCAGTCAGAAATCTGCCATGGAAAGCTATCTGAAGGAGCTGGAAAAGCAGGCAGGGAGTCTGAGCGAGCAGATCCGTGTGCTGGAAAAAGAGATTGCCGAAAAGGAAGCGGCAGTCCAGATCAAGGAAGAAGAGGTACAGGCTGCAGAAGAGGTTGTGAGCAGGCAGTATGAGGATATGAAGAAACGGATTCAGTATATGTACGAGAATGGACAGGGAAATGTGCTGAATTATATGGCGTCGGCTCTGACCGGGGATCTGGCAGATGCACTGAACCAGGCAGAATACGCCATCACGATCAACCGATATGACCGGGAGATGCTTGCGGACTATAAAGAAGCAAAGGCGGATCTGGAACAGCAGAAAGAAGAGCTTCTGGGAGAGCAGGAAGCGCTGGCGCTTATGAAAGAGGAGACAGAGAAGAAGAAGCAGCAGGTGGCGAGCCAGCAGAATGCGGCCGGATCAAAGATCAGCCAGTTTGACGAGCTTCTGGATCAGGTGTCCGGAGAGGTCAGCAGCATGGAGGAACTGATCGCGGAAAAGACAAAGATCCTCAATCAGTTGATTAAGAAAGCGGAAGAAGAAGAGCGTCAGGCGCGTATTGCGGCTGCCCAGCAGGCGGCTGCATCCATGGGCGGCGGTTCCATCACGGCCGGAGACTCCCAGATCTCTCACCATGCAGTAGGACTGAGTGATTATGAACTGATGCTTCTGGCGACGATGATCTACTGCGAAGCGGGGAATCAGGGCTGGGAAGGACAGACGGCCGTCGGCTATGTGATTATGAACCGTGTGAGGAGTTCCCTGTACCCCAATTCTCTGGAGGCGGTGCTTCGGCAGTCGAAACAGTTTGAGCCTGCGGGTTCCGGCCGTTTTGATCTGGTGCTGAAAGCAGAACAGGATCCGGATATTCCAAATATCGTGACGGAATCCTGCTGGAATGCGGCAAAGGCCGTCATAAACGGAACGAGCAATGTGGGTGATTCCCTGTTTTTCCGTACCTGGGCGCCGGTACCGTCGCTGATTGAGAATCTGAAAAGCGGAGGAGTGCCTTACTGGATCATTAAAGATCATATCTTCTATTATTACTGGACAAGCTATACCACTGGACAGAAGCCGTCTCAGAAGCCGGAGGAAGAAGAGCCGGATGACGAGGAGCCGGATGATGCGGAAGAACCGGAGGATGACGGGGAGCCGGATGATACAGAAGAACCGGAGGATCAGGAACCGGGTGACGGGGAGGAGACAAACGGACCGGATAGTCCGGACGACGGGGAGGAAACGCGCGGACCGGATAGTCCGGATGACGAGGAGGAGCCGGATATCTCAGAAAGCCCTGCATCGCCGGATGATTCAGATGCTCCGGATGGCGGGGACTCTTCGGAAGAAGCGGGCGCAGACGAAGGGATGAGAGAATAAAGGCATTAAGCACAGAAAGAGGGCAAAAGGGGCTGGCGCATGAGGATGCGGCAGTCCCTTTTTGTCTTCGGATTTTTATTCTGTGATGGTATAAAGCGCGACTTCGTCAATCTCGCGGTTGGTCGCCACGATGACGTCTTTGCCTTCTTTATTTACAAAGTGCAGTGCATTGGCACAGCCGGTATCCCGGTCGATGTATTCTGTCCGGTAGGTTCCTGCCTCTTCGTCCCATGTGATGGCGATGGTGTCTTTTGTGCCTTTTCTCCAGCCCACGATCCAGGTGGGTTTTCCAAGCATCTCGCATGTCCAGGTGGCATGGATCATCCCGGTCTCGGATTCCGGGCGGCTGTATTTCCACTGAGGCACATAGTTGCCGTGGGCATCCAGATGATAAACAGTCAGCGAGGAGCCGTGGAAGGGGCTGATGCAGCCAAGCTCCGGTTTGCCGTCTCCGTCAAAGTCCATCAGAATGGAATCGCTGGAGGGGACGCTGCTGATCTGTGTAATTTCCCAGTCGGCCCCCGGGACTGCAGGCGGATCGAACAGGAAGGTGCCTTCCTCGCATCCGATCAGTGCGGCGTCATGGCCGCCGTGCCGGGTGAGGGAACAGCCGTGATTTTTCAGCATGCCGCCCTTGATCAGCGTCAGCTTTAAGGGATGCTCTTCGCTGAAGGAAGACAGGTCAAAAGGCAGCTCGGCGCCGAAGCATGCGCCCTTAAAACGCCAGTCTTCCCTGTACTCATGGCCGGTCTTCAGGCAGCATACGATCAGATAGCTGCGCCCTGCGCGGTTCAGGATGCCGAATCGGTGAACAAAGGGGACGCGGCAGAGGGTACGGATCTCCCAGTTTCCCTTTTCCTTTGGCGTTGCGATTACGATTTTCGCCTCTGCGGAATCGTTGGGCGAATAAAACCGGTGTGTGGCAAGGAACTGGCCGTTCGTGCCGGGAACCTGTGCCATGGTCATGACTCCGCCGGGCTCGGTCCAGACAGTATCCAGCTGTGTGCCGTCCTCGGAAAAAAGGTAACAGGGATCCTGCTTTTCGGCAGCGACAAGAAAGCAGTGTTCCCCCTGATACGTAAGTTCGGCTATGGAATAGCATTTGTTTAAATTGGAAATGATCTTTTTTTCAACTTTCATGATGAAACCTCCTGGTGGTATCGGTGTTGTCTGTCCAGTATATTGCTCATGCTTCTGCATGCGAAACGGATATCGTCTTTCCAGTTTTCGTTTCCGACATCCCACATTTCTGTAACGTAGCGCCGGATGCCAAGCTCCCATGCCTTGGCAATAATAGAGTCAAAATCCACATGGCCGGTCAGAAACGGGATTTCCCGGAATTTTCCGGGAACGGTCTCCTTCAGATGGAGTGCGAAGATGTGGTCGCGTCCGGTCTCCAGATCGTCCAGCACGCTGGTGTGATAGGCGACAGCGGCATTGGTCAGGTTGCCGGAATCAGGATATACGCCAAGATAGGGATTGTCAATAAGGTTCACATATTTCATGGCCTTCTCTGTGGTGTTCATAAATTCTGTTTCCATCGTCTCAAATCCCAGGACGATCCCTCCGGCAGCCGCCATCATGGTTGCTTTTTTCAGATTCTCGCAGAAGAGACGCTCGCTGTCGGCGGTTCCCTTCTCATAATAGACATCATAGCCGGCGAGCTGGATGATCCGGATACCCAGGTCGTCCGCCAGCAGGATGGCTTTTTCCATGATGTCCATACCGCGGCGGCGAACTTCCGGATCTGAGGCGCCGAAAGGGTATTTGCGGTGTCCGGACAGACACATGCTGCGGATGGGAACTCGGGTATCCTTCATGGCCTTTACAAGCTCCAGACGTTCCTCTGTAGTCCATTCCAGGCGGGCAAGCTTCTCGTCGGTCTCATCAATGCTGATCTCGACAAAATCATAGCCGCATTCTCTGGCGCATGTGAGTTTTTCTTTCCAGCTCATGTTTTTTGGCATGGCTTTTTCATATAAGCCGATTGCGTATGCTTTCATTTTCCAACCTTCCTTTCTTTTATCAGTATGTCCCGAATCGTGTCCTTGCAGTATGCGGATCCTTTCTGTAATTTTTGCTGTTCTTTCTTGTGATGGAAATGAACATAAAAACAAACAAAAAGACAAATACAAAGCGGATCGAAATAAACGTGAAACAGAACATATAAGATTTATGTATGTGATTATAATTGGTATAAAGTGGATTTTCAAGAGCAAAATAAACAATTATATGGTAATTTATAAACTTTGTGAAAAACGTAAAAATAAAAAATCGTCATTTTGTATATTAAAATGAACATAAAATAAAAAGACAGAAAAAGAAACGGTGAGAAACTTGAAAAAACATTGAAAATTAAATATTTTACGGAAAAATAAAAATTGGTAAAAATAGACAAAAATAAATGAGATAAAGGATAAAGATGAAAAAACGATCATAAAAACAAACAAATACACTATTGCATTTTGAGAGTATTTACGTTATATTCAGGACAGAATAATGAAATGAGAAATGCAAAAGGAGGAGCAATAACATGAGTAAGGTTTCTGAAATGACCCGTGAAAGCTGGATCATGAGCACATTTCCTGAATGGGGCACCTGGCTGGTGGAGGACATTGAAAACGAGGTGGTTGAACCGGGCAATGTGGCCATGTGGTGGCTGGGATGCACCGGCATATGGTTCAAGACTCCGGGAGGGGCCAATATTACCATCGACCTGTGGTGCGGCAACGGAAAGCGTACTCACGGCGACGGCAGGATGAAGCCGGGACATCAAATGGCGAATATGTGCGGCGGCCGTGCCATGCAGCCCAACCTGCGCAATGTTCCGTTTGTGATCGATCCCTTCGCATTTAAGCAGGTGGATGCGGTGCTGGCGACTCATTATCACCAGGATCACATGTCCGCAGAGTGGGCGGCTCACGTGCTTCAGAGCAATATGACCACGACGGATGAGAACGGGAAGGAGATTCCGGTGCCGTTCATCGGGCCGAAGAAATCGGTAGAGACCTGGGTGAAATGGGGGGTGCCAAAGGACCGCTGCATGACGGTGAAGCCCGGCGATACGATCAGGATCAAGGATATTGAGATCGTATGTCTGGACAGCTTTGACCGGACCTGCATCGTGACCACTGACAAGACCGGACCGGACCGGGAGGAACTGACCGGTGTATGCCCGACGGATATGGATGAGAAGGCAGTCAACTATCTGGTGAAGACGCCGGGCGGAAACATTTACCATTCGGGTGACTCCCATTTCTCGATCTATTTTGCAAAACACGGCAAGGATCACGATATTGATGTGGCATTTGGCTCCTTTGGGGAGAATCCCATCGGCATGCAGGATAAGATGACTTCCATAGATGTACTGCGTATGGCGGAGAACCTGCAGTGCAAGGTGGTTGTTCCCATTCACTGGGATGTATGGACCAACTTCCAGGCAGACTGTGAGGAGATCAAACTTCTGTATGATTTCAAGAAGGACCGCAACGAATACAGGTTCCATCCGTTCTTCTGGCAGGTGGGCGGCAAATATGTGTATCCGCAGGATAAGGATAAAATCTATTATCATCACCGCAGAGGCTTTGAAGACTGCTTTGAGCATCCGCAGAATATCCCGTACAGGTCCTGCCTGTAAGAAAGAAAGGGGGAGAACTTATGTCCACTGTATTACAGACGATTGTGGAAAAGAAGCATTATCGTTTTATCGACGGTGAAGGCGTCACCTGGCAGGAAGCCATTCGGCTGAGCGCAGAACCGCTGGTGGCGGACGGCAGCGTAGATGCCGATTACTATAAACAGATCGTGGCATGTGTGGAGAAATACGGACCTTATGTGGTGTTTGAACACCATGTTGCCATGCCTCATACCCAGGAAAATGCCACCGGAGCCCATAAGACCGGCATCGGTTTCATGGTATGTGAGAAGATGATCGATTTTGGAGAGGATGAAGACGGAGAGAAAAAAGAAGCCAATCTCTTTTTTACACTTTCGTCCACCAATCCGGACGAGCATATGAGCAATATTCAGCAGCTTTCAGAGATTTTTATGAATGACGCACTGCTGGACGCACTGGCGGCAGCCAGGACACCCGAAGACATTCTGGAAGCAGAGAAGAAATATCCTTGCGAAGATGAATTTTAAGAAACCATGGTATACATTCGGCAGTTGTAAAAATGCCGGAGAAGTATGATAAACGGCACAGGGAACGGAAATTCCGGGGGCGAAAGCCGGCGCCGTTTATGGCTGAAAAAGGAGAAAAAATATGGTAGTATTCGATATATTAAATGCAGTCTGGACCTTCTTTGCGACCTATGTCCTGCAGAAGGCGCCCTATATGGTTGGTTTCCTGACGCTGCTGGGTTACTGCCTGATGGGGAAGAAATGGTATGATACGCTGGCTGGAACGCTGAAGGCGATCATTGGTATGCTGATCCTGAACGCGGGCTCCTCTGGACTGACGACGACGTTCCGTCCGATTCTGGCAGGACTGAAGGACCGTTTTAATCTGACAGCGTGCGTGATTGACCCGTATTACGGACAGAACGCAGTGACCGCAGGTGTGGAAGAGGTTTTTGGAAAAGGCTTTTCCCAGGCCATGACGCTTCTTCTGATCGCATTCATCGTAAATATCCTGCTGGTGCGTTTTAACAAACTTACCAAATGCCGGGCCCTGTTTACCACAGGTCATGTACAGGTGCAGCAGGCAGCCACTGCTTACTGGCTGATCATGTTTGCACTGCCTGGCCTTCTGTCCAACAATGTGGCGCTGATGATCGTTATGGCCGTGATTCTGGGCGCTTACTGGGCGGTAGGAGCCAACCTGACCATCAAGCCCATGCAGGAACTGAGCGAGGGTGCAGGCTTTGCCATTGCCCACCAGCAGATGTTCGGCATCCGCCTTTCCTATTTCCTGTCCGACAAGCTGTTTGGAGACAGGGGCGGAAAACGGAAAGTGAAGAAAGTCGGTGAGATGGAGATGCCGGGATTTTTCTCAATCTTCAATGAGAACATGGTATGTACCGCTATCCTGATGACTGTGTTCTTCGGAGTTATTATGGCGATTATCGGAAAACCGTTTTTCGTGGAGAGCGGAGCAACCACAGAGGCAGAGAATTTTGCATACTTCTGTTTTCATACATCCCTGAACTTCGCTGTTTATCTGGCGATCCTGCAGCTTGGCGTCCGTACCTTCGTGACCGAATTGACCGCTTCCTTCCAGGGGATCGCGGACAAACTGCTTCCGGCATCCATCCCGGGCGTCGACTGTGCAGTCTGTTTTGGTTTCGGGGATTCCAATGCAGTGACCTTCGGTTTCCTGGCGGGTCTTGTGGGACAGATTATTGCGATCCTTGTGCTGATTGTGATCGGTTCTCCGACCATTATCATCTGCGGTTTCGTTCCGGTGTTCTTTGACAACGCAACCATGGGTCTGGTAGCCAACGAAAAAGGCGGCCTGAAGGCGTGCCTGATCATTCCGTTCATCGCAGGCCTTGTGCAGGTGTTCGGCGCAGCCTTCATCGCAGGATGGGTAGGGCTGGCAGAATACGGCGGATATCTCGGCATGTTCGACTGGGATACGGTATGGCCGATCTTCACGGTGCTGATGCATTATGCAGGATATATCGGAGTTGCCGCTGTGGTGGTTGTGCTGCTGGCAATCCCGCAGATCGAATACCGGATGGATCCGGAAGGCTACTTCCTGATCACGGAGGATTATGAGGCCTATGTGGAGCATAAGGCAAAAAGAGCGGCGGCAAATGAATAAAATATATTTATCATAAAGGAGATATCATTATGGCAAAACTTGACGGCAAGAAACTTCTGGCATGCTGCGCAAACGGCGCAGGTTCCTCTCTGATGATGGAGAACGCAATCAAAAAAGTAATGACAAAATACGGAATCAAACCGGCGGAACTGCGGCACTGTCCTGTGTCCGAAGGAAAGACGGCGGCGCGCAGTTATGATGTGGTCTTCTGTGCGCGCACTTTTGTAAAGACCTTTGACGGAGTGGAGAAGAACGGCACGGTTCTGATTCCTCTGAAAAATGTAATGTCTGCGCAGGAGATTGAAGCAGCGCTGAAGGATGCAGGACTTCTGGACTAAATACAGAGGGCTGCTGTGAAAGGGATCTCTGCCTGTGTGCCCGGCACACAGGCAGGATTCTGTTTTGCAGCGGCCCTGTATAATATCACCGGCGTCCGGTCTGTTGTGGTTGACGTGAAAAGGAGTTTGGGATAATATGATAAAAGCAGTGATCTTTGATGTAGACAATACGCTGTACAGTTATACAAAAGCGCATAAAGCCGCATTTGATGCGCTGGCAGCATATGCAGACCGGGAGCTTGGTATGTCCCGCCCTCTGTTTGAGGAACTGCATCAGAGGACAGAACATGAACTGAGAACATACATGGGAGAGGTGGCTGCCCTGCATAACCGCTGTATCCGTTACCAGATCATGCTGGAAAATCAGGGTCTGCCTCTGTACCCGCATGTGTTGAATATGAACGGCATTTACTGGGATGCGTTGCTGGCGGCGGCGGTTCCGTCTGCGGGCGTAACGGATGCCATAAGGATTCTGAAGGAGAAAGGGATCCGGATCGGAATCGGGACGGATATGACTGCGCGTATCCAGTTTAAAAAGCTGGAGGTGCTTGGGCTGCTTCTGTATGTGGATTTCCTGGTATCCAGTGAGGAGGCAGGGGCAGAGAAACCGGAAGCCTCCTTCTTCGCGCGCTGTGTGGAGAAATCCGGCTGCCGCGCAGAGGAATGCCTTTTTGTGGGCGACAGCATGAGAAAGGATGTTCAGGGAGCCATGGATGCGGGGCTGCAGGCGGCATGGTACCGGCCGGATAAGCCTGAGAATCAGACGCATGTGCTGCAGATCATGGATATGCTGCAGCTGCCGGAGGTGCTGTCGGCTCTGTAGCTGCCGGAATATGTTAAAGGAGCAGTGTGTAATATGAAAAACAACCGAAAAGCTGTGGAAGAGCGCCATCTGAAGATCCTGAATATGATCCGTGAGCGCGGTGAGGTAAAGGTGGAGGAACTGGCGAAGGCTTTTCAGATCTCGCCTATGACGGTCAGGAGAGACATGCAGTATCTGGAGGAAGAAAAGCTGATCTCAAGGATCCATGGAGGGGCAGTCTCTCTGGAAAAAGCCAATATGCTGCTTTCGCAGGATGAGAAGATTGCCATATGCAGGGAACGGATATCGGAATATGCCGCACGTTTTATTGATGACGGCGACACACTGTTTATTAACGGGAGCCGGACGGCGCTCAATATGCTGAAATACGCAGGAGATAAAAAGGTGCTTGTATACACCAATAACTGCTGGGGGATCGGGGAAAAATATCCGGACGAGGTGACGATCCGCTTCACCGGCGGAGAAGTACGCAGCAACGTGATGGTCGGAGAGTATGTGATGAGAAATCTGCTGTCCATGACTGCAGATAAGACATTTCTGGGATGTGCAGCCGTCTATGACGACGGAGAATTTCGATACGATATTCCGACAGAGATCGGGATCAATGAAGCCATGATCTCCCGGACGACGAAAGCGCTGTATGTACTGGCGGATCATACGAAGATCCGAAGACGGGAAGAACAGGGAAATATCTATGGGAGCTGTGCTTATGAACAGCCCTGCACTTTGATTACCGATGACCACGCCAGTCCGGCGGTTGTTGAGCAGCTTCGCAGATACGGGATCCACGTGATCCTGGTTCCGACGAAGTAGATTTTTGAAAGGAAAAGGAATATGACAGAACTGTCACAGCTTTTTCTGTATCTTCCGGGGATGATCATTTTTCTGGTTGGCTCCGGACAGGTGAGAAACTGGTTTTTGGCCCGCAGAGCAGATGCCTGTGTTACGGCCGGTGTGATCAGCTGCAAGCATGTGGTAAAAAAAGACAAAAAAGACAGAGAAATCTATAATTATTATGATGTGACGGTAGAATACCGGAATCCGAAGACCGGGCACAAGGAGCGTCTGGCGGTCAAATCGCCCATGGAATATGTGACGGCGCAGCAGGTCCGGATGTACTGGAACAGAGGCGGGGGAAAACCGGTTCTGGCTGAATACAGGGAAGAGTTTCTGTTTCATCCTTGGGTGACCATGATCGGCGGTGCGCTTCTGATCCTTCTTGCACTGGAGCAGAACCGGGGACGCGAGGTGCAGGCCATGGTCTGTCTGTCGCTCATTCTGATCGGTGCAGGCCTGAATCTGACGATGGCTTATGCCTGCCTGAGAAAACGCAGGCTTCAGCCGCTGGAGGCTGAGATCATGGCTCTCTATACGCGCCAGATCTCCAGGGAGACGAAGATTCTGAAAGGGGCAAAGTATACGTATTATCCGGTTGTACGTTATGAGCTGAACGGTCAGGAGAATCTCCGCCGGTGCAATATGAACTCCAGCGGAAAGCATACGTTTCGGCCAGGCGAGTTTTTGACTCTGTACTACGATCCGGAATCCGGAGATGTGCTGGAAAAACATGCAAGGGCAGGAGCGGCGGCGGTCGGACTCCTTCTGGTGCTGACGGGTCTGCTTTCAGGAGCAAGCATTCTGTCAGTGGTCCTGTAACTGTGCATAGTGCAATAAAAAAGATTGGAAAATAAGAAAAAAATAGACGAAAATTATAAAAAATAAAAAAATCTGAAAAACTATTTACAAATAGAAAAAAATATCGTATAATGTCTAAGTTCGCAGTTGTGAATGAGATAAAAAGACATATCGATGCGTGGCTCAGCTTGGTAGAGCGCTGCGTTCGGGACGTCAAGGTGCAAGTAAAAATTTCATATTTTCGGCGTGTGGCTCAGCTTGGTAGAGCGCTACGTTCGGGACGTAGAAGTCGCAGGTTCAAATCCTGTCACGCCGATTTTTCCTTGAAAATACGGGCTTTTTTGAAAGTCCGTATTTTTTTGCTGTCATTTTTTTACTGAAGATTTAGACGTGGGGAAGATTTTTTGACTGTAAAAAAGGGAGTGTGCCAAGGATTGTAAAAGGGGTCGTTCCAACAAAGTTCCAACAAAATTTAAGATAATGTATGCCAGAGGGTTTTTAAAAGGGGTCTGGGGGCGGTCTGGGGAAAATACTATATGAAATATTTGGACGTGGTTTAAGGGGGAAATAGAGAGGATGGAGAGGGTTCCAACAGTTGGGTGAGGATTGGGGCCTCTATGTGAGTGAAAAAGAGCTAGTTTCAAATGTTTCAAATGTTTCAAATGTTTCAACTTTTTTTGATATAAAAAAATGTCTGTATTGAAATGGATACAGGCATTTTTATTTTTTAAAGTGTACTTTTAATTCTGCTCTAAAAAGAAAAGGGGATAAATGAAATATGTTTCAGGAAGTGTTTCAAAAGTAGGGTATACGCTCTACTGGAACAGTTTCCATGTGCGAAAAGTGTATGATTGTTTCGCATGGGTAGGGTATAGCTTTTTAGGACGCTTTCTGAAATGATGAAAATTTTTGATATCTCACATCTTAATGTCTAGTTGAGAAAGGAGCAGACACTATGAAAATCGGATATGTCAGAGTCAGTACAAAAGAGCAGAACACAGCAAGACAGGAGGAACTTATGAAGTTACTGGAGGTAGATAGAGTGTACATTGATAAAATGAGCGGTAAGGATATGGAAAGACCTTTCTTACAAGAGATGATGAATTTTGTGCGTGAGGGTGATTCTGTAGTCGTGGAAAGCATTTCAAGGTTTGCAAGGAATACAAAAGATTTACTGGAACTGACAGAGCAGTTAAGCAACAAGCATGTGCAGTTTATCAGCCAAAAAGAGAATATCGACACGAACACTCCGGCTGGAAAGTTCATGCTTACGATATTTGGAGCGGTAGCAGAATTGGAAAGAGAGTACATAAGGCAACGTCAGAGAGAAGGCATAGAGATAGCGAAACAACAGAAAAAATATAAAGGCAGACCCGCAAAACAATTAGATACATTTGATGAAATTTATCAACAATGGAAGTCTGGAAATTTAACGGCTACTTCTGCAAGTATGCAACTGAATATAAGCAGAAGTACATTTTACAGAAAAGTAACAGCATATGAGGCAGATAATAAGCCGATAGATTTTTGAGAGGAGAACTTAACATGGGAGAGAATATAAGAAGCAGGGAACTTGACCTTGCGTTATTTCATTTGAATACTGCAATACACGAAAAACTGGGCGACGATTATGTAAATTTGAGTTATACATTTGACAGAATGGATACTATAGAAGTAATAGAAACTATGTTAAAAAGTGTAAAACGGGCATATCGAGGATATGTGATGGGACAGCTTGCAGAAGAAAATGAGAACCTTGACAGAAGATTAAACAATGCAAAGAGGGAAATGAACCGTCTGGAAAGAGAAATGGAAACATATAAAGGAAGAATAGAGACACTGGAAAAGGAAAACCGGGATTTGCTGTGGATGCAGGATGTACTGCAAAATCGGTTAGATAAACGGGTGAAGAACAGCCGGGAGGATATAGACATTGATGAAGTAAAATATTTGCATAAAAAGGGCATGTCTGTTATAGAGATTGCGAAGCGGTTCAATACGAACCGTCAGACGATTTATAACAAACTCCGTAAGCCATCAGCCGGCAACGGCTTATATATGTAAGCCAGTATTTTTAGTTAAACCTATATAAACAGGTTGATGTAAAAGTTACTTTTACATCATCACACATAAAATCAATTATTTCATGCTTTTCAATATGCATGTTAAAAATATAAAAGTGGGACAAAAACAAAATC
>ERZ778516.1181-NODE-1181-length-20644-cov-15.416825_pt1 | contig 20644 bp, 18 predicted proteins | sample MGYA00510342_ERZ778516 | MGnify/ENA primary metagenome ERZ778516 (study PRJEB29527, sample SAMN07138961) | mouse gut metagenome | material: feces | host: mouse | place: China:Nanjing | collected 2016-01-25 ... | reverse complement strand
AAACCGTCCGTCCCAACAAAAGTGGATAATAGAAATTATTGGAATTTATGAAACGGACATGTTAAAAAACCAAAGGTATTTGTATTTTTTTGGTATTTGTGATAAAATACTGTATTATTTTTTATGGAGGTATATAACCTGTAGATAATAAAAATCTGCAGAATGGAGGTTTATTTATGAGAAGTGTAAAAGCATTATTATTAAGTGTAAATATTTTTATTGTAATTGTGGTTGCCGCAGTAATCGGGCTTACAGCAAGAAGAAATATGCTGGACCAGATAACAATATCACTTGACGCATATAAGAAGACATTATATGAGGGCTATGATAATGCTGTTGAGTACCAGGTGCAGAGTGTCGTAACTCTGTTACAAGGGATTTATGACAGGCAGCAGAAAGGTGAACTTACAGAGGCTGCTGCTAAGAAAGAAGCTATAAAATATGTTAAAGCATTGCGCTATGGGAAAGATGACGGGGGATATTTCTGGGTTGATGATACAGATTATATATTAATTGCCCATCCTATCCTTGAAGAACAGGAAGGGGATAACCGCTATGATTTAAAAGACCAGAATGGTGTAATGATTATACAGGAAATATTAAAAACTGTACAGTCTTCAAAAGAGGGTGGTTTTAATGAATTTTATTATACAAAGGCTGACGGGGTTACAGTTGCACCTAAAAGGGCATATTCAATGCTTTTTGAACCTTGGGGGTGGGTTATAAGTTCAGGGAATTATATTGATGATATAGAGAAAATTTATGATGCGCATAAAGGTAAAATGGATTTACAGCTACGCAGACAAATACAAATGACAAATCTATGTGTAGCTGTTATGGTAGTAGTTTCAATATTTATTTCCATTATTTATGCACAGAAGTTTACAAAGCCGTTGCGCAAAATACGTGACCTTGCAGTGCGCCTGTCAAAGTGTGACTTGTCACAGCCAGCTAGTATTAAGTCAAAAAATGAATTTGGACAGACAGCACAGACATTAAATAATGCACAAGAAATCTTAAAGACATATATAAATGATATATCCAGAATTCTCCATGAAATGGCAGAGGGAAACTTTGAAGTAGAGGTAGAAGCAGAATATGAAGGTGAATTTATAGAAATATATAATTCTATGAAGACAATTAAAAATTCCCTGAATAATACACTGGCACAGATTGATGATGTAGCGGTACAGGTTTCTTTTGGCTCAGAGCAGATTTCAAATATATCACAACAGCTTGCACAGGCGACAATGCAGCAGACTGGAAGTGTGCAGAATGTATCAGTGCGCATGGAGGAAGTCCTGGCCCAGGCAGAACATAATTCACAGAATGCAGAGAAAGCAAAGGATTGTGTGATACAGGCAGAGAAGCAGATAGAAACAGGCGTGGAAATGATGGGGAAACTTTCACAGGCTATACAGGATATATCAGAAGCATCTGACAATATTGGGAAGATTATTAAAAATATTGATGATATATCTTTCCAGACTAACCTGCTTGCACTTAATGCCTCTGTAGAAGCAGCACGTGCAGGGGAAGCAGGAAAGGGCTTTGCAGTAGTTGCAGATGAAGTAAGCAGCCTTGCGCAGAAGTCAATCAGTTCTGCAAATACTACACATGAGTTAATAGAAAGCAGCATCAGGACTGTAAAAAAAGGAATACAGATTGCAGCAGATACGGAAAAAAGCCTTTTTGCTATTGTAGAGGAGAACAAGGCTATACATAACCTGGTTATGGAGATTGCAAGGGATTCGGCAGAACAGGCAGAATCATCTGGATATATTAACCAGCAGATAGGAAATATTTCAAGTGCTGCCCAGGCAAACTCGGCAACAGTACAGCAAAGTGCTGCATCAAGTGAAGAACTTAGCCAGCAGGCAGCAATAATGAAGGAACTTGTAGAAAAGTTTAATATTAGGAAGCAGATATAAATGATTAGCAGTGAAACAAACCAGCAGGTTAAAGATATAATAAAACTGCAGAAGCAGGCAAAATACAGAAATAAAACGTCACTTTTTATAACAGAAGGCATAAAGATGATTTCAGAGGCAGCATGCAGTGGAAGCCTTGTAAAAATATATATTTCAAAATCCATAATGGAGGGCAGAAAAGATATTCCAGAAAAGCTGCTTAAGGAATATCCATATGAAATTGTTTCAGATAAAGTATTCTCCCATATATCAGATACAGTTACAACCCAGGGTATACTTGGAATTGCAAAGCAGCCTGTATATAATATAGAAGATATACTTAATGATGAAAGGCATATGTGGCTTCTGCTTGATGATGTGCGTGACCCAGGTAATTTAGGAACAATCTTGCGTACTGCAGAAGGTGCAGGCATGTCTGCTGTAATTATGGGCAAAGGGACAGCAGATTTGTTTAACCCTAAGACAGTACGTTCTACAATGGGGGCAATATTCCGCATGCCATTTATATATGCCAGTGATATTACAGATATTATATTAAATATTAAAAATAACGGTTATAATGTATATGGGACAGCTATAGAAGGAAGTATTCTTTATGACAAAGCAGATTATACAAGAGGTGCAGGTATTGTTATAGGTAATGAAGCTAATGGAATATCAGACAGGGTTATGGGATATATAACAGACAGGATAAGTATACCTATGGAGGGAGGTATTGAGTCGCTTAATGCAGCAGTAGCGGCAGCAGTTGTAATGTATGAGGCGGCAAGACAGAGAAGGGCAGGTTGTTAATATTTTGTTGCACAATTACCATAAATGATATAAAATAATGTAAACCATAATAACGGAGCAATCCGCATAAGAGAGGAGGAATATTATGACGCCTTTTTATTGGTTAATAGCATTAGCAGTCCTGCTTGTAATAGAAATTATTACATTAGGACTTACGACCATATGGTTTGCGGGAGGTGCATTAGTAGCATTTGTACTGGCACTGTTTAATGTCCCATTACTGGTACAGATTACAGTTTTTCTTGTAGTGTCAATTTTATTACTGTTATTTACACGTCCAGTTGTGGAAAAAAGGCTTAATGAAAGCAGGGTTAAGACAAATGTAAACAGCATGATTGGAAAAGAAGGAAGGGTTACAGAAACTATTGATAATTATAACCAGAAGGGAATAGTAATAATAAATGGTCTTGAATGGACTGCACGCAGCAGCAGGGATGATTTAATTATACCTGAAGGCTCCAAGGTGGTTATTAATGAAATTAAAGGAGTAAAAGTATTTGTAAGTTTATCCAGCACAGGCGTAGCAGATAAAAGTTAAAGTAAGAAAATATTTATAACAATAATATATTTATGACATTGTATGTCAGAAGGAGGCAAAATGCCAGTTTTAATTTTACTTGCTATTGTAGCAGTAGTGCTTGTATCCTGTGTAAAAGTAGTTCCACAGGCAAAGGCATATGTTCTTGAAAGGCTTGGAGGATACCAGACAACATGGGGAGTTGGTATCCATTTTAAAGTGCCATTTATAGACAGGATTGCAAGAAAGGTTGATTTAAAAGAGCAGGTAGCTGATTTCCCGCCACAGCCTGTTATTACAAAGGATAATGTAACAATGCGTATTGATACAGTAATCTTTTACCAGATTACTGACCCTAAGCTGTATACGTATGGTGTAGAGAACCCTATTATGGCAATAGAAAACCTTACAGCAACAACACTGCGTAATATAATAGGTGAACTTGAGCTTGATGAAACACTTACATCACGTGAGATTATTAATGCAAAGATGAGGGCATCACTTGACAGTGCAACTGACCCATGGGGCATTAAAGTAAACAGGGTAGAGCTTAAGAATATTATCCCGCCTGCTGCAATACAGGATGCTATGGAGAAACAGATGAAGGCAGAACGTGAAAAGAGAGAGGCAATATTGCGTTCGCAGGGTGATAAAGAGTCAGCTATACTTGTTGCAGAAGGTAAGAAAGCAGCAGCAATTTTAGATGCGGAAGCAGAAAAGCAGGCAGCAATACTTAGGGCAGAGGCAAAGAAGGAAGCTACAATACGTGAGGCAGAAGGCCAGGCACAGGCTATACTTGCAATACAGCAGGCAAATGCCGATGGTATACGTATGCTTAATGAGGCAAGTGCAACAGCATCAGAAAACGTTATAAAACTTAAAAGCCTTGAAGCATTTGCTAAAGCAGCAGATGGAAAGTCTACAAAGATTATTATTCCTTCTGAAATACAGGGAATAGCAGGGCTTGTAAAGTCTGTAACAGAAGTAGCTAAAGAATAAAGAACAGGAAGGATGTAAAAGATGGCTATAAATTTAAAAGGACGTAATTTCCTTACATTAAAGGATTTTACACATGAAGAGATAGAATATTTGTTAGAACTCGCAGCAGATGTAAAGGATAAAAAGAAAAAAGGAGTACCAGTTAATAAATACCAGGGCAGAAATATTGCCCTGATATTTGAAAAAACAAGTACACGTACACGTTGTTCATTTGAAGTAGCAGCAAATGATATGGGTATGGGGGTTACTTACCTTGAGCCGCTTAGTTCACAGATTGGCAAGAAAGAGAGCATTGCAGATACAGCAAGGGTTCTTGGACGTATGTATGATGGTATTGAATACCGTGGTTTTGGACAGGATATAGTTGAAGAACTTGCCAGATATGCAGGAGTTCCAGTATGGAATGGTCTTACTAATGAATATCATCCGACACAAATGCTTGCTGACCTGCTTACAATACGTGAGCATTTAGGCAGGATAAAGGGTGTGAAAATGGTTTATATGGGAGATGCCCGTTACAATATGGGTAATTCACTTATGGTTGCCTGTTCTAAAATGGGCCTGCATTTTACAGCATGTACATCAAAAGAATATTTTCCAGATGCAAAGCTTGTAGAACAGTGTAATGAATATGCAAAAGAATCTGGTGGTTCTGTTACATTAACAGAAGATGTACAAAGTGGTACAAAAGATGCAGATGTAATCTATACAGATGTATGGGTATCAATGGGTGAGCCAGATGAAGTATGGGAAGAACGTATAAAGAAGCTTTCTCCATACCAGGTTAATAAAAAAGTGATGGACAATGCTGCCAAAGATGCTATATTTATGCACTGCCTTCCAGCTTTCCATAACCTTGAAACAAAAATTGGCAAAGAAGTATATGAAAAGTTTGGAATGAAAGAACTAGAAGTGACAGATGAAGTATTTGAATCAGGACAGTCTGTAGTATTTGATGAAGCAGAGAACCGCATGCATACAATTAAAGCAGTTATGATGGCAACTCTTGGGGTATAGTCTGGTATTATTATGAAAAGTGAAATATTAAGGGCATTAAGGGAAGCAGGGGACGGTTTTGTGTCAGGACAGGCTTTATGTGAAAAGGCAGGCGTGACAAGACAGGCAGTATGGAAGAATATTACACAGTTGAAAGAACATGGTTTTGTTATAGAATCTGTGCAAAATAAGGGATACAGGCTTGTTTCATCCCCTGATATATTTTATCCTGCTGATATTGAAAGCAGGCTTGGAAGGGACTGTTTATTCCATAAAGCAGATTGCTATAATGTTATAGATTCAACAAATACACGTGCGAAACAGCTTGCTGAACTTGGTGAAGAAGAAGGTACACTTATAATAGCTGAAAGGCAGACATCAGGGAAGGGCAGAAGAGGACGCCAGTGGGACTCAGGTGCAGGTACAGGGATATATATGTCAATGATTTTAAGGCCTGTAATAGAACCATCCAATGTACCAGGAATTACACTGGTAGCAGCACTTGCAGTAGTTAGTGCTGCCAGGCAGTTTTGTAATGTGGAAACATTTGTGAAATGGCCAAATGATATTGTGCTTGACAAAAAGAAAATCTGTGGAATACTTACTGAAATGAGTTCTGAGATGGACTATATAAACTATGTTGTTGTTGGAATAGGAATAAATGCCAATAATGAACATTTCCCGGAAGAAATAGAGGAAACAGCAACATCCATTTACCTGCAGACAGGCCAGAAGACAGACAGGGCAGGGCTTGCTGCTTGTATAGCTGGATGTTTTAGCAGGTATTATAAAGAATTTACCAGAGTCAGAAGCCTTGGACCATTTGTAGATGAATATAATTCAGTGCTCGCCAATAAAGACCAGGAAGTTAAAATCCTCTATGGTATGCAGGAAGACAGAAACAAGACAGAAACAGGAATAGCAAGAGGGATAAATAAGGATGGGGCACTGCTGGTAGACACAGGGCATGGTACTGAATGTGTTGTATCAGGAGAGGTTTCGGTCAGGGGGTTATATGGCTATGTATAATAATACCCATGATAAGGCAGTAGTGCTTTGTGCATCAAGTGCCTATGAAGAGAAATACTATTTTAACCAGGAATTTGCAGGGCTTCCAAGGGCTGTAAAGGAAGAACTGCAGGTTATGTGTGTGCTTTATACAGCTGATGTCGGCGGAATACTTACACTGCAGTTTGATAATAATGGAAATCTTTTTATAAATGTAACTTCAGAAGAGAACGATTTCCTGTTTGATGAAATTGGGAGTGTACTTAAGATTAAGCAAATACAGTCTGAAAAGAGAGAATTATTAGAAGCACTTGAGTTATACTACCGTATAAAGTTCCTGGATGAGGATATAAATAATCCAGGGTAATATAATAGGAGAAAAACAGGGGAAAGATGAGGGAAAATATATGTTATTAGCGGTTGACGTTGGAAATACTGATATTACATTTGGTGTATTTAATGACAGGGAGCTGGCAGCGAGGTTCCGTTGTACTGTTAAAGTACCAAGGACATCTGATGAATATGGTGAGCTTATCTGCAATATACTAGCGCAGAAAGGATACCAGCCTTTAAATATTACAAAGGTTATAATAGCATCCGTAGTACCGCAGATGATGTATTCATTTACAAGCGGGATAATAAAATATCTTGGATGCCAGCCTATAGTAGTGGGTGCAGGAATAAAGACGGGTATAAGGATAGATACAGCAGACCCAAAACAGATAGGCCCTGACCGTATTGTAGATGCAGCAGGGGCATATGAGCAGTATGGCGGCCCTGTAATAGTAGTAGATTATGGAACTGCAACTACATATGATTTTGTAACAGAAGATGGCGCATTTAAAGGAGGCGTAATAAGTCCGGGAATAAGAATATCAGCTGATGCACTCTGTAATAATACAGCAAACCTTCCTGAGATAGAGATAAAATGTCCAGGTGCAGTAATTGCAAGGGAAACAATTTCTTCTATGCAAGCAGGGCTGTTTTATGGTACATTAGGACAGACTGAATATATTATAAGGCGTATAAAAGAAGAATCCGGGATTAAAGATGTACGGGTAGTTGCAACTGGAGGGCTTGGAAAGATAATTTCAGAAAGTACAGATGAAATAGATATATATGATGCAGACCTTACACTAAAAGGGCTACAGTTTATTTACAACAGGCAAAAGAAATAAGTGTAAAGGTATTCTGGAGGTGCTGGTGGTTTAAGATGCATGGATTTAGTATAGGAAATGTAAACATAAGTGGTAATTTAATACTAGGACCGATGGCAGGAGTAACAGACCTGCCATTTCGTTTATTGTGTAAGGAACAGGGTGCAGACCTTGTATATACAGAGATGATAAGTGCTAAGGGTATTTACTATAATAATAAGAATACTTATAAGCTCTGGGAGATTGATGATGCTGAGCATCCTGTGGCGTTACAGCTTTTTGGTTCAGAACCAGGGCTTATGGCAGAGATAGCAGCAAAGATTGAGTACCGGAATTTTGATATATTTGATATTAATATGGGATGTCCTGTGCCTAAAGTGGTAAATAATGGTGAAGGTTCAGCCCTTATGAAAAACCCAGGACTTGCGGCAAAAATAATAAAAGAAGTTTCACAGGCAGTAAATAAGCCAGTAACAGTAAAAATACGCAAAGGATTTGATGATAACAGCATTAATGCTACAGAGTTTGCAAAGATGGCAGAAGAAAATGGGGCAGCAGCAATAGCAGTACATGGCAGAACCAGGCAGCAGTATTATGGAGGCAAGGCGGACTGGGATATTATAAGAAAAGTAAAAGAGGCTGTAAAAGTGCCTGTTATAGCAAGTGGTGATATATTTTCAGCAGAAGATGCTGCCAGGTGCAGAGAAGAAACAGGATGTGATGCACTAATGCTTGCACGTGGTGCAAGAGGAAACCCATGGCTGTTCAGGCGGATAAAGTCTTTTCAGGAGAAAGGTGAGGAACTGCCAGGACCAGGTATAGATGAAGTGGCAAATATGATTCTGCGCCACGGAAGAGGTCTTATAAAATTTAAAGGGGAAATAATGGGTATGCGTGAGATGCGCAAACATATTGCATGGTATACAGCAGGTTATAAAAATTCATCAGCAATAAGGCGTATGGCAAATGGAATTGAAACATATTGCCAGCTTGAAGAATTATGTAAAATAATGACAGGAGAAAAGTAGATATGCATAAATATATAATAGGAAGAAAAATAAAAAAATTAGTTACAGTATTGCTTATAGCTGCGTTTATTTCAGGGCTTGTACCTGGCAGTATATTTAACCAGGCACCAACAGCAAGTGCAGCAGTGCCATCTGTACAGGCAAAGGCATATGTTGTGATGGATGCAAATTCTGGCGGGGTTATATATAAGAAAAGCATGAATAAGAGGATATATCCTGCAAGCACAGTTAAGCTTATGACTGCTATAGTGGCTCTGGAAAATGCAGATTTGGATAAGAAGATTACATTTACAAAGAAATTAAGGAAAATGATTCCATCAGATGCGTCCAAACTGGGATTAAAGGCAGGTACTACATATAGTGTAAGGCAGTACCTTAATATGATGCTTATAGCCTCGGATGCAGATTCTGCAACGGCACTTGCCTCAGGAACAGCAGGAACATATGAAAATTTTATAACGCTTATGAATGATACTGCTAAAAGATATGGTATGGACAGGACAAGTTTTGATAACCCGTCTGGGCTTGATACAGGCAATGGTTTTAAAAAAACTTATACTACAGCATATGATTTCGCAATACTGGCAAGACATGCAATGTCATATGAGACAATAAGGAATATAGTATCCAAAAATACATATAATGTGCCTGCGAGAAAAGGTAAGCCTTCATTTAAAATAAAAAATACAAATGGCTTTTATTCTACGTATAAATTAAAAGGCAAGAAATATAGTATAATTGGTTCCAAAACTGGTACAACACGTGCTGCTGGACGTGTGCTTATAGCAACAGCAAGGGATGAAAGTGGCAATGAACTTATATGTGCTTATTTTGGAGGAAATACTTCTGATAACTTGTATAATGGCATAGAGAAACTGTTAGACTATGCTTATAAGCAATATTCCAATGGAAAGACCAGCCTTGTGGCAGGTTTCTGGGATACAAGGTTTCGGGACAGTGGGGATGTTATATCTAAACATGTTACATCTGGGACAATACCAATGACAGCTAATGGAAAGTTTAATCCAGAGAATATTAAAAACCAGGCTTATACTATTAACCTTATAAATAATATATCAGGACTAGGCATGGCATCAGGCAGCGGGACGGAACTTACAGTAGCAGACCTTGCAATGTCTTACTATAATTATATAAATACACAAGCAGAAAGTAATATGGAAGATATGCAGGCAGAGGATAAAGGGGACACAGATGCAGAAAAACTTACAGAAGAGGAAATAGCAGTAACAAGTAATATTGATAATGCAGATAGTTTTAATATACAGGAACAGAAGCAAATAGCATATTTATATTTATCAGGGGCAATGGCAGGTGTTAATATAAAAGATGCCAGACACCAGCTTACTAAAGAAGAGGCAGTAGTAATAGCAGATTTACTGGCAGCATAAATTTTAATTATAAAGAAATAATATATCATATCTGGAATACCAGATATTATTTGCGGGAGGGCAGCTATATGTATGATATAGTAATTGCAGGAGGAGGAGCAGCAGGTCTTTCTGCGGCATTATATGCGGGAAGGGCGAAACTTAAGGCACTTGTAATTGAGAAATATAATATTACAGGAAGCCAGATAATATATACAAGTGAAGTTGATAATTACCTTGGAATTCCTTCTGTTTCAGGTTTTGAGCTTGTAAATAAATTCAGGGAGCATGCCTCGGATAACACTAAATTTATGGAAGGTGAAGTTAAAAAGATAACAAAAGATGGAAGCCAGTTTATACTTTCGCTTGCAGATGGAAGTGAAATAGAATCAAAGACTATTATAATTGCAACAGGCGCAGTCCATAATAAACTTGGTGTTAAAGGAGAGGAAGAATTCCTTGGTAAAGGTGTATCATATTGTGCTACATGTGATGGTGCATTTTATAAAGACAAAGATGTTGTTGTAGCAGGTGGTGGTGATACAGCACTTTCAGAAGCACTTTATCTGTCCAAAATATGCAGGAAAGTATACCTGGTCCATAGAAGGGATGAACTCAGGGGAAATAAAGCTTACCAGGATGAAATATCAGCCAGGGAAAATATAGAATTTATTGGAAATGCAGTGATTGATGAGATAAAAGGTGACAGCCATGTGACAGCACTTTTATACCATGATAAGGTATCAGATGCACAATGTATGCTTAAAATAGATGGAATATTTGTTGCCATTGGCATGAAACCAGATACAGGCATTGTTAAAGGAATAGCTGTTATGGATGAATATGGGTATATTATTGCAGGTGAGGATGGAAGAACTAATGTTGATGGTCTGTTTGTAGCTGGGGATATACGTAAAAAGCAGCTTAGGCAGCTTATTACTGCGGTATCAGATGGTGCTAACTGTATTACATCTGTAGAAGAATACCTTAATACATGTAAATAGTAAAAAAGGCAATGCAGATGCATTGCCTTATAATATTATATTCTAAGAACTGATGCTGTCTAGTTATATAAGCCGTTCCAATTACTACACCATTTTATAAAATTATAATTCTAAGAACATTTTATGTATCCTGTTATCACTACAAAGTTCAGGGTGGAATGAAAATCCAAGCTGCTTTTTATATCTGGCAGCTACAGCTTTATTATGGACATAAGCCAGGATTTCTACATTATCACCAGCAGCTTCAATATAAGGTGCACGTATAAATTCCATTGGGAAAGTGCCAAGCCCCTTTATATCCCCGTTATAATGGAAACTGCCAAGCTGCCTTCCATATGCGTTTCTTTTTACAGTTACAGGAAGAGTCTGGAAATATGTCCTGGTATCATTTGAAATATTTTCTGCAAGCAGGATAAGCCCTGCACAAGTAGCAAGTACAGGCATTCCACTTTCTATCTTTTCCTTTAATATATCAAACATGCCAAGGTCTTTTAATAGTTTTCCTTGTACTGTGCTTTCACCTCCAGGGAGAATAAGCCTGTCAAAATCTTTATAAAGGTCACTTTTCTGTCTTAGCTGTATAGTATCTGCACCTAGTCTGTTTAATATATGTTCATGTTCAATAAATGCCCCCTGGACAGCAAGTATGCCAGTTGCCATAGTTTTACTATCCTTTCTGGATTTTAAATCCTAAATTTAAATTCCACGTTCAGCCATAAGCAGTGTAATTTCATCTTTATTAATGCCAACCATTGCCTCACCAAGATTTTTGGAAAGTTCTGCAATCATTTTGGCATCTTTGTAATTAGTGACAGACTTAACAATAGCTTCCGCCCTTTTTGCAGGGTTTCCAGACATAAATATTCCAGAACCTACAAATACACCATCAGCTCCAAGCTGCATCATAAGCGCTGCATCAGCAGGAGTAGCAATACCACCAGCAGCAAAATTCACTACAGGAAGCTTTCCATTATCATGTACATATTTTATAAGGTCATAAGGAACTTGTAGTTCTTTAGCTTCATTAAAAAGTTCATCATCACGCATAGAAGTAATCCTTGATATTGCACTGTTCATTATACGCATATGGCTTACAGCCTGCACAACATCACCTGTTCCTGGTTCACCCTTAGTCCTGATCATGGCAGCTCCCTCATTTATACGGCGCAGGGCTTCCCCAAGGTTCTTGGCACCACAGACAAAAGGGACTTTAAACTGTGTTTTATCAATATGGTAAATATCATCAGCTGGTGACAGGACTTCGCTTTCATCAATATAGTCAATCTCTATAGCTTCAAGTATTTGTGCTTCAGCAAAGTGGCCAATCCTGCACTTTGCCATAACAGGAATAGATACAGCTTCTTGTATGCCATTAACCATTGCAGGGTCACTCATACGTGAAACACCGCCAGCAGCACGTATATCAGCAGGTATACGTTCAAGTGCCATAACAGCACAAGCACCTGCTTCTTCTGCAATCTTTGCCTGTTCCGGGGTAGTGACATCCATAATTACACCACCTTTAAGCATCTGTGCAAGTTCCCTGTTAAGTTTATATTGTTCTTTATCCATTTCAAAACCTCCTTAAAATAAAAATCCATCTATTTACTAATAAGACATAATAAATTATAATCAAATTTGGCTATATCAAAATACCCAGAATAAATATAGCCAGTAATGCCAGATTAGGAGGAAAAAATATATGCTGACATATTCATTTGAAAATATAGGGCCAGAACCACTTTATATACATCTTTATAAATGTATTAAAAATGATATACTTGACAGTAATCTGCAGCCTGGCACAAAACTTCCATCCAAAAGGAGTTTTGCAGAAAATCTGGGTATAAGCAGTATTACTGTCGAAAATGCTTATGCACAGTTACAGGCAGAAGGATTTATATACTCAGTCCCTAAGAAGGGCTTTTATGTGACAGAACTTCCAGGAAATATATATATAAAAGAAGAAAAAGATAATATAAAGGGAGAAATTATCAAAGATAATACATATATAGATAACGGGACAGACTGCCAGTATGAAATTGACCTGGTAAGCAACAGGACACATCCGGATAATTTTCCATTTTCTATATGGGCAAAGCTTATGAGAGAGGTTATAACTGAAAAAAGTACCGCATTAATGGATAAAGCACCTAGTGGCGGGATAATGGAGCTAAGGCGTACAATAAGCCTTCATTTGAAACAGTTCCGTAATATGGAAACAGAACCAGGACAGATAATAACAGGTGCAGGGACAGAGTATCTCTATAACCTGATTATACAGCTTCTTGGACATAATAAAGTTTACGCATTAGAAAACCCAGGATATAAAAAAGTAGCACAAATTTATAAAAGCAATAATGTTGCATGTGAGTATATCCCTGTTGATAATTCTGGGATAATTGTAGAAGAACTGGAGAAACATAACGCAGATGTGGCACATATATCACCATCGCACCATTACCCTACAGGTATAGTAACACCAGTAAGCAGGCGTTATGAAATATTAAGCTGGGCATCACGCAAAGAAGGACGCTATATTATAGAAGATGATTATGACTCAGAGTTCCGTCTTGCAGGCCGTCCAATACCTGCACTTCAAAGCATTGATGTAATGGAAAGGGTAATATATATAAATACATTTGCAAAAAGCCTTGCCCCTACTATAAGAATAAGTTATATGGTACTTCCAAAGAGCCTTATTGGTGTGTTTTATAATAAACTGGGGTTTTATTCATGTACTGTTTCAAATTTTGAGCAATACACACTTGCCCGTTTTATAAAAGACGGGTATTTTGAAAAGCATATAAACAGAATGAGAAACTACTATAGAAATGTACATGGACAGCTGATGAAAGAAATAAAAAAGAGCAGGCTTGCAGATATAAGTGTTGTATCAGAGGCAGGTTCTGGGCTTCATTTTCTTTTAAAAGTACAGACAGGTATGTCTGATAAAGAATATGTAGAAATATGCAGAAATAACAAAATAAATGTATCATGCCTGTCGGAATATTATTTTGAAGATGAACCTGCTTCTTTATTTAATAATGAAGATAAACAGCATATTATAATTATTAACTATTCAGGAATAAAGCTTGAAGACGTTGGAAAAACAGTAGAACTTCTTTGGAAATCATTAGACTGTTCCAATATATAAATATAATTTTTATATATTATGATACATATGTTTGCATGACAAGTTGTTTTTGTGCGACACAGAATACCAGACACAGGCAGATTAAAGAAGGGGATTGCCGTAGTGTATTATAAAAAATGCACATGATAACTGGGAAAAGACAAGTTAGAACCGCCGGTTTTGCCCTTATTTTATGCGGAATAGGCAAGTTTGACATGAAAAACGGATATTTGTGACATGAAAATTGTATGAATGTGACATGAAATTTAAAATTTTATGACATTGAAATGACAAATAAAAATTATATAAAATACTTGTAGCTCATCCAAACCATTTTTTAAAAATCTAAAACAGATTTATAGATTAGATAATAGAAAAAAATGGTTGACTAAATACAAAAGGTGTGGTATTATTCTTGAATACAATAGATGGGAGATTATCCTATTATCAAGGATACACTTTTGTTAGTATTTACATTTTTTCTCAATTGGTTTTTTGTATTTTTAGGAAAGGATGAGTAAGGCTGCGGTAGTAGTTTTACTCATCTTTTTTGCCAAAAGGAAGGTGGCAGAGGGAGTACAAAAAACAAAAAGAGTGAAAAATGTAAAAATTCAGGATTGACAAAATACAACATCTGATGTATCATTGTAGAATAAAAATATAAGGAGGCATATTAAATGAGAAGAAATGCAACTAAGATTGCAGCAGCAGTTTTATCTTTAGCTGTCACAATGACAAGCGTAAGTATTCCTACAGACGCTGCAGCAGCAACTAAAAAAGTGAAAATCAATAAGACTAAAGCAACAATTAAAGTTGGTAAGTCTGTAACACTTAAGGTAACTAAAGGTGGAAAGAAAGTAAAAGCAACTTTCACTTCAAATAAGCCAAAGATAGCTAAGGTTGGTAAGAAAACTGGTAAGGTAACTGGTAAGAAGAAAGGTACAGCAACAATTACAGCTAAGTACAATAAAAAGACATTTAAATGTAAGATTACTGTAAAGAAAGCTCCAGCACCAAAGCCAACAGTAAAACCAACAGTTAAGCCAACAGTAGCACCTACAACAGCTCCAACAACAGCACCTAGTACAGAGCCAACAGCAGCTCCAACAGATGTGCCAGCTGATACAGTGGGAGCTATCACAAGCTTTAAAGCAACAAAGGCTGATACTTTTGTAGTAGAATTTGATAAAGCACAGCCAGCAGCAGTTACAGCAGAGGTAACAAAGGGAACAAGCAAAGTTGATTTAAAAGCAACATGGAACGAGGGAAGGACAGCCGTTACATTAGTATCAACAGGAAAGCTTACAACTGGCGAGTACACAGTAACTGTTAAGAATGGCGAGGCTTCTGTTACAGCAAAGACAAATGTTGAAGATGAAAAGGTAACAGCAATCAACATTACAAGCCCTACAGCACTTACAGGCAATAAGGGTACAGAAGCATATATTTATTATGACGTAGTAAACCAGTATGGTGACAGCATGAGGACATCAACAAGCATCAACTGGACAATAAGCTCATCATATGGAACACCAAAAGTTGATACATCCACAGGTAAGATTACAATTAAAGCTGATGATAAAGGTGAAAAAGTATTCACATATGGAACAGACATATATATCGTTGGTGTTAATGTAAAGAGCGGTGTATCAGTTAATACAAGCATTAAGATTGGTATGGAACAGGCAGTAGACAGCGTTAAATTTGCAGGTTTTGTAAGCAAAGATGCAAAGACAAAGAAAGTTGAAAGCCTTCCTAAGAACTTTACAAAAGACACTTATTCATTACTGTTTACAGCATATGACCAGAATGGAAATCCTTATTCTGCAAGTGATGTAAAGAGTGAAGACCTTACATTTATTTCAAACAACCCATTACTTGTTGACAGCGCATTCAAGTTTAATGACAATGTTTATACAATTGATGGTGAAGACTATGCATCTGTAAGCATCAACCCAGGACAGTATGTTGACAAGGGTGGCGAAGTTACAATTACAGTTGTAGCTAACAAGACAGGTAAGAAGACAGAGCAGGTATTTGTAATTGGTGAAACTGCACTTCTTAAGAGTCTTGTATTATCAGCACCTAATGCAGTAGTAGCAGATGGTGATAAAGATGTTAAGATTCCATTTGTAGCTACAGATGCTAATGGAAATGCTGTAACAAGTTATGAAACAATTGTACGTTCTTCAAATTCTTTAACATTAACAGCTTCTGAAGGTTCAGAACTTAAAGTTAAAGAAGAAAATGATGGTACAGCAGGTATTTACTGGTCTGATAATAGTGAATATGTTAAGAATTTCAAAAATGGATCATCATACAATGAGATAGACAGAAGTATTTCATTATCTACAATTGTAGTTGGTGGAGAAAGCAATAACTTAATCCTTAACGTTTCAGATGCAAGGCGTCCAGTTGCTATTAAATCAGTTAAATTAAACGATGATAACAATGATGCTATTGTTTCAGGAAACACAGCAACAGTTGAGATTACTAAAGGTAATGATGCACAGATTAAGTATATAGACCAGTATAATGCTGATTTAGCAGATGATATTGCAGAAGCATTCTTTAAACAGGCAGCTACTGGTTATGGAAGAAACAATGACAAATATGTAATCAGTGTAAAAGCAAGTAAGAACTATGATTTATTACTGCCTAAAGAACCAAAAGTTTTTGATGATGCATCAAGAAAAATTGAATTTAGTGCTAAAGAAGTAACAACAGAAGAATCAGTTACATTAAGGTATTCAATTGCTACCCAGGATTCTGCTGGTAACGTAACAGATGTAAGCAAGGTTAAATCTGTAGCTTATACAATAGTTCCAAGAACAGCTGTAGCAAATGACCTTACAATTGTTACTAATTCATCATTATATAAACTTGATACAGATAACTCTGACAATATTAATGGTACAACAATTCCATCTGGAAGCAGTATCAGGGATGATGTAACAGGACCTCTTACTATTTCAGCTGGTGACAACAAGATAGTAGTTAAGGGTAAAACAAGAAACAATTTAACTCTTACACTTCCTGCTTCTGCATACGAAGTAGCTGCTAAGTCAGCAATCAATGTTGCTAATGGTGTAGTTACAGCAGCTTCATCTGGTGCAATTGCATGGTATGAGTTATATGATGCAAACTCAGCAAAATATACAAGAATTAATGCAACAAAACCTATTGTATTAACTGTATATAAAGATATTGATGGTGGTACTACAGTATCTAAGAATATTACTATCTCTGATTCTGCATCAGCACCTGCAAGCATTGAATTCTGGAAAGACTGGGCAACACAGACAGCAGTTACTCTTAACCCATCATTTACAGAGATTACTGGACCAAAGGTATACAATGGTACAGGATGGTCTGATGAAGATAAAAATGACTTTAGCAAGACTAATGGACACTTTGGTATAATTGTAAAAGACCAGTATGGTAATATTATGGATGACCCACGTATATCAGTAGCACTTAAGGTAGCTGACCTTACAGAAAGCACAACAGAACTTACACACTTAACAAACAGCTTTACTGTTTCAAATAATGGTTCTGCTGCAGGAGTTCTTGCAAATAGCAAGTTAAAGATTACAGGTGCTGAGATTGGTGATAAGTTCAAACTTACAGCAACAATTGAAGGTACAGCAGTTTCTAAGGATATTCCTGTAACTGTTGGTGCTGATACAGAAGCATATGTTTCAACTGCTAAAGACGCTGATAAAGATTTCCGTACAGGAGCTTTCCCTGCTAAAGATGGTAAAAAACCTGGTTTAGGAATGAACAGATAATTACTTGGTTCATAATTAATTATCATATATAAATTAATAATAATCCTTCCTCTTTATGAGGGAGGGTTATTTGTTTTTATAAAAAATCCATATGAAGAATTAGTTATATTTAATTAATGATATCTTTAGAAAGGAATTTGTGAATTGTGATGAAAAGAAAAGTATATTTAGGAATAATAACAGCAGCAGCATTATGTATTTCCCTTCCAGGGTGTGGAAAGATTGAAAATGATACAAGTAGCAGCACACCATCCGCTACCCCAGTTTCTGAAAGCAGTAACAGCAGTAACACAACAGAACCTGTTGCTACAGATGTCCCAGAAGAAACTGCCCCTCCTTCTGATACAACAGAAACTCCTGTCCAGGAACCACCACAGGTTGATGAACCTGTAACTCCAGAGCAGACCCCAGCTGCAGAAACTAAAACAGAAAAATTATCTGCATCCCAGGATTATTCAGATGCATACAGGCTTGTTAAAGTACTTGGATTAAAAGAGTATAAAAAACTTGACAGTGACAAATACAATGACAAAGCAAAAAAAGGTAAGAAATTTTTAGTATTATTTCTTTCAATAAGAAATGATACTAGCGAAGAAGACTATATAAACTATAATTATATTTCTGCAAAAGTTGATGGTAAAAAAATTGAACATACATTTTTATTAAATGAACCAAAAGGTTATCCGACAATTTTCTCACATATTCCTGCTGGAAAAAGTGCAGGAGGTTTTATTGTATGGGAAGTTCCAGAAGAATGGAAAGAGCTGGAATTTACATATAATGGCTGGAAAGATATAAACAATGTGAAAATGAAGGCAAGTTTTACTCCAGATGATTTATCAGACCCAGTTATATATAATGCAAATGATTTTAATTAAATATTTTATTTACATAATATAAAATAATAATACTTAAACAGAATGAATAACCCATTCTGGATTTATGTTTTTAGAATGGGTTATTTATTAATATGCTCAATAATACATTCATGTTTTTTACTTTTTTTATTATAGTTAATTCCTACAAGAATTATTTCACCATTATATTGTTCTACTGAGGCACTATAATTTTTTTCTTTTATTTGCTTAATGGCACCTTCTGCTGTTTTGTCCCATTTAAGCTCAACTATTATAGCTGGCTTATCTGAATATCTCCTTGGTATAAAAACTATATCTGCAAACCCTTTTCCAGCTGGCAGTTCCCTGTACATTATATAATCTTTCCGTGCACTATAATATGCAAGGGAAATAACACAACTAAGTGAATTTTCATTATTGTATTGTAAAACAGAAATAGTATTCATGTGTACTTCATCAATTCCTCTAGCAACTGCTTCGTAGTCAGATGCAAGAGTTGCTTCAAGAAGCGCATCAGATATAGAAATTGATTTTATAACTTCATCCCAATGTGAACTTTCCACAGCCATAGTAAATTCTTCCTGTATTTCGTGGTTTGGAATAAAAACTTCCCTGCTATTATAATTATAAGCCAGATATCCAAGATGTATAAGTAATGTAAGTACATCATCTTTTGAAGCAAATGTTGTCATATCATTTTGGAATGTGTCAACAGAAACTTTTATTTTACTGCCGCCAAGCATCTGTATAATATTGTCTTTAAGTCCATTAAAATTCATATCTATATAAATTTTTAAGGCTTCATATGTTTCTGTCCTTGTCCAGTAACTTCGGAATTTTTTACGTGTTATAGCATTAACTACAGATTCAGGGCTGTATATGTGTATGTTTTCATCAAATAAATATCCATCATACCAATACTGCATTTCATCAGAGTCTATATTAAACTTTTCACATAAGTTTATAACTTCATTTTCTGTAAAACCGGTATATTCTGCCAGCATTGCAGGGTCTGTCATTGAAAACTCATCAAAAATATTTATAGCTGAATGTGAACCATATTTTTTAATAGGCAGTATTCCTGTCATATAGACAAGTTTTATATCTCCATTATCTTTAAAAATACTTCTTAAAAAATTTAAATAATTCTTCTGCGCATCTATATTTTCTATTGCTTCACGGAATACACAGTCCCATTCATCAATTATAAAAATAAATCCTTTGTTTTTATAATTAACGTGGTTTGATATATATGAAATTATAGTGCTTAAATCTGTTGTTACTGGTATATCATAAGTTTGAAAATATTCTTTTAATTCTTTTACTAATATTTTTTCAATGTAGCTTCCTAATTCATTTATATTATTTACTTTATTTATAAACTTAGGTATGTTTAAAAAAATTGTATCATATTTATTTAAGTTTTCTTCATATGTATGGTATTTTTTGATTTTAAGCCTGTCAAAAAGTTCTTTTGAATTGCATCCATAACTATAATAAGCAGCTAACATATTTGCTGCCATAGATTTTCCAAAACGGCGTGGACGGCTTACACATACAAATTCTTGTTCTGTGTCTATAACTTCATTAATATAAGAAATTAGTCCAGATTTATCTACATATATTTTGGAATTTAATGCTCTTTTAAACAGGTTATTTCCAGGGTTTAGATACATTCCCATATATCTTCTCCTTATTTAGTATTTATATTATTTAAAACATTATAACTTTTATCTAATTATCTGGCAATATGTTTTAAAATTTATCCAGAATTAGATTTTTTACACATTTATAGGATAAAACTATCCATTTACACTATTTTTAACCGGTTTTCACCAGATTATCTTGAAAATATACCATTTATTATTATAGAAAAAAATAATAAACCTTATACAAAGCATACCTTAATGGCAGGGGTGTGGGGTATTTCACTCCAAATTCCTATAAAACCGGCATTTGTAATGTGCTATAATGTCTTCATATACTGGGAGCTATCACAAGTCTTGAAGCTAAGACAGCTAAGACAATTGTGGCAACTTT
>ERZ778516.1180-NODE-1180-length-20653-cov-4.292650_pt1 | contig 20653 bp, 22 predicted proteins | sample MGYA00510342_ERZ778516 | MGnify/ENA primary metagenome ERZ778516 (study PRJEB29527, sample SAMN07138961) | mouse gut metagenome | material: feces | host: mouse | place: China:Nanjing | collected 2016-01-25 ... | reverse complement strand
ACACAACAGGCACAACAACAGCAGATGAATATGGATTTGCAACAACAGATGACACAACAATTTTCAATGGCACAACAGCAATCTCAACAACGAAATCAAAATTCCAATGGTTTTAGCAGTTTGTTAAATGGTGAAGCAGACAGTGAGTTTGTACAAGAAGTTGAACAACAAACAGCATTAGATGGTTTGGATACCTATATTTAAGAAAGGGGAGTATATTTCTTTATGTCAAATAGTCTTTCTGATAGTACGAATTATACAACAGACAGAACACCGAGCACACCTGGCAAATATAATGCGGTTTTTACAGATAAGAAAAACAATTCTGATACACTGGCAAGTGATTTTCTGACATTGATGGTTGCACAGTTGAAAAATCAAGACTTTATGAATCCAATGGATGACACACAGTATGTAACCCAGATGGCACAATTTTCTATGATGCAGGCAATGACTGAAATGTCCAGCAATGCAAAAACTTCTTATGCGATGTCTTTAATTGGAAAGACGGTAACAGCTTCACGTTATGGCGTAAGTGGAGATTTGGATACAACAACTGGAACAGTAGACAAAATTTCATTTGTAGACAATGAATATGTACTTTATATTGGAAATAAAAAGTATTCTATGGAACAAATCATGGAAGTTGCTCATCCAAAAGAAAAGGGAGAATGTGCTGTTGACCCTTCTGATATAACAGTATTGGGTACCAATACAACAACTTCTACCGCAGATATTAGTTGGAAGCTCCCAACAGAAGATGAAACAGTACTGAGTGGTTTGGGTTATCAAGTTTATTATTCAGAGGAAGGACCATTTAATAGTGTAGAAGCAGTAGAAGCAGGTACTCGATTTGGTCCACAGTTAAAAGGCATTACAGATGAGGCAAAACTAACTCAATCATTGGCCAATTTGGCTCCAGGAAAAACATATTATGTAAACGTAGTGGTAACAGATGCGAATGGAAACAAAGCAGTTTATAGCCCTACTTCAATCCGAACAAAATCATCATAATCATACAGATGATAAAGGGGTGTCATGAATGGAAGAGATGAAAATTAATGGTCGTCCTGCAACGATTGTAACAGGAAAACCGAATTTTTATGGATCAGATCATACGATTACAAATAAAAGTGGCACGTCTCAAAACAACACGTTCCAAAGTGTATTGCAGCAAGAATTTAAAAAATCCCAGCAAATCTCATTTTCTAAACATGCTGCTGAGCGTGTGGAGACCAGAGGGATCGAGCTTTCTGAAAATCATTTGGGACGGCTAAACGAAGGCGTTCGTTTGGCAGAACAAAAAGGATTGGATGACACATTGATTTTAATGGATAAAACTGCATTTGTAGTAAGTGTCCGCAATAAAACAGTCATTACTGCAGTCAATGGGAATGATTTGACTGGAAATGTATTTACAAATATAGATGGAACAGTGATCGTGTAAACTGGACCCTTTTCGGGAGGTTTATGGTATCTTGACTGACTGAAAGATACCACGGTTCCAAAAAGAGGAGAGAATTGAAATGAATAGAGCAATGTTTTCTGGTGTAGCAGGTATGAAAGCGCATCAAACCAAGATGGATACCATCGGTAATAATATCGCAAACGTAAACACCTATGGTTATAAATCACAGCGTGCAGTATTTAGTGATATTTATTATCAATCCTTACGTGGGGCAACCGCTGGTACAGCAAACCGCGGTGGACAGAACCCTTCTATGGTTGGTTATGGTTCTAACTTGTCCGCTGTACAATCCCAAATGACACAATCCAGTATGCAGAATACTGGATTTGGCTTGGATGTTGCAATTACAGGTGAAGGATTTTTGCAAGTACAAGATGCTGATGGAAATATCTTCTATACAAAAGCAGGTTTGCTCAGTTATGATTCCAATGGTTATTTGACCGATATCAATGGTAACTTTGTATTGGGTACCAAAGGCAATGGCGACCCGGATACACAAAAAATTAAATTGGATGATGTAGGTTCTGTATCTGCAAAAGCACCTGCTGTAACACAGGTTATCAACGGTACTAGTTATACATTCCAATTTTCTAATTCTACTGCAAAGGGAAATGTTTCTCTGAATATCGGTACCAGTGACAGCTTACCAATTGGTAAAAAAGCACAAGCAGTTATGTCTGCAGGTTCTATTAATATTTTGTTGAACTCCAAGGAAATATTTGAAAGTATGGCTGATTTGCAAAATGCAATCAATGATGCCATTACCGAAGCAAATAATGGTATTCAGCATGATGGAGGTATTCTATCCATTACAACAGATGAAGAGCAAAACTGGGGTGACGGCTTAACTGGTGCACAAATTGTTGGAGATAATTTTGGATATGATCAAGGTAGTATCACACTCCCAGATAATGGTAAAATATTTGGCGGCTTTAGCTTTGATAGCGTAGGAAATGGCTTTGAATTGTTGGATAATGATGATTTGTCCTTTAGTTTAGAGCGCGATCCAGACAGTGGCGATTTGACGATTAAAGCAACAACCAGCCAGAGCAATAAGGAATATTCTGCTACCATCAGAAAAACTGAGATGACCACTCCGGGTAAAGTGGTGTTGTCTGTTGCAAATGGTGATACAACTGATACCATTACATTGAACTTCCCAAATTATAATGAAGTATTGAATGTTGGTGAAGGGCTTACTTGGAACCCTGAAACATTTGATGATGGATCAAGTTATGGTGGATTCTCTTTGGTATCACCCGGAAATTTAGATAAGAATGACATTACTGGCGCCAATATGACTTTAGAAGCACTGACAGGTGCTGACGAAGGCAAATTTTTACTGACAATGACCGTAAATGGTACAAATTACACTCATACTTTTGATAAAAAACAAGCAGGAAAACAATTATTTATGGATGATGGTACTGGAAATGGCTTTACATTAAAGGCTCCTTCTATGAATAATATGTTATCATCAGCAGCTACAATGACCTTTAATCCTGTGCAAGTATTGGCAGATGATATTGTCAATAGCCAACCTTCTAGTGATTTGGGATTTGGAAGTAAGAGTTTTGCAATGACCGGCGGTACAGAAGGCGGTGTTGTAACACTGGATCAGTTGAGCAGTATTTCCATTGGTTCTGATGGTACCATTTCTGTTTATCATGCAGAAAAGGGAACTGTTGTAGCAGGTAAGATTACACTTGCAAACTTTGCAAATCCATATGGTTTGGAACAAGGCGGTAACAACTACTTTACTGCAACATCAAACTCTGGTGACCCTCAACTAGCAGAACCAGGAAGTGATGGAACAGGTGCCTTAAAGAGCAGCTCTTTGGAAATGTCAAACGTTGACCTTTCAGGTGAGTTTGCAGATATGATTACCACACAAAGAGGTTTCCAGGCAAACTCTAGAATTATCACCGTTTCTGATACAATGCTAGAAGAATTGATAAACTTAAAACGATAATCATATTATGATATGTATGGCGGGTTTTACCCGTCATATGCAAGAGGAGAAAGTTTTTTTCTTCTCTTGCATATGACGGTACGAAATAAGATAAATTAGGAGGCTATTAAAATGATTGTTTTAACAAGATTAAATGGAGTTTCATTTGCATTAAATGACGAGCTGATTGAGACGATTTCTGAAAACCCGGACACAACCATTCATATGACAAATAAAAACATTTATATTGTAAAAGAAGACACTCAAACAGTTATCAATAAAATTGTTGATTATCGTAGAAAAGTATATAGTACTTTGAGATAAAAGGCTACAGAAGTTTTCATTTGGAGGGTCATATTTATGGATTTGATGTCAATTTTGGGATGGATATTGGGTACACTTTTGATTTTGGGAGGTATGATTACAAGTACAGACCCAACAACGAAAGCAGTAAGTTTTAACATAGAAAATATTATTAACTTTGGAGATGTGCCCAGTGTGCTGATTGTAATTGGTGGAACAATTACCGCATTGATGGTATCCTTTTCAGGAAAACAACTTGCAAAGTTTCCCAAACACTTAAAAATTATCTTTGCACCTACAAAATATAAGCCAGAAGATTATATTGGGCAGATTGTAGAATTTGCTAAAAAGGCTAGAATTAGCGGTTTGTTGGCATTGGAAGAAGATTTGGACAAGGTTGAAGACCAATTTATGAAAAACAGTTTGATGATGGTTGTTGACTCAGTAGAACCGGAAAAGGTAAAATTGCAGTTGGAAACGCAACTTGATTATCTGGACGAGCGACACGCGCAAGACCGAGCGATTTATGATAAGGGTTCATCTTATGCACCGGCATTTGGTATGATTGGTACCTTGATAGGTTTGATAAACTTGATGCAGAACTTATCTGATGTTGGGGCGATTGGTCCAAACATGGGTGTTGCGTTGATCACAACCTTTTATGGTACAATTTTATCAAACTTTATATTTTCTCCAATTTCCAATAAATTAAAAATTCGACATGAGGAAGAATACCTTTGTAAAATGATTATTTGTGAGGGTGTTCAGGCAATTCAAGCAGGTGAAAATCCAAACTTTATTGAAGAAAGACTTGCACAACTTCTTCCAAAAGGAAAATATGTAGCAGGCAATGACAGTGGTTCAGAAAAACAATAATATATAATGATTAATATAGTAGGTAAAGGGTGGGAGTGATATGAAAAGAAAAAGAGAAGAATCTTCAGGTGGTAGCTGGTTGGATACATATGCTGATATGGTAACTTTGTTGTTAACTTTTTTCGTTGTAATGTTTAGCATGTCTTCCGTAGAACAAGAAAAATGGGATGCGTTGATTCGTTCCTTTATCGGTGAAGGAGAGGCTTCACATGTTGTATTTATGGAGGATGACCCCCCAACTGGTTCTGGACCTGCTGTAAATGAACATGATGAATACTTTACAGATGACAATGGTATGGAAACCAGTGAGATTGCAATGCCAGAAAATGTAGAAGATTTGTATGAGTATCTAAATGAATATGTGACTCAAAACAATCTGCAATCCAGTGTTTCTTTGTCAAAAGATTCTGGAATTGTCTATATTCGGTTTAGTAATAATACGCTGTTTAAGCCGAATAAATATGATTTGACAGAGGAAGCAAGACCGATGTTGGATTATTTGGGAAAGGCATTGAAACTGATTGAAGATAAAATCAGTGTTATCCAAGTCTCAGGACATACTGCTGATATGGGTAGACCAAGTTTAGAAGTCAATGACTGGAGACTTTCAGGAGAGCGTGCAGCGAGCGTTGTAATTTATTTGGAAGAAGTCAACCAAATTAAAAAAGGTATTTTTGTGACAAACGGATATGGAGATAACTATCCAATTGCAGATAATTCAACAGAAGATGGAAGAAGACAAAATCGCCGTGTAGAATTGACCATTGTAGGTACAGAAGCGATTGCAAATGACCCAGCAATAAGTGATGGACTTGAAGGAACTTATGATACCAACCAATATCCAAAAGATGGTCATGGTGTGAATCCAATTGTTCCTGATAACAAACAACAGACTGGTTCACAGTCACCTCAAGAGCCTGTACAAGATTCACAGGAAACTCCGGTAGATACAAATTCTGAGCCTCAATGATACTAAAATATGTTGATAAATTTAGTATTGGGGATTGACCTGGATAGTCTGGCCAATTACAGTATCAATAAACAATAAAATGAACTGAAAGTATATCCTAGTGGGATAGAGAAATATTTTTATTGTTTACGAATTTGCTAATATCATATTAGCGATTTACAAAAAAATAGTTGGTAATTTGCCAGCTGTCTAAAATTAATATACAAAGGAGTGAAGATGCAGATGCCGGAGAGTCTATCACAAAGTCAAATAGACGAATTGCTAAAGCGTATGCATTCTGGCGAAGTTGATACTGAGGTTGAAAAAAAACCGAAAATAAAAGAATATGACTTTAAAACTCCAAAGAAATTTACAAAAGAGCAATTAAAGGCGTTAGATGGTTTGCATGAAAACTTCTCTAGAGTTTTGTCGTCCTATTTTAGTAGTATCCTTCGCAATGTCTGTGAAGTGAGTGTGTTGCAAATTGAAGAACAAAGATATTATGAGTTTAACAATGCACTTCCTGATAATTCATTACTCAGTATTCTAAATTTTAAACCAGAAGATATTCAATATGATGAAACCTCGTTTATTGTGGATATACCAACGCCATTGGGCTTTATGATAATTGAACGTCTTTTGGGTGGAATCGGAGAAGTTTTTGTTCCAAATCGTGATTTTACCGAGATAGAACTTGCTATGTTAGAAACTATTTTAGAACAAGTGACAGCTTATTTACAGGATGCTTGGTGTAACTATTTGCCAGTAAAAACAGAGTTGGGAAGTTTAGAAACAAATGCCAGGTTGTTACAAGTATTTTCTCCTCAGGAAATTGTGGTACTGGTTGCATTGAAAATTGAAGTTGCTGGTACTAGTAACGTCATTACAATGTGTCTTCCAGCCGAAAGTCTGGAACCAATCGTAGAAAGCTTTAAGTTAAGATACACACGTGCCAATAAACAGCAGGATATTGAAAAGGATAAAGAAAAACGAGAAGTCATTATAGGCTCTATCAAGCAATCCGATATGGAAATTACGGCTATTTTGGATAATTTCCAAATGACGTTGGGAGATGTCTTGCGTTTGCAGGTGAATGATGTAATTGCTTTAGATAAAAAAATTGACAGCGATATTTGTGTATTAGTGGATGATGTACCATGGTATACTGCAAAGCTAGGCGAATCTAAGTTAAAGAAATCTATTAAATTAATTGATATTATAGCTGGATAGAAAGAGAGGGGATTGTGTTGAGTAACGACCAAATTTCGAACGCCCAAAACGCAATATTAACTACGGAAGAGATGGATACAATTGGTGAAGTCATGAACATCAGTATGGGCGCTTCTGCAACGGCAATTTCATCATTATTGGATAAACAGGTAGTTATTACAACTCCTACATTGAATTTACAAAAAGTACAAGATGTCAACTATTCTGATTTAGAACCTGCTATGGTTGTTAAAATTGAATTTATCAAAGGTCTTTCTGGTACCAATATTATGGTGTTTCGCCGCAATGATATGCAAATTATCTTGAATTTGCTGATGGGAAGCGGAGACACCGATGTAGATGAAAGCTTTGAATTTGATGATATGAGTATCAGTGCGGCTTGTGAAGTGACCAATCAAATGATGGGAGCTGCGGCAACAGCGCTTTCTGAAATATTGGGAGAAACGGTGGATATTTCCACACCAGTTGCTTCTGTAGCAGAACCAGAGCATGCAATTGATGATGTGATGGATGTAAAAGATAAAGAAGATGATATTGTCACCATTTCTTTTGATTTATCCATTAAGGGCGTTATGAATAGTAATTTTATGAGTGTAATGCCAATTGAGTTTGCAAAGGGAATTGTCAATCATTTGATGCAAGGTCAGGATATTCCTCCACTGTCACCAGACCCTGTGATAGAAGAAGTCGCACCACCACCACAGGATTTTGCTCCTATACAACCAGTAGAGCAACCTGCAGTGGCGCCACCACAAGCGCAGCAGCCAATGATGAATCAACAACCTGCAATGCAACAACCGGTGATGAATCAGCAGCCTGCAATGGGTCAGCCACAGATGCAACAACCAGCAATGAACCAACAACCTGCAATGGGTCAGCCACAGATGCAACAACCGATGATGAATCAGCAACCTGCAATGGGTCAGCCACAGATGCAACAGCCGATGATGAATTATCCAATGATGGACCCTCAACAAATGGCAATGATGCAACAATATTTGATGGCACAACAGCAAATGCAATCATTTTATCGACAGCCATCTGAACCAAGTTTTGCAGGTCCAATGGGCAATATGGTGGGCAATGAAAATCCTGTAAAGGTTAAAAAAGCGAAATTTCCAGATTTTTCTGTACCAGGAAGTTCTATGGAAGTTGATAGCAATACCAATATGGGATTGTTGATGAACGTTCCGTTAGAAGTTTCTGTTGAAATTGGAAGAACCAAAAGAAAAATTAAAGAAATTGCTGATTTTGGTCAAGGAACAGTAATAGAATTAGAAAAACAAGCAGGTGCTTTAGTAGATGTAATTGTAAATGGTCAATTAATTGCACATGGGGACGTTGTAGTAATTGGAGATAATTTTGGCGTTCGTATTACAGAAATTGTTGGTACAAAGGAATTGATGAACTCTTTACAAATGGAGTAATTTTTGTTATACTTCGAGTGCAAGTTTTATCCGAGAGCAGCAAAAACAAGTAAATAATAAAATTTATCTGGTTTGTTGTTTCAAATAAAACCGTGAGACACACGGAGTTTGCTTATGTGAATTATCATTTTAGTTCATATAGGAAACTCCCGCTATCAATGGTGGGAGTATGTCACAAAAATATCAATGTATAGTATATATGATTGAAGGAGAACTGATTATGTATAAGATTTTGCTTGTTGACGATGCTGGTTTTATGAGAATGATGATTAAAAACAATTTGACCAAAGCTGGTTATACCTCTTTTGTAGAAGGAGAAGATGGACAGCGTGCGATTGAACTCTATCAACAGGAAAAACCGGATTTGGTGATTATGGATATCACTATGCCCAATGTAAATGGTATTCAGGCTTTGGCGGAAATTAAAAAATTAGATCCGTCAGCAAAAGTAGTTATGTGTTCTGCAATGGGTCAAGAATCTATGGTTATGGATGCAATCAGCTTAGGTGCAATGGATTTTATTGTAAAACCATTTAAACAAGACCGCATTGTGCAAACAGTTAGTAAAATTCTTCCTTTGGGAAATTAGTTTATGATGGAAGCGCTTACAGTGCTGGGGACGCTTGTTCTAATTGTACTTATCTTTCTGGGAGCTTATTGGTTTACAAAGTTTTTGGGAAAGCGTTATCAAGGCGGTATGTTAAAAAGTTCGGCACATATTCAGGTGCTAGAACAAATTTCATTGGGACAGGACCGCACATTGACTGTGGTGAAAGTGGGGGACTCTACTTTGTTGTTGGGAGTTACCTCACAACAAATCACATTGGTGAAAGAACTTACATCAGAAGAATTTCCAGATTTGGAAATTTCCTCTCAAACAGAAGCGACTGCACCATTTACTTCTCTGTTTAAGGATGCACTGAAAACATGGGGAATGAAACCCGGCGGAAAGGATGGGAAAAAGCATTGACTCTTGCACAAAAAGAAATGACTGCAAAAAAGAAACGACAGTTAAAAAAGCATATTATTTGTTTTGTGGTTTCCTTAACAGCAGTAATCTCGTTGATTATTTTCTTTAGCAATCAAGTACAGGCAGCGGGAATTAATATAGATATTAGTTCTGGTGATGGTACAGAAGGTAGTTTTGGAACCATTCAAGTACTGTTGTTATTTGCACTCATTGCTTTGGCACCTTCGTTATTGATTATGGTGACTAGTTTTACTAGAATTGTCATTGTGCTGTCTTTTTTGAGGAATGCTTTGGGTGTTCAGCAGACACCTCCAAATCAGGTGGTTGTTGGGTTGGCTTTGTTTTTGTCATTGTTTATTATGGCACCAGTTTTTTCTGAAATGAATGAAGTTGCGATACAGCCTTATGCAGAACAACAAATTACACAAGAACAAGCGCTAGAACAAGTTCAAGTACCACTAAAAGAATTTATGCTAAAACAAACAGGAGTAAAGGAACTAAATTTATTTCTTTCTATTTCTGGACAGGCAGAAACACTTGAGGAAATTAATCCAGAATCTTTAACATCTTTGGGGATTGAGGTAATTGTACCAGCGTTTATCACCACAGAATTGAAAAAAGCCTTTACCATGGGATTTTTATTGTTTATTCCATTTTTGATTATTGATATGGTCGTATCCAGTACATTGATGTCTATGGGTATGGTTATGTTGCCGCCTTCTATGATTGCAACACCATTTAAATTGATGTTATTTGTAGTGGTAGATGGTTGGAGTTTATTGATAGATGCTCTGATAAAAAGTTTTATCAAATAGGGTGAATATTGCGGTACCAAATAGCTGGTCATTGATAGAGGGAGGAATTGGCTTTGAGTGCAGGAGATGTACAAGAAATTTTAAGAAACGCGATTATGATAATGTTGCAATTGGCAGCTCCATTTTTAATTGTCAGTATTATTATAGGGCTTGTGATTTCTATTTTTCAGGCTGCAACTCAAATCCATGAACAGACCATTACATTTGTTCCCAAAGTAGTTGCAATTGTTTTACTGTTGTTGATATTAGGTCCTTGGATGATTTCTAAGTTGTCGGATTTATTCGATGCTTTGTTTTCTTTTATGATTAATTTGTAGCAGGAGATCGTATGATAATTGAAATGCAAACCCTACTGGCATTTGTTTTGGTATTTTGCCGTATGGCGGGTATGATTTTATTTAATCCATTGCTTTCAAGAAGAAATATTACCTCTGGGGTAAGAACCATTTTAGTATTGTGTTTGACCTTTTTGATTGCGCCTCAAATGTTGGAACATGCCCCTGAAACACTGACGAATTTTGGACTGATATTTGAAATAGCCAAAGAATTAATGGTGGGAATTGTTTGTGGTTTTGTATTTCAAATATTTTATTATCTACTGATTTTTGCAGGAGATATTATGGATATTTCTTTTGCATTATCTATGGCAAAAGTATTTGACCCTGGAACCAATATTCAGATGTCTTTATCAGGTAAATTATTGGAATTATTATTTGTATTGTACTTTTTTGCCACTGATTGTCATTTGGTAATGATAAGAATTTTTACTTCTTCTTATGATATTATACCCTTAGGGGAGGTTTTAATTGGGCAGGAGACAGCTGGTTTTATCATTGAACTATTTGTATCAATTTTTTCATTGGCAATACGCTTGGCGCTGCCTTTTGTTGCAGCAGAGTTTGTGCTTGAGATAGTAATGGGCGTATTGATGAAATTGATACCACAGATTAATGTATTTGTACTGAATATTCAGTTGGAAATTTTATTGGGATTTGTATTGTTATTTTTGTTCACAGGCCCTATTACAAATTTTACAGACCATTTTATGGACAATATGCTTCGGATGATGGAGCAGGCTTTGTATATCATGCAGAATACAGGCTAAGCGAATAAATGTGTTGACGCAAAAAATTTTTGTAAAAGGGTGGTGAGGAAATGTCTGGAGAAAAGTCGGAAAAGGCTACGCCAAAGCGGAAAAGGGATGAGCGAAAGAAAGGAAATGTATTCCTAAGTAGAGAAGTCGTCATAGTTTTTTCCCTTTTGGCGTCGTTTTATACTATTAAACTTCTTGCCCCAGTGATACTTTCTCAGTTGCAGGGCTCTATTAGAAGTTTTTTTTCATTGACGGCGACGATGCAACAGGTAACAGACGGAGATTTGGGATCTTTGTTTATCAAGGCAGTGATTACGTTTTTTATCGTCTGTTTACCGATATTATTAGTTTGTTCTTTGGTAGCAATTGCTGCAACAATGGGGCAAACCAAGGGGTTATTTTCTGCAAAGGCATTTGCGTTTAAAGCCAACCGTTTGAATCCTCTAAATGGAATTAAAAAGATGTTTTCACTACGTGGTGTGATTGAACTTTTAAAATCCATTTTAAAAATTATTGTGTTGGCAGTGGTTGTTTGGAATGTAGTTTCTAAGTGGGTGGCACAACTTCCTTCGATGATGAACATGAGCGCTTTAGAGGCTATGTCACAAACGGGAGATACCATTACGAATATCATTTTAAATGCTGCAATTGTATTTGTATTTTTAGGAATCTTTGACTATATTTATCAGTGGTGGGATTATGAAAAAAATCTGCGCATGAGTAAACAAGAAATTAAAGAGGAATACAAACAGTCAGAAGGTGACCCACAGGTTAAGGGTAAAATCAAAGAGCGTCAGCAAAGAATGTCTCAACAGCGTATGATGCAAAACGTACCGAATGCAGATGTTGTTATCCGAAATCCGACCCATTATGCGGTAGCAATTCAGTATAATCCGAAAAAAAATCGCGCTCCAATTGTCATTGCAAAGGGAGCAGATTCACTGGCACTGAGAATTGTTGGAGTTGCTGAACGCAATCAGGTCCATGTCATGGAAAACAAACCATTGGCACGTGGGTTGTATGAATCAGTCGAGCTGGATCGAGAGATTCCAGAGAAATATTATAAAGCAGTCGCTGAGGTTTTGGCCTTTGTGTATAATTTGAAGAAGAAGGATTTGAATCAGCATGAAAATATTTAAGAATGCAGTTGCTGCATTTGTCATTTTAATTATATTTTTGCTCATTGTTCCTTTGAACACTTATATTTTGGACTTTATGTTCATTACCAATCTGTCTATATCTTTTATCATTATGTTGACAACCATGTATATCAAAGAACCATTAGAATTTTCTATCTTTCCTTCCCTATTGTTGATTACAACGATGTTGCGTTTATCACTAAATATTTCTTCCACACGTTCTATTTTGACCAACAATGGATATGCTGGTGAAGTGGTTAAGACATTTGGTGACTTTGTAATTCGAGGCAATGTAGCAGTTGGTTTGGTTATCTTTTTAATCATTGTATTGGTTCAGTTTATCGTTATTACAAAAGGTTCTGAACGTGTTGCTGAAGTTTCAGCGCGTTTTACATTGGATGCTATGCCTGGTAAACAGATGGCAATTGACGCAGATTTAAGCTCTGGGTTGATTGATGAGGATACTGCACGTGTAAGGCGTTCTAAGATACAAAGAGAAGCAGATTTCTTTGGCTCCATGGACGGTGCTTCTAAGTTTGTAAAAGGTGATGCGATTATCTCTATTATTGTTACTTTTATCAACTTAATTGGCGGTGTTGTCATTGGATTTATGGATGGCGGAGACTTTGGAACTGTACTTAGCACCTATTCTATTTCAACCGTTGGTGACGGTTTGATGTCACAGATTCCAGCATTGTTGATTTCTGTTGCAACTGGTATGATTGTAACCCGTTCTGCTTCAGAAGCAAACTTGAATACAGATGTTATCAAGCAATTTTCTTCTCAGCCACGCGTATTGATTATGGCAGGGGGAGCAATGCTGTTTTTGATGTTGATTGGTTTCCCTCCAGTACAGATTATTATGGTGTCTTCTGTTTTAATTACTTTGGGTGTAGTTTTATTTTTGCAAAGCCGCAAACAGCCAGAACAATCTGATCAATCAGCTATGGATGCGCCTCCGGTTTCAGAAGAAATTACAAACGAAGTTTCCTTTTATAGAAATCTGGAAAATGTATATGGTCTGTTGAATGTTGACCCAATTGGAATGGAGTTTGGATATAGTTTGCTTCCATTGGTAGAAGAGAGTAGCGGCGGAAATTTTATGGACCGTGTTGTTATGTTCCGTAAACAATTTGCAGATGAAATGGGCATGGTTATTCCTTCTGTTCGACTCAAAGACAGTGGACAGCTCAATCCAAACCAGTATGAAATTCGGATTAAAGGGGAATCTGTGGCAATGGGAGAGGTGTTGACCGACCATTATTTGGCATTGGTTCCTGAAGATCCTAGTGAAGATGATGCAATTGATGGCATTGAAACGGTAGAACCCGCCTTTGGTATGCCTGCAAAATGGATTAGTGAAGATAAGAAAATCAAAGCTGAGATGGCAGGCTATACCTTAATTGACCCTACTTCTGTGATTATTACACACTTGTCAGAGGTATTGCGCGCTCACGCTTATGAAATTTTAAACCGACAAGAAGTAAAGAATATGTTGGAAAACCTCAAGAAGGTCAATCCAAGTATTGTAGAGGATACTGTGCCAGCAGTCGTGTCTGTAAGCGAACTGCAAAAAGTGCTTAGGGGATTGTTGTACGAAGGTGTACCAATACACGATTTAGAGACAATCTTAGAAACATTAGCCGATTATGGTGCCACCGTAAAGGATACTGATGTGTTGACAGAATATGTGCGTGAAGCTTTACGCCGTACGATTACACATCGATTTGCAGAAGCGGGACAATTAAAGGTCATCAGCTTAGATGCAAAAGTAGAGAACATGATTATGGGAGCAGTCAAAAAAATCGATGGAGGTTCTTATTTGGCATTGGATCCCGATATTATTCAAAAAATTATCACTGCTTCCACAGAACGATTAGACCAGGTTCGACAGGTAGTACAGATTCCAATTGTATTGACATCCCCTGTTGTAAGAATTTACTTTAAAAAGTTATTAGACCAATTTTGTTCTGATGTAACTGTACTTTCATTTAATGAAATCGACCCATCTATTCAGATTCAAGCATTGGGCAATATTTCACTTTCTCAATAAAAATGAAAGTAATATAATTTTAAATTTCTTGATAGAATAGAAAAATAGGGATGGTGAGGCGTATGGCTGTTGAAAAGGATAATCAAAAAGACCCAGTTGAATTGATGAAACAGTATAAACAAACAGGGGACCTTTCAATTAGAAATCAACTGGTAATGTATTATATCAATTCTGTGAAAAAGACAGTTATGAGTATGCGTTCTATCCTTCCTGCCAGTATTCAGTATGATGATTTTGTTAACCAGGGTGTTTTGGCATTGATTGATTGTATTGATAAATATGACCCAGAGCGTGGAGCTAGTTTTGATACATATATTTATAAGCGTTTGCGCGGTTCGGTGCTCAGTTATATGAGAAAACAAAGCTGGTTGCCTTATCGTGTACGCAATGCTAGAAGAAATATTTTACAAGAACAAGAAAATATGATAGCACAATTGGGAAGAGAGCCCACCAACTCGGAATTGGCAGAGCGTTTGGGTATGACCGAGAAAGAGTTGGATAGATATTTAGTAGAAATTTCAAATGCAGAGATGTATTCATTTGAAGAATTGTTGGAAAATGCTTCTCAGATGATTGAAAGTAATGCCAACCATAATGATGAGACTTCGCCAGAGGGAAATGTACTTCGCAATGAATTAAAGACGGTGTTACAAAAAGCGATTGATAGTTTGCCAATGCGGGAAAAGCAGGTTATTACACTATGCTATTATGAAAACTTAAATCTTCGTGAAATAGGGGAGATATTGGGGGTTAGTCAACAGAGGGCATCTTGTGCAAGGACAACTGGATTGGCAAAATTAAATAAAAAACTATCAGAATATTTAGATGGAAAGGGGATTATAAAATGCTAACAGGTTACTATTCAATTGCATCTGGGATGTTGGCACAACAGCGAAAATTAGAAATTCAAGGTAATAACCTCGTAAATGCACAAACACCAGGATATCATGCACAACGTGCGATTACCACTTCTTTTGAAGAGGAATTGGCAAAACGTCTAGAGCCTAGAGCGACAGGTGCGATTGGTTCTGTGAATCCAATTACAATTGTAGAGCGCAAAGATACCTTATTTCAATCAGGTGATGTCAAACAAACTGATAGAAATATGGACGTAGCAATCAATGGATATGGTTATTTTAATATTCAGGGAGAAGATGAAAACAGAACTTATTTGACCCGCAATGGTCAGTTTGACATAGATGAACAGGGATATTTGATTCTTCCACAAACGGGAAGGGTATTGGGAACAAACAATACACCGATTCAGGTAGGGGATACAAATTTTGAAGTGAAAGAAGATGGTTCTGTTTATACCAGTGCAGGTGCACTTGCAGGAAATTTATTGGTAACTGAACTTCCTGAAACAGCAGAGCAATATGAAAATGGTTTGTTTGGCATTCCAGCAGGAGCACAAGCTCAACCAGTACAGGGAACTGGTTTTGTGCAGGGAAGTTTAGAACTTTCCAATGTGGATTTGAATCGTGAATACACGATGATGATTGAAATGCAACGTGGTTTTCAGGCTTGCAGCACAGCATTACAGCTTATCGATCAGATCGATCAAAAAGCAGCTTCACAGATAGCTAATATTTAGAGGGGTGGATAATACATGAATTTGGCGTTTTATACTGGGGCAACTGGATTGGGCGCTTTTCAAGGGGCTTTGAACATTGTCGGCAACAATATTGCAAACAGCAATACAATTGGATATAAACCGGAAACAGTGTCTTTTGAAAATCTGTTATATACACATATGTATGTAAATGCAGAGTCAGAGCCTTTGGTTGGAACAGGAGTAAAATCACAATCAAATGGAATCACCTTTGGAACATCCACTTATAGGACAACAGAGAATGCACTTGATTTTGCAATTGTAGGTGATGGCTTTTTTGTAATTGAAAAAAATGGCAACACCACTTATACACGTGCGGGCGCTTTTCAGATGGGTTCAGATGGAACAGGAAATTATTATCTTTGTACAACAGATGGTTCTTATGTACTCGACAGTACAGGAAATCGCATTCAGATTGAGCAAGATCCAGAAACGGGTAATTACATACATGATGGAATCGCTGGTAAAATTGCTGTTGTGCAATTTGAAAATCAACAGGCATTGGAAACATTGTCTGGAAATCGCTTTGCCCAAACAGATGAATCAGGAGAACCAGTGATATTAAATGAGGAAAATCATCCCGTTCGTTCTCGTATATTAGAACAATCTGGTACTGTGATGGCGAGTGAGATGACCAATATGATTTTAGCGCAGCGTGGCTTTCAAATGAGTTCAAAAGTAGTACAGACTGCTGATGAAATTGAAGATATTGTCAACAATCTTCGAAAATAAACAGTAGCAGAAAGATGGTAAAGTAATGGCATTAGATAATTTTAATGGATTAAATGAGATTCAATTAGATGTTCTCAAAGAGATTGGCAATATTGGTTCAGGAAATGCGGCATCTTCTCTGTCAGAAATGCTGGGAAGACCGATTAATATTATGGTTCCTAAAATCAGAATCCTAGATTATCAAGAAGTATCTACAAATCTTGGCGGTCCAGAAACATTAATGGTGGGACTCATGATTTCGATTCATGGAGATATCGAAGGAATGATGATGTTTCTGTTGCAAAAAGATTTTGCACATATGACATTAAACGCGCTACTTGGCGGAGCTTTAAACGATTTTTCAGAAGCGGGAGAGATGGAACTTTCGGCGATGCAGGAAATTGGAAATATTATGGCTGCTTCCTATATTAATGCAATGGCATCTTTGACAAATTTGAAAATAGATATTACAGTTCCAGATATTTGTATTGATATGGTGGGAGCCATCTTGAGCGTACCTGCAATTCATTATGCAGATATTAGCGATAAGATTATCTTTATTGAGGATCAACTCAATACAATGGATGAAACCACATCTACTCATGTTTTAATGATACCAGATGAGGCTTCTCTCAAAAAAATTATGAATAGCCTGGGGATAGACATGTGAGTCAAATAGTAGTTGGTATATCAGATTTAAACATTGCGAAAAATCCAGATATTTTAGTTACTTATGCGTTGGGCTCTTGTGTGGGAATTTGTTTATATGACCCCATTACAAAAATTGCGGGGCTTTCCCATATTATGCTGCCAAATAGCAATCAAATTTCTGGTTCTGCTGGACAGAGCTATAAATTTGCAGATACAGCAATTGTATTGTTGTTAAAAAAGATGGAAATGGCAGGAGCACAAAGAGTGAGACTAAAAGCAAAAATTGCTGGAGGTGCGCAGATGTTCACAGGGATGAGCAATTCATCTTTGGCAAATATTGGGCAAAGGAATGTAATGGCAGTAAAAGCGGAGTTAGCTCGGTTGAAAATCCCTATTTTAGTAGAAGATGTGGGAAAAAATTATGGTAGAACACTTTATCTTGATTCAAGTGATGGAAGTATGAGAATTAAATCGGCTAACCGCGGAGAATGGGTATGGTAGTATCTAAAAGTAAAGATGTTAGGAGATGTAAAAAATGATAGAGGTTTCATGGAATCCATTGATGACATCAACGGCAGTAAATGGTACTTCTAATATAAATACAAACACACAGTCTTTTGAGCAGGTAATGCAGCAAACACAAAATGCAGTTTCTGCTCCACAGAGTTTGGAAAGCATTTTTGCGAAAGCTTCTGAGCAATATCAGGTGCCTGAGAATTTGTTAAAGGCAATTGCCAAAGCAGAATCAGGATTTCAAACAGATGCAGTTTCTCGCTGTGGTGCAGGTGGTGTGATGCAGCTAATGCCTGCAACGGCAAAGGCATTGGGTGTATCTGATGTATTTAATGCAGAACAAAATATTATGGGTGGAGCAAAATATATTTCTCAGCTACTAAAAAGTTATGATGGCAATCAAAAATTGGCATTGGCAGCTTATAATGCGGGAAGCGGCAACGTAGCAAAGTATGGTGGAGTTCCTCCTTTTACAGAAACACAAAATTATGTTAAAAAAGTGTTGGGATATTTAGGAGAACAAATAACAGTTCCAAATACATATACTTCCCCTTCTGTCTCCAATACGCCAAGTACCAAAAATTTTTCTACAAGTGCTGACGCCAGCTCTTGGAAAGATTTGTCTACTGTTTTGAAATCAGAAGATACACAACCAATCAATTTGATTGATACAAATTTTACTTATGAAGATTATCAGCTATTTATAAAGTTGTTTTTAGCGAGAATCGATCAGCAGGTGAGCTTGTTGGGAAATGACACAGAAGAATCAGAGGAAAGAAAGCATTTATTTGCGTTATAAAAATTGACATAACATAAAAATAAAAGCAGGTTTTATACAGGAGGTAGGGGTGAAACATGTTTAAGAATCTGAATATTAGAAAAAAGCTGTTAAGTTCCTTTATTATTGTTGCAATATTGACCATGACTGTAGGTATTGTTTCTGGCGGTATGATAACTCGATTACAAAGAAATTATTCCGCTTCAATAAAAGAGCATAGTCTTTCTCAGGAAAATATATTTAATGCAATATCGACCTTAGACAATGCACATCGTTCAGCTCATGATATTATTTCCTTCACAGATAAAGATATGATTGCTACTCAGGAGACACAATTGCAACAGCAGCTTCAAAAATATAATGAGTATTATCAGATATTAAATGCAGTAATTACAACAGAAGAATTAAAAACGGTTTATAATAATATTGCAGTGGACTTTCAAAAGTATGGGCAAAAGCGCGATGAGTTAATTGCGATGACAAATGCTTCTGATGTGCAAGAAAGAATGGTAAGTGAATTAGAACCACTTTTTCAGAGCGTTTATTCAGGTTATGATCAATTATTGGAATTAGAAATTCAGATCTCAAATCAATCAATCCAAAAGTGTGAAAATATCGCAACGGCAGCTTTGGTTTTAAATGGTATTTTTATGGTAGTGGTATTGGTGGTTTCCATTGTAATTGGAAGTTATTTGTCACGTTATATCTCTGCTCCATTGCGTGCATGTGCAGAACGATTAAAACTCTTAGCAAAAGGTAATTTACAAGCTGAGGTACCAACTGTAGATTCAAATGATGAAACAGGTGAATTGGCAGAGGCAACTCAAATTATTGTACATGGATTGACTCAGGTAGTAAAAGATTTGAATTATTTATTGACAGAGATGTCCAATAATAATTTTAATTTAAGAACTTCAGCAGATCAATATTATATTGGCGATTTTGAAAATTTATTACTTTCTGTGCGTAAGATTAATTTTGGTTTAAGTGATACATTGCGTCAAATTAATGAGTCTTCCAATCAGGTTGCAAGTGGTTCTGAACAGGTTGCATCAGGTGCACAAGCGCTTTCACAGGGTGCAACCGAACAGGCAAGTTCTGTGGAAGAATTGGCAGCAACCATTACTGAAATTTCTGGTCAGGCGCAGTCCAATGCAGAAAATGCACAAAATGCAAGTAAACAAGTACATGCTGTTGGCGATGAAATGATGCAAAGCAATAATCAGATGCAGCAAATGATTCAGGCGATGGGTGAAATCAGTAGTAGTTCTAATGAGATTAAAAAGATTATCAAAACCATTGAAGATATTGCTTTCCAAACCAATATTCTTGCACTGAATGCTGCTGTAGAAGCAGCAAGAGCTGGTACTGCGGGAAAAGGCTTTGCAGTAGTTGCTGACGAGGTGCGCAACTTGGCTTCTAAGAGTGCTGAGGCTTCACAAAATACCGCCAATCTCATAGAAAGTTCTATGAAAGCGGTAGAAAACGGAACCGTGATTGCTGATGAAACAGCAAAATCTCTCTTAAAAGCTGTAGATGGTACAAGAGAAGTGGCTTCTACCATTGAAAAGATTTCACAAGCAAGTTTAGAGCAGGCATCTGCGATTTCACAGGTTACATTGGGAATCGATCAAATTTCAGCAGTGGTACAGACAAACTCAGCTACTTCTGAACAAAGCGCTGCTGCAAGTGAAGAAATGTCCAGTCAAGCTCAGATGCTCAAAGAATTGGTAGGAAAATTTATACTGCGTGATGATAGCTCCAATCTAAAATCAAGTTATACACCCCATGTTTCATCAACGCGTGAAGTTGTAACTCCTGTTTCTTCTAATAGTATTGATTATGATGACAAATATTAAATGAAAAAAATGAACAAAAAGGATTGTCAAGATTATCTTGACAATCCTTTTCAATTTTTTCTTGACAATTTCAAAATAAGGATTATAATAGATTGTGTTCATAAAAAATAAATATAATAAAAAATTGAACAAATGGTTTTAAATATGTCCCAATTCGACTTCGTGTTCCCGGTGAATCACAATGGTAAATATGCACAGGATGGTATAAGAATGAATGATTTAATTAAAAACATTGATAAACTTCATACAACAGAA
>ERZ778516.1177-NODE-1177-length-20678-cov-4.746691_pt1 | contig 20678 bp, 17 predicted proteins | sample MGYA00510342_ERZ778516 | MGnify/ENA primary metagenome ERZ778516 (study PRJEB29527, sample SAMN07138961) | mouse gut metagenome | material: feces | host: mouse | place: China:Nanjing | collected 2016-01-25 ... | reverse complement strand
GTGGTGCCCTGCGCGCCAAACGACAGCCCTTCAAAGACCGTCCCGTCTGCGAGCAGGAGCGTCGCTTTCTGTTCGTTCTGTAAAATCTGCATAGGTATCCTCCATTTCCAAACAAACCCTGTCACATCTTTGCAGGGGGCTTTTTCTCTTGCAAAAAGCCCCCTCATCTGCCCCGACGGACCCCGTCAGGGCAGATTCACCCCAAAAAAGCGCTTCCCCCAGGACAGAACGTTCCGCCGTGTGCGCGCGGCGGCGGGGGCTCTGCCCCTCGGCCCCGCAATTTTTCGAGAAAAATTGAGTAAAGCTTTAGATACCCGCGGGGGAATGGATCGGCGGGATTGCCGAAGTGATGTCATCCCGCATCCGGATTGCCTCCGCACGCGCGGCCTGCGCAAAGTCCCTGCCGTCCCCGCCAGTTTTTTTCCAAGCAGTCAGCACCGCGCGGGAGGAATTCACAATCCCGCCCAGGCCGTTCTGGTCAAACGCGCCCGCTACATCCTTGGCGCCGCCTCCCTGTGCGCCGTATCCCGGCACCAGAAAGAAGGTATGCGGCAGACGGGCGCGCAGCTCGGAAAGCTGCGCCGGATAGGTTGCGCCGACTACGGCTCCAACCTTAGAATAGCCGTACCGGCCGATCTTGCCTGCACCCCACCGCTCGCACATATCGCCCATCGCGGCATAAACCGTCTCGTTTTCTCCGAGTTTCCGGTCCTGAAGCTCACCCGAGGAAGGATTGGAGGTCTTGACCAGCACAAAAATCCCCTTGTCTGGGTTGTCCCCTATCACCTCCAGCAGCGGTTTAATCCCATCGGTGCCGAGATACCCATTGACCGTCAGCGCATCCCCGCCGAACGGGACACACCTCTCCCCCTCAATCTCGATTTCCCCGAGGTGGGCGGCGGCGTACGCCTGCATGGTCGAACCGATGTCGTTTCGCTTGCCGTCGGTGATGACATACATCCCTTTTTCCTGTGCATACGAGATCGTCTCGGCGAGGCACTTCACCCCTTCCCATCCGAGCAGCTCATAATAGGCACACTGGGGCTTGACCGCCGGGACCACATCGCAGATCGCGTCGATGATCGCTTTATTATAGGTGAGATAGGCGTGTGCGGCGCCGCGCAGCGTTTTTCCATATTCCGCAAATGCTTCTGCCTTTACCTGTGCGGGGATATAGTCCAGTGTGGGGTCCAGCCCCACCACAGTCGGGTTGTTCCGCTCGATGATCCTGCGTATCAGCTTTTCCAAATCTCTTCCTCCATCTCAATCGTCGTCCTGCTGCCGGTAGGTGAACCGCCCGCCCAGCAGGGTGTATTTGACCCTGCCGGTGACCTCCATCCGGTCAAAGCAGGTATTTTCGGATTTTCCATGCAGCCTGGTCCGGTCGACCGTCCATCGCTCCCCCGGGTCGAACAGCACCAGATCGGCGGGCGCACCAGCTTGCAGAGTCCCCGCCTTGATCCCGAGCAGCCGGGCGGGGGAAAGGCTCATCATCTCGATCAGCCGCACCAACGGGATAATGCCTGGGTGAACCAGCTGGGTCAGGCAGAGGGCAAGCGAAGTTTCCAGGCCGATGACCCCGTTTGGAGCGGTCTCAAACACCGCCTTTTCTTCTTTCGCGTGGGGGGCATGGTCGGTCGCGATACAGTCGATCGTCCCGTCCGCGATCCCCTCGAGGATAGCCAGCCGGTCGGATTCCTCCCGCAGCGGAGGGTTCATCCGGAAGTTGGCGTCCCGGGAGAGCAGCTTCTGATCGGTCAGCGTGAAATAGTGGGGACCGGTTTCGCAGGTCACCTGCGCACCCCGGCGCTTGGCGTCCCGGATGAGCGCCACCGACCCGCTGGTCGATACATGGGCAATATGCACCCTTGTCCCGGAGGATTCCGCGAGCGCCACGACTGCGGCGGTGTTGCAGTCCTCGGAGGCGCGGTCGATCCCTTTGACCCCGAGCTGTGCGCTGACCTGCCCCTTGTGCATGATCCCGCCGTCCACGATCTCAAGGTCTTCCGCGTGGCTGATGACGCACAGGCCCTGTTCCTGCGCCTCCCGCAGCGTTTCCAGCATCAGGCGGTTGTTCGGCACCGGGCGCCCGTCATCGCTGACCGCCACCGCGCCCGCTTCCCGCAGCGCGGCGAGATCGGTGCGCTGTTCCCCGCGCAGCCCGCAGGTAATCGCCGCCACCGGACAGACCCGCGCTTTTGCCGCTTTTGCCCGCCCGAGAATCTCCGCGACCACCTCGGGGCTGTCGCAGGCGGGTTTGGTGTTGGGCATGCAGGCCACCGCGGTGAAGCCGCCCGCGGCCGCAGCCGCGCAGCCGGTCAAAATATCTTCCTTATGGGTGAAGCCGGGGTCACGCAGATGTACGTGCATATCCACCAGCCCGGGGGAAAGGCAAAGGCCCGTCGCATCGAGCGTTTCGCAGTCCCCGGAATGGGCAGGAACCGTCCCGTCCGCGGCGATTACGCCGTTCTCAACCAGAAGGTCCCCCATCTGGTCGGTCCCGCTGGACGGATCAATCAACCGCGCCTGTTTGATCCACAGCCTGTTCATCGTTTCCTCCTTTTTCAGTCAGACACAAAAATGCCCACCCATCAAAGAAATGGGCAGGCGTTTCATCAAGGGTGAAAAACAGAATAGAAAACCAGACCCGCTTGAATACAAAACTGATTCATCCGTCTGCCGGGCATACCTGACTTCCCCTTCCTCTTTTTCGGTTTGGATAATTATACAATATTTTTTCCGGTTTGTCTATCCGGCAAAATCCTCTTTTTTCGTGGATTTCGATGTGTTTTTTTATCCAAAATCCCAGTAATCCGATAAAAAACACCCCTGCCTTCTGTTTCCATAGCGCCGAAGATGTATTTTTATACGAATATTACACCGTTTATGCACTCAATTTATAAAATATTTCCTTTTAGGGAGCCTGTTTCGCATCTTTTGCAGGGAGCTTTTTCCTGAATAACAAACGCCCTGCAAGGAAGGCCGCAGACATCTCCGGCTCTACGCTTGCGACCCGCCGGGCGGTTCCTCCGGCTCCAAAAGCGGGGCGCGGTTCTCCTTGGAGAGGGTGAACCCCCGTCCTTTTACCTCGCTGACCCGGTTGATGACCATAAACGCATTCGGGTCGATCGAGAGGATCAGCTCGTTGAGCCGGGGCAGTTCCCGGTTGGAAACCACCGTCAGAACCACCGGCCGGCAGGTGCGCAGATAGCCGGTCTCCGCATGGATGAGGGTGGACCCGCGGTCGAGGGTCTGGATGATCTCCCGGTTGATCTGCTCATACTGCTCGCTGACCACCTTGACCTGTGTGCGCGCCTGCCCAAACAGCAGCACCTTGTCCAGTACGGTGGTGTAGATCAGCACCATCAGCAGGCCGTATAACACCTGTTCCTGGTCGGCGAACCGCATCTGGAACAACAGGATCAGGAAATCAAACCCATACATCGAAAGGGAAACCGGTATCCCCAGTTTTTTCCTGAGTACGAGCGGCGGGATGTCCATACCGCCGGTGGAAGCCCCCGCCTTGATGACGATACCGATGCCCAGCCCGATCATCAGGCCGCCATAGACAGCGGCGAGCATCCGGTCGGAGGTGAGCGCCTCGAGCTGAGGAAGCCGCTCGAGCACCCCGAGGATGAGCGGATAAGAAACCGTACTGAGCAGGGTCGTCAGCGCAAACTGCCTGCCCAGCACTGCCAGCCCCACCAGGAACATCAGCAGGTTGAAGGCCGAGACAAACAGAGTTACCGGCACCCCGGCGCCGTGATAAAAGACCAGCGCCAGACCGGTGCTTCCACCGGTGACCAGTCCGGTGGGGAGGATAAACGCGGTCACCGCCAGCGCATAGACCGCATTCCCAAGCAAGATCAACGGCACCGTCCGGAGCCATTGCAGATGTTTTTCCGGCATCATTTTCACACACTTCCTTTTTTACTTTCAAATATAGATTGTGCTAATGCGGTAAAGGGGGAAACAAAAAGCGGACGTCAATCGACGTCCGCTTTTTTCGATTCAGATGTTTTATTTCTCCCTCGCATTAGACCGCTCCATTCTCAGGATTTGTTTCGTCCCCTATGACGCGGAGGTTTTTTACCCCAATCACCACCTGGACATCCTTGCGCAGCCCAACCGGCACAAACCCCTTTTACTGTCCGGTGGGGCACGTTTCCCCCTCAGGGATCAATCTGTTCCATGCCTAGCCGAACCCCTTTTGCGCACAGCCCATCCAAAGCGCTCCCATCTCTTTTTATAAACGGCACAGCCAAAAACGACGAAATGCTTTCAAGCATGTTCATACAAAACACGGAGGAAACAAATACCGGATGTTTTTTATCATATCAGATTCGCCGCAGGATGTAAACCCCCTCTCCTTGCCAACAACAGGGGCTCTGTGTTAAAATAATCCTGCCGGATGGGCTTTCCGCCCTCCCGCAATCCAAACCAACTGGAGGGACTTTTATGGACCTTTCGATCCGCAGGATATGCCCCGCTGACCTTGATACGGTTACGAAAATCGAGGCGGCCTGTTTCCCGCCCGCTGAAGCCGCCAAAAGGGAGACGATGGCCCGCCGGATCGCGGCCTTTCCGCACAGCTTCCTGATTGCCGAGCTGGAAGGGGCGCCCGCCGGCCTGATCAACGGATGCGTCACCAGCCAGCAGACGATCACCGACGACCTGTTCGCCGATGCCAGCCTGCACAATCCCGATGGTGCTTACCAGTCGGTATTCGGGCTGTGCGTGCTGCCCGAATACCAGCGCCGCGGGATTGCCGCCCAGCTGATGCGGGCATTCTGCGAGCTGGCACGCGCGGACGGACGCAAGGGAGTCATCCTGACCTGCAAGCAGCATCTGATCCCCTATTACGAGCGGTTCGGCTTCGAGAACCTTGGGGTCTCCCAGTCGGTGCATGGCGGCGCGGTCTGGTATGACCTGCTGCTCCGCTTTTGACAGGGGCCGGACATCATGAATAAGACCCTGCTTTACCTGCTCTATTTCTGCGCCTATTCGACCGTCCTGCTCCTGATCGGCAAAAGCAGCCTGCGGGACGGGAACACGGTTGGACAGTTTTTTCTCGGCGGACGCCACCTCAGCCTCTGGCGGTGCATGGCGACCTTCTCCGGGACCTGGGTTTCCGCTGCCAGCATCCTGAGCCTGACCGGAAGCGTCTACGAGAGCGGCTACAACGTCGTGCTCTATTCGGTATTCCCCTGGTTTATCGGCGCATTTTTCCTCGTCGGGATCAGCGACCGTCTCTACGACAACGAAATTTTGACCATCCCCGAGCTTTTTTATAAGCGGTTTGGCTCCAAGGGGCTCCAGGTGGCCTATGCCGCAGTCTTTATCGCGGTGTACATCTTTTATCTGGTCATCCAGATCAAGGGGTTCGGGGTGGTCGCTTCCACCCTCTTCGACATCCCCTACGGCATCTCGATCCTGCTGGTCTATCTCTTCATCCTTTACACCACCTTTGGCGGTTACCGGTCGGTCACCCGCAGCGACGTCTTTAACCTGATCCTGCTCGCCATCAGCATCGCTGTGCTGTTTGTCACCATCACCTCGCGGGCGGGAGGCGTGCTCGAAATCCACCGTTCCGCTGCCGGCATTTCGGGGTTCGCCCACCCTGGGACCCCCTATCCGACCGAACCGGGCGGCCTGCTCCGCCCATTCGGGGAAGGGCTGTTCACCCCGCTGATGAACCTGAGCATGTTCTGCGGCTGGGGGCTGGGGCTCGCCGCAAATCCCCAGTACACCATCCGGATGCTCTCGGCACAGAACAAAAAAACGGCCCGGCGCACCGTCCTCTGTTCCCTGGGGTTTCTGGCGCTTGTCTATTTCTCGTTGATCCAGATCGGGCTGGGGATGCGGGTGCTGATCCCCACCCTGTCCACCGTCTCCAAAACCGACGAAATCATCACCTGGCTGATTAACAACCAGCTTTACAGCGCCTGGAGCGGTTTTTTCCTCTTCTCGATCATCGGGGCATGCGTCTCAACCGCCAACTCCCAGCTCCTTCTGATCGCCTCTTCGTTCGCCTACGATATTGCACCCGCAGTCAGCCGGCGGAACCTCTCCCGCGAATCCATCCTGCGGTTGAGCCGGCTCGGGATCTTCGCCGGGGGCACCCTCTCGATGCTGCTCGCGATCGACCCGCCCGACAGCGTGATCTCGTACGGGGGCGACATCTGGGGAGTGGTCGCCGCCACCCTTTTTCCCGCAATGTATGGCACCCTGCTCTTCAAAAAGGTCAACCGTACCGGGGTCTGGGCCAGCCTGCTTTCCGGGCTTGCTTCGATTCTGCTTTTTTACCCGCTCTATTATGCGGGCCTGCTCCGGTTCCATCCCTCGATGCCCTGCGTGGCGATTTCGACAGCGGCGCTCGCGGCGGGGAGCCTGTATGCGCGCGGAAAGGGGGCAGGGGATGAAATTCCGGCTGAACATCGAGCATAAAATTATGATCCCGTTTTTGACCATCGGCATCCTGACCATCCTCTGTTTCGGTACGATCATGACCTGGAACGGCTATGTCCAGAAGATGGAGCGGGAACGCGCTGCCGCCGCATCCAGTCTGCGCGCCCTCGAGCTGGACGCCGGGCTTTCCGGCAGCGGGACGCTCCTGCTACAGAAATACCGCCTGATCCAGAACGATTCCCTCTATCTCTTCGATGCGGATGGCGTTCTGCTGCTCGGCACACAGCCGCCCGACCCGGATGACATCCTGCTTGAAACCGGCCTCCCCGCGTTCGGCTGGCGCGCCTGCTATGCCCTAGACCGCACCGCCTTCTGGAACAGCCTGATCGAAGAACAGAAATATATGATCCTCGCAACCATCGCCCTGCTGATTGTCATTGTGCAGGTGAGCCTTTTCGTTTCCTATAATATCTCCGAACCGCTCCGGCAGCTCAGTGAAGCCTGTAGAGTGGTGGCGGTGGGCGAGCAGCCGGTCCGGCGTTCCCCGCAGGTGGATGAATATGCCGAACGCAGCGACGAGATCGGGCAGCTTGCCAATGCATTCCAGCGGATGCTGGCAGACATTGCAAGCCACACCGACGAAATCCTCCGGATGAAGCTGCTCAATGAGACGATCGTGGAAAGCCTGCCGCTTGGGATCGTTGCGTGCAGCCCTGAAAAGGAGATCATCTGCATCAACTCAAAGGCGGTCGAGATGCTCGATCAGACCGGATACCTCTGCGGCGGGCAAACCCTGCGGCAGATTGTAGATGGGATCATCGTCAGCCCCAAGGTTCTGCACGACCCGATCCGCCTGCAAAATGCCGACGGCCGGGCGGTTGACTATGAGATCGGGGTCTGGCGGCTGCGTACCGCCGACGAGGGGGAGGGCGGCACCCTCTGCACCCTCGACGAGATCACCTACAAAAAACGGATGGAGGAAAAGCTGACTGAAGGGGAAAAGCTGGCCTATACCGGCCAGCTCGCCGCGATGCTTGCGCATGAGATCCGCAACCCGCTGGCCGGCATCCGGGCCGGAATACAGGTCATCAGCCGGCGGCTTGAGAGCGGCCGCGACCGGATGCTCAGTACCAGCATCCTCGGGGAGGTCGACCGGGTCAACCGGCTGATCGAGGACCTGCTCCACCTCTCCCGCAAACGGGAGAGCCAGAAGGTACTCATCAACCTGCCCGCCCTGTTCGACGAGCTGCTGCTCCTTTATGCCAAGATCGCCCAGAACAACCGCATCCGGATCACCGCCGGGGTGCAGGGGGACCCGCCGCTCTATGCCGACGAATCGGAAATCCGGCAGGTGCTTGTCAATCTCATCAACAACAGCATCAAATCGCTCCACAGCGGCGGGGAAATCGCGCTGGAAGCCCGCAGGGAAGGGGATTCGACCGTCCTCACTGTCTCGGACACCGGGGATGGGATGGACGAAGCCACCCTGCGGGGCGTACATGCTTCGCTGGAGGAGGGGCGTACCGGCGGCGGGCTGGGGCTTTCGATCGTCTCCCGCCTGCTCGCCCAGAACAACGGCTCTTTCTCGATCGACACCGCTGCCGGGCAGGGCACCCGCATCACCATCATCTTCCACACGGGAGGGACATCATGAAATATAAGGTACTTGTGATCGACGACGAATTTCTGATCCGGGTTTCGCTCGAAAACGGGCTTTCCGACCTCGGCTATCTGGTGGAAACATCGGACAACATCCGGGACGGACTTGCCGCTGCCGAACGGTTCCGGCCCGACTTCGTCCTGCTTGACAACCGGCTGGGGGATGATCTCGGGATCGACTATATCGAGCCAATCAAGCGGATCGACGAGGACATCCAGATTGTGATGATGACCGCCTACGGCACCGTTTCACAGGCGGTGGCTGCGATCAAGAAAGGCGCGTTCGACTATGTGCAGAAGCCGTTTGACATCGACGCGATCGACCTTCAGATCCGCCGCAGCCTGGTCCAGCTCAAAAACCGCCGCAGCCTTGAACTGCTCAAGGGCGGCAAGCCGCGGGAGCTGGTCGGCGCCAGCCCCGCAATCCAGCTGATCCGCAAGCATGTCCTGCTGCTCGCCAAAAACGATAATGTGGACCTGCTGATCCGCGGGGAGACCGGCACCGGCAAAGAGGTGGTCGTCAACATGGTGCACTACTCGAGCGGCCGCAGGGATGATCCGCTGGTCAAGATCAACTGCAGCGCTATCCCCGAAACGCTGCTCGAAGCCGAGCTGTTCGGGTATGAGAAGGGCGCATTCACCGGCGCGCTCAAAACCAAAAAGGGCCTGTTCGAGCTGGCGAACGGCGGTACCATCTTTCTGGATGAGATCGGCGAGATGCCGCTGACCATGCAGGCCAAGCTGCTGACCTTTCTGGAGGACCGCAGCTTCAAGCGGGTGGGTGGCCTGACCGACATCGAAGTCAATGTGCGGGTGATCGCCGCTACCAACCGCGACCTTGAAAAGGAGATTGTGAACGGCCGGTTCCGTCAGGACCTGTTCTACCGGCTGGATGTGATGCAGGTGCAGATTCCGCCGCTGCGGGAGCGCCGGGAGGACATCCGGGTGCTGAGCGAATATTACTTAGAGTATTTTAATCGAAAATTCAACAGAAATATCACCTCGATCGACCCCGCCTTGATGGAGCAGATGAACCGCCACGACTGGAAAGGCAATGTCCGGGAACTGCGCAACGTGATGGAGCGGTGTGTCCTCTTCTGTGAAGGGAGCACCCTCACCGGTTCGATCCTGCGGGAAGGCGGGCCGCAGATCAGCCCCCCGGGCGCATTTCCGCTCAAAGACCTCTCGGAAGGCCCGGTCGACCTGCAAGCGGAGATCGACCGGTTTGAACGCACCTATATCGACAAGGCGCTCGCGCTCTGCGGGGGCAACCAGTCAAAAGCTGCCCAGCTTCTCGGCTGTACCCGGTTCACCCTCAAGCGCCGCCTGGAAGCCTGACGGTATCCGGCAGGTCAGGACTATTTCAAAGCGCTTGGACAGGGATTTCGGACAGGCCGTCCCATTTGCAGGATTTTTTCAAAACTATGCAAATCCGTTGGACTGCCCGCCTTTTTGCATCTATCCCTCTGGATAGGGATTCCCAGTTGGTGCAGAGATGCGCAGGTGTGCATGACCGCACATCCCACATGTGCGATTCTGCACATCTTTTTGCTTTTTTTGCAGCAAATCCTTGTATTTCCTGCGCCGGAAAATGGTATAGAAAAATTTTATACGCCGCTTCTGGCGGGGGTTTCCGGATATTTCTGCTTTTGCTCCCGAAAACTGGCACTCAATTTGCTGTTTAATTTAACCAGCAAACACAAATTCTTAATTTTTTAAGGAGGGTTTTTTATGTACAAAGTAGACCTCAACAGCGACCTTGGTGAGAGCTTTGGCGCCTATACCATTGGTATGGACTCCGAAATCCTCAAGTACGTGTCGTCGGCAAACGTGGCATGCGGCTTCCACGCTGGCGACCCGCTGGTCATGGGCAAGACGGTCGAACTGGCAAAAGCTGCGGGCACTGCTATCGGCGCGCATCCCGGGTTCCCGGACCTGGTTGGTTTCGGACGCCGCAACCTGGCAGCTTCCCCCGCCGAAGCAAAAGCAGATGTGAAATACCAGCTCGGCGCACTGCTCGCCTTCACCAAATCGGCCGGCGTCCGCCTCCAGCATGTCAAGCCCCACGGCGCACTCTACAACATGGCTGCGGTTGACATGAAGCTCGCGCTCGCGATCTGCGAAGCGGTTGCAGAGGTGGACAGCAGCATCATCCTGCTCGGGCTGGCCAACAGCAAGATGCTCGAAGCGGGCCGCGAGGTTGGCCTGAAGGTTGCCAGCGAAGTATTCGCGGACCGCGCCTACCTCGAGGACGGCAACCTCGTCCCCAGACGTCAGGAAGGCGCTGTCATCCACGACAAAGACCTCGCAATCAAGCGGGTAATCGGCATGGTTACCCAGGGTAAGGTCGAGAGCATCACCGGCAAGGAGATCGAAATCAAGGCGGATTCGATCTGCGTGCATGGGGACAATCCGTCCGCGCTCGAATTTGTCAGCAATATCCGCACAGAGCTTCAGAAAAACGGCGTAGAGATCTGCAACCTTGACGCGATCGTCTGATCCGGACGGTCCCAACGATTGTAACTAGGAGGGTACATACATGAGCAAAGAGAACACTACCAATGCGGCTCCGGTGAAAAAGAGCGGCGGTGCGCTGTTCGGCGCAGCGTTCCTGATGGCGACTTCGGCGATCGGGCCGGGCTTCCTTACACAGACTTCCACCTTTACCTCGCAGTACCTATCGTCGTTCGCGACGGTTATCCTCTGTACCATCATCCTCGACATCATCGCCCAGGCCAACATCTGGTCGATCATCGGTGTTTCGGGGATGCGCGGGCAGGACATCGCCAATAAGGTGCTTCCCGGCCTCGGCTTTGTCGTGGCCTTCATGGTTGCGCTCGGCGGCCTCGCATTCAACATCGGAAATGTCGGCGGCGCGGCGCTCGGCTTCAATGCCCTGCTCGGTATCCCCGAGAAGGTTGGCTGTATCATTGCGGGCGTTATCGCAATCTGCATCTTCCTTTCCAAAAACGCCACCGGCGTGATGGATAAGGTCACCAAGGTGCTCGCCGGAATCATCCTGGTTTCGATCGCGATCGTCGCGGTTGCTTCCAAGCCCCCGGTCGGCGAGGTTGCCGCCAAAGTCTTTATGCCGGATAACCCGTCCACCCTGCTCTTCCCGATGATTACCCTGCTGGGCGGCTCGTGCGGCGGTTATATCGCATTCTCCGGCTCCCACCGCCTGATCGACGCGGGCATCAGCGGCCCGGAAAACATCCAGCATATCCGCAAGAGCGTGCTGACCGGCATCGGTGTTTCGGGCACCGTCCGCATCCTGCTCTTCCTCGCGGTTCTGGGCGTCTGCACCGCGGGTGGTGCTGCTGCCGCGGCACAGGTCGCGGGTGCGTCCAACCCTGCGGCCGAGGCGTTCCGTCTGGCGGCCGGTGAGATCGGCTACCGCCTGTTCGGCATCGCGCTGCTCTCCGCCGCGATCACCTCGGTCATCGGCGCAGCTTACACTTCGGTTTCGTTCCTCAAGACCCTGCATCCGTTCATTGCGCAGAACGAGAAGTGGTTTGTTATCGGCTTTATCGCTTTCTCGACCCTGATTATGGCGATCCTCGGCGGCGCTGCCAAGCTGCTGATCGTCGCAGGCTCGCTCAACGGCCTGATCCTGCCGATCACCCTCGGCGTCATGCTGCTTGCCAGCCGCAACAAGAAGATTGTCGGCGAAAGCTACAAGCACCCGACCTTCCTGATCGTCGCGGGCGTGGTCGTTGTCTGCCTGACCGGTTTTGTCGGGCTGAAGTCGGTCCCGAACCTGCTCAACCTGTTTAAATAAGACCCGGTGATCCCTGCTGCTGTGGCGCGCATCCGCGCGCCACAGTCCGCATATGGGAGAACCCATTCAGAATGGAGGACTGCCAACCTATGGATTCTGTAAAATTTCTGTTGACCGGCGACACCTCGGTTTCGGTGGAGTTCGGCAATGAGATCAGCACCGCCATCAACGCCAAAATCCGCGCGTTCAACATCGCGCTCCAGGGCAGCGGGATCAAGGGCATCGTCGAAACGGTGCCGAGCTACCGCGCGCTGATGGTCCATTACGACCCTGCGGTCATCCGCTATGAAAAGCTGGTCGAGCAGATGCAGGGGCTGATGGGCGATCTGGACAAGATCGAAATCCCCCCGAGCGACGTGCTCGAAATCCCGGTGCTCTATGGCGGCGAGGAAGGCCCGGACCTCGAATTTGTCGCCAAGCACAACAACAAGACCCCCGAAGAGGTCATCAAAATCCACTCCTCAACCGAATATCTCATCTACATGCTCGGGTTTACCCCCGGCTTCACCTATCTGGGCGGCATGAGCAAGGAGATCGCCACCCCGCGCCTGCAAAGCCCGCGGGTGAAAATCCCGGGAGGTTCGGTCGGTATCGCGGGCGAGCAGACCGGTGTTTATCCGATCGACTCCCCCGGCGGCTGGCAGCTCATCGGCCTGACCCCTGTGAAGATGTACGACCCCAACCGCGCAGTCCCTATCCTGCCCGAAGCGGGACAGTACATCAAATTCCGCCCGATCGACCGCAAGGAGTTCGAGCAGATTCAGAAGCAGGTTGAGGCGGGCGCCTACGAGTGCCGCCGCTATCCCAAAAAGGAGGAGCAGAAATGAGCATTCGTATTATAAACGGCGGGATGCTGACCACTGTACAGGATAACGGGCGTATCGGTTACCAGCAGTTTGGCGTGCCGGTCTCGGGAGCGATGGATCCGCAGGCCGCTGCGATCGCAAATATCCTCGTCGGCAACGAGGATAACGAGGCGGTGCTCGAAGTCACCATGCTCGGTCCGCGCATTGAGTTTCAGGAGGCCAACTGCATCGCTGTCACCGGCGGCGACCTCACCCCCCAGCTCGACGGGAAATCCTTCCCGATGAACCGCGCGGTTGCAGTCCAGAAGGGGCAGGTGCTCTCGTTTGCGGCTCCCCGTTCAGGTTGCCGCGCCTATATCGCATTTGCCGGCGGGCTGGAGATTCCACAGGTCATGGGCAGCCGCTCGACCTACCTCAAGGCGAAGATCGGCGGCCTGGAGGGGCGCAAGCTGGATAAAGAGGATATCATCGCCTTCCGCGCACCCACTGCCCAGCTCCCGAACATGGAAAAACGCGCGGTCGCAGATGCCGAGACGTTTACGAAAACCGACGTTACCCTGCGCGTCGTGCTTGGCCCGCAGGATGATGCATTCACCGAAGCCGGCATCAAGACGTTCCTTGGGGAAACCTACGCGGTAACGGTCCAGTCCGACCGGATGGGCTGCCGTCTGGACGGCCCGGTGATCGAGCATGTCAAGGACGGCAACATCATTTCGGACGGTATCTCGTTCGGCGCGATCCAGGTCCCATCCGAGGGCAAACCGATCATTATGGTTGCCGACCGGCAGACGGTGGGCGGTTATACCAAGATCGCGACAGTCATTTCAGCGGATTTCAGCAAGGCCGCACAGATCAAGGCGGGTGACAAAATCCGGTTTGTACAGGTTGGGATTACCGAAGCGCAGGACCTCTATCTCGACCGCAAAGCCTACCTGCGTGCACTGCGTGAAGCGCTCTCCCACACCTATGACCCGTCTGCCGGACCCGCAAAACAGCCGCCGCGCCCTCAAAAATATGCCTGCCTCCCCCGGTAAACGGGGATCACTCTCCCAAAACCAGTGACCGAAAGGAGCATGACCATGCCGCGTTTTGACATCACCCCCTATGTTGACATGTCCCCCGCCGAGGTGCGCCAGCGCATCCGTTCGGGTGAGATCACCTTCCCCACTGCGGGCATGTGCCGCGGATACGCACAGGCCAACCTCGTGATCCTGCCGCCCGAATATGCAGCAGATTTCAAAGAATACGCCGAAAAGAACCCGTTCCCCTGTCCTGTTCTTGAGATTATCGAGGGGACTCCGGAAACCCATGCTATGGGCGAGGGAGGAAACATCGTAACCGACATTCCCGAATATTTCATTTACCGGAACGGGGAGTTCAGCGAAAAGGTCAACGACGCCTCCGCGTTCTGGAAAGAGGGGTATGTCGGGTTCCTGATCGGGTGCAGCTTCTCCTTCGAGGAAGCGCTGATGAAAGCAGGCATCGAAATCCGGCATATCGCGACCGGACGCAACGTCCCCATGTACAAGACCAACATCCAGACGGTCAAAGCCGGACCGTTTGAAGGCCCCATGGTTTGCAGCATGCGCCCTATGACCCCGGAAAACGCCCGCCTTGCCTATGATATCACGGTCAAATTCCCCAACGTACACGGCGCGCCGGTGCATATGGGGGACCCATCGGTAGTCGGGGTCGCAGATATCATGAAACCCGACTACGGCGAAGCAGTCGAAATCCGCGAGGGGGAGATTCCGGTGTTCTGGCCGTGTGGCGTCACGCCGCAGGCAGCGATCGAAGCAGCAAAGCCCCCGATCGTGATTACCCATTCGCCGGGGCATATGTTTATTACCGACATCCCCAATGCAGAGCTGAATGATTACCTACAGGAGAAAAAACAGTCAAAATAACTGTTTGTCAAACCGTCCACGTGCAGGCGTGGACGGTTTCCGTTTGGAGGCGCCCTGCCTTTATTCTCCAAGCGCCTGTTTCACAGCCTCTTTCACCCCCATATCCTCCCTCCTGCCACCACACCGCAAGCCGCGCAGCGAGCACTGAAAAAACCTTTTGACACCGCTTGCAGGCTGTGTTATACTGTCCAGACAGGCAGTTATTTTTTTGAAATTTTAAAGAAAAGGAGCATCCCAATCATGCGTCTCCTGCGTCATACAGCGCCTGTTGAAAACGGGATCACTGAAGGCGTTATCTGGAAGCAGCTGCTGTTTTTCTTTTTCCCCATCCTGCTCGGGACCTTTTTCCAGCAGCTTTACAATACAGCAGATGCGATTATCGTCGGCAAGTTTGTCGGCAAAGAGGCGCTTGCGGCGGTCGGCGGCACCACCGGTACCCTGATTAACCTGTTTGTCAACCTGTTTGTCGGTGTCTCATCAGGCACCACCGTCACGATTGCACAGCATTTCGGCGGGCACAACTACGACGATGTACGCCGGACGGTACATACCTCGATCCTAATGGCGGTCGTGGGAGGACTGTGCATGACCGTTCTCGGTCTGCTGGTCTCCCGCCCGCTGCTCACCGCAATGGGCACTCCTTCCGACATCATGGATCATGCGCTGACCTATCTGCGGGTCTACTTTTTCGGCATCGTCGCGGCCTTCCTCTACAATATCGGTTCGGGTATCCTGCGGGCGGTTGGGGACACCCAGCGTCCGCTCTATTTCCTGATGGCCGCCTGTCTCACCAACATCTTCCTTGACCTGATCCTTGTGGTGGTCTTCCGGCTGGGGGTGCTCGGGGTTGCACTGGCCACCCTGAGTTCGCAGATCCTCGCCGCCGGGCTGGTGATCTTTACACTGATGCACTCCAACCAGGTCTACCGGCTGTTCCCCGAGGAGCTGAAGTTCACCCCGCACGTTCTCAGAAGCGTGCTCAAGGTGGGGATTCCGGCTGGCTTGCAGTCAAATATGTACACAATCTCCAATATGATTATCCAGTCGGCGATCAACACGTTTGGCACCAATACAATCGCTGCATGGACCGCATTCGGTAAGATTGACGGTTTCTTCTGGATGATCCTGAGTGCCTACGGCATCTCGGTGACTACCTTTGTCGGGCAGAACTTCGGTGCGCAGAAATACGACCGCATCCGGCAGAGTGTGCGTATCTGTCTCGGACTGACGCTGGGAACCGCTGTCTTTTGCAGTTTCTTCCTCTATTTCTTCTGTGAACCGATCTTTAAAATCTTTACCGACGATCTCCTGGTGATGACCGAGGGGATGCAGATGCTGCGGTTCCTCGTCCCGTTCTATGCCACCTATATCTGTATCGAGGTGCTGTCAGGCGCGATCCGCGGCGTTGGGGATTCGCTCGTCCCGATGATTATGACCGGTTGCGGGGTCTGCCTGCTGCGGATCGTCTGGGTGTTTGCCGCCCTCCCGCTGCGGCATGAGATGACTACCGTCATGTTCAGCTATCCGCTGACCTGGTCGATCACATCCCTTCTCTTTGTCATCTACTATCTGCGCGGCGGATGGCTTCGGCGCAGGATCGCCAAGTGCGGTTATGAGCCGGAATCCCCCACTCCAAAAGAAAGTGCACCCGTATCCTCGGACTGAGAACCCGATTCGCCCTGTGCACCAGAACCTAAGCAATGTAAATGGCCTTTTTGCCCGAATCGGACTTTTCATCCCACACAAAAAAGGATTGGAGCTTATGCCCCAATCCTTTTTATTGCCCTTTTTCAAAGGAACCGAAGCTGGGCGTCCTCATATCCCGTCCGATACCCGCGGATAATCTCCTGCATCCGATAGAGGATTCCCTCCCGGTCACAGGCTGCTGAGAACCGCTCCCACAGCTTGGCAGCGCGCGGACTGGCACACTCGTAACGCCTCCCGTACCGCCTGGCATAGGTCTGGGCAAGCCCCTGTCCGGGGAATCGGGTCTCCAACTCCCGATAATACCACTCCCGCTGTCCGTCCCGCATGGTCATCCCAAACGCCGGATAGATAAAACGTGCGCCCGCCCGCTTTGCTTCCCGCACAATCCCCAGCACATTTTCTTCGGTATCTTCGAGAAAGGGCAGAACCGGCATCAGCAGGATGCCCGCAAACAGTCCAGCCTGACGGAGCCGGGCAACCGTATCAAACCGGCGGGAAGAGGGCGGTGCACCTGGTTCCACTTTCGCGGCGAGGGAATCGTCACAGGTGGTGACCGTGACTTTGCAGAGTACCGGCGCCTGCGACGCAATCCCCTTCAGGATATCTATGTCCCGTTCGATCAGGCTGCTCTTGGTCGCGATCGCTGCCCCGAATCCGTACGCTTCCAGCAGTTCGAGTGCATGGCGGGTCAGCTCCAGCTCCTCTTCAAACGGATTGTACGGGTCACTCATTGCACCGGTCCCAACCACCCCCTGCCGCACCTTGCGCCGCAGATCGTCCCGGATGATGCGCAGTGCATCCTGCTTGGCGCGCACCCGATCGAACCCCTCGATCTGATAGCAGTCACTCCGGCTGTCACAATAGATGCACCCATGGCAACAGCCTCGGTAGATGTTCATATTGTAGTCGATTCCAAACCAGCTTCCCGATGCCTTAGTGCGGGTGACGATCGTTTTAGCGGGGATGTATTCGATCATTTTTCTGTTTTCCACCGTTTGAGGGTCGGGAAGTATGTCAGCATCTGCTGCTTCGCTTGCTCCCGATCCGGATATCGCCCTGCATCCTCCCCGATCTTCAGGCAGAAGTCGACCATCTGCTCCATCGTGCAGTCCGCGAGAAATTTCCCGTCCTTGTAGCAGTAAACGCAATAGTCCTCACTGCGGCTTCCGTCTGTCTCGGTACCATAATCCTCCTCTTTCTGCATCGGCATCCCGCAGCTCTGGCAGAAATCTGGGATTCCAACATAAATCTCAATTTCCATCCCGTCCGGACCGTCCCCAACATACCGCTCGAAATCGCACGCAAACCTGCGGGGGATCGGCTCCGCCCAGATCTGTTTCCAGAAGCCGCCGACATCGCGCGCAGGGTCGCCCCGGAATGAGAATTTTGCGTAACTGCCCGCAGGGATTTCCACCACCTGGAATCCATCCGGAAGCGGGTCCCCTGGATAGTATTTCCGCGCCGCGACTGCGTCATATTCTCCGTCAATCCCACCCTGATAGTTGGTGTATACCCCGTAGGTTTCCCCACGGTCCGGCTGGATGGCAAACAACGCTTTCCAGAGTTCTCCTATTTTCTCTGTTTTCTGATTGGTGGTGCGTGCACAGGGGCCTGCTACAGTAATCTTCGGGAGCCTTACAACCTCATAATTCATTCAGAGTGCCTTCTTTCCTGTTTTTGACCCTATTTTATCATCCAATACATGACACCCTGTGTCATGTTTCAGCGGTATTTATAAAGTTCACAGATTTTTTTCGCCTGTTCCGCCAATGCCTGCCCAAGTGAAGGCGGATAGATCACCCGCACATCCGGTCCGAATGAGAGCAGAAATCCCAAAATCCAACGATCGTCCGGGTAGCTTGTGCGTACCGTAAAGCCGCCTTCTGGCTCATGGGTGACCTCTTCCCTGCGAAAGGTATGGTAAATGCGAAATCCCACCCGCTCGGTGAACCACAGGACCAGGTCTACCTGTGGACAGGAGGCGGGTTCCAACTCGGACGGCGGATTCCCGCGCAGGGGGAACAGACGCCCAGTCAGACATAGATTCTCGATCCGCGAAAGCCGGAACAGCCTCCATTCGTTTCTAAGCAGGCAAAATCCCTGTAGATACCAGTTCCCGCCCTTGAACCGCAGCCGAACCGGTTCGATCTCGCGGTCACTTCGGTTTCCGTCCGCGCTGTAGTACCCGAATGAGACCGTCTCCCGCCGCAGAATCGCCTGTTTCAGCATCTCGAACCGCTCCCGCTCAACTGCGTCGCTGCCCCAAGCGGAAAAGTCGACATCTACCCAGTCGACCGCTTCCCGGCGGAACAGCCCGCCCAACCGTTCAAGCATCTGTCCGCATTTTACCGCATCCGCCGCCTGCATCCCGCGCAAAGCCGCAAGAATCATATCCTGTTCATCGGCCGAAAGCAAAGACCGGTCGAGCACAAACCCTTCGGTCAGGCGCACACCACCGCCTTTTCCCCGTTCGGCGTAGATCGGGATTCCCGCTGCTGAAAGGGCGTCCACATCCCGGTAGATCGTCCGCACCGAAACTTCGAGTTTCTCCGCAAGTGCAACCGCAGTCATTCCGCCCCGCTCGATCAGCAGATACAAAAGCTGAAACAACCTTCCCTCTCTCATCGCTCTTCCTCCCTCACATTTAGAACCCGTATTCACAACCATTCGCCACCGTCTGAGCGGGTCTTTTGCCGGCCTGCCGCGTTGAAAAATCTTGCAATACACAAAGTATTGTCCGCGTTTTTTCGCCTTGCAGGGCAGCAAAATCCCTCGCCCATCCGGCATCCTCTGATTATGAATACAGGTTCTTACTGTCGCCCTCGTCCCCGCCTCCTTTGACTGATTCCAAATATTTTAAAAAATCACAACCGACAAAGGCGGCTCTTAACGCGGAGGTCGACGGGCATAGGTCTAATCCGCGCAAAAAGCGGCTTTTAGGCCGAAGCAAAGGCAGACGCGAAATGCGTCTGCCTCTCTATTATTTCTGCCTCTATTTTTCAAATACAGATACCAACGGCCGCGCAATCAGTGCACAAAGCACACCAGCAACCGCGGCTTCCGCCAGACCATTTGTAAAAACAACCGCCATCAGCACACCAGCCAACTTTTCAAAAGCGACCTCCCGAGCGGCGGCGTACTGCTGCCCAAACAGGAAATAGATGCTGCCCATCACCAACGCAGTATTGGTCATCGAACCAGCGAGGCCCGCCGCGACACATGCAACCGTCTTGGTTTTATTAAACCGCGCGATCGCTCGATAAACCAGCGCAGCGACCACTCCGGTGAGGATACGCGGGATAAACGCAATCAACAGCGCCTTGAGACTGCCCGCAGTTTCACCGGGCGCGGGAATCAGCGGGGTAAATACGAACGAAACCACCGCCGGTTCGATCGTATTTTTGATGACGCTGGTCAGCCCAAATACCGCTCCAAGCACCGCCCCAGCCTTCGGGCCGAGCAGAATTGCACCGATAATCACCGGGATATGAACGGTGGTGGCCTTAATCACCCCCAATGGGATGAAGCCAAGAAATGGAACGAACGCGACGACGCATACAATCGCCGCCATCAGGGACACCTGGACGAGATAACGGATGTTTTTTGTCTTTTCCAAAAAAATTCCTCCTGCTGTCACTCCCGCAAAACGGTCGGGATGCAACGCATTTATTTTTTGGACTCCTGCCGGTTTTTCTCATAAAGGAGGTAAAGCCCATCATGAAGCAGGTTCGGCCGAAAGAGAATTCCGCCCCCGCAGAGCGAAACCACCGCCCGCGCAACCTCTCCACCGGTTGCAACTGTCGTGACAGACCCGCCCAACATCTCCGTATACCGGGATACCATCCCTTCTACAGCGCTGGTCGTTCCATAGAGCACGCCGGAACGGATCGCATCCGCAGTGCTGCGCCCGAAAAGAGGCGCTTTCGCCGCGAACGACACCTCTGGAAGCTGTGCCGCACTTTGGCAAAGATGCGCCATCGATTCCTCAACGCCCGGCAGGATGGATTTTCCAACCAGAGCGCCATGCGTGTCGATTGCAGTAAAGGTGGTGGCACCTGCAAAGTGGATCACAACAAGCGGAGGCGTAAACTCCCGCAGGGCAGCCACCGCATTGCAGATGAAATCCGACCCCACCGACGCCGCGCTATCCCATCGGATGTCAAGCCCGGTTTTGATGCCCGCACCGACGGTCAGCGTTTTTCCGCCATTGATCAGATGGTCCGCAGCCTGTTTCAGCCGACTGGTCAGCGCCGGTACCACAGAAGAGATCACAGCGCCATCGATGGCGTCTGTGTCGATTCCGCGGAAGCGGAGCACCTGCTGTATCTCCGCGGCATATTGATCGGCTGTAACGAGCGGATTGACTGCGATCGAGCTAGATACAAGCAGTTCTGCTTTTTCATAACAGCC
>ERZ778516.1172-NODE-1172-length-20714-cov-15.706811_pt1 | contig 20714 bp, 20 predicted proteins | sample MGYA00510342_ERZ778516 | MGnify/ENA primary metagenome ERZ778516 (study PRJEB29527, sample SAMN07138961) | mouse gut metagenome | material: feces | host: mouse | place: China:Nanjing | collected 2016-01-25 ... | reverse complement strand
GGCAAGATCGGTGTGGCAATGCCCACGCAGTCTTCCGAGAGATGGATCAAGGACGGCGGCAACATGAAGGAGAAGCTGGAGGCGCTTGGCTATGAAGTAGATCTTCAGTATGCAGAGGATGATGTACAGATGCAGGTTTCTCAGATTGAGAACATGATCGCATCCGGTTCTCAGTGTCTGGTTATCGCAGCAGTTGACGCCGGGGCGCTTACGACCGTAGAGGCTCAGGCAAAAGAAGCAGGTATCCCGATTATCGCTTACGACCGTCTTCTGATGGATACGGATGCAGTTTCCTACTATGCTTCCTTTGATAATGAAGGCGTAGGTACCGCCATTGGTGAGTATGTGAAAACTGCAAAAGATCTGGATGCTGCAAGAGAAGCAGGCGAGAGCTATACCATCGAGTTCTTCATGGGTTCTCCGGACGACAACAATGCCGTTCTGCTTCATAAAGGCGTAATGGGCGTTCTTCAGGAGTATCTGGATGACGGCACCCTGGTGTGCAAGACCGGAAGAACTTCCTTTGAAGACACCTGTATCTTAAGATGGTCTCAGGAGACTGCGCAGCAGTGGTGTGAGAACTATCTGACCGGTTTCTATGCAGACGAGGATCTGGACATTGCGTGTACCGCATTTGACGGTTTCGCATATGGTGTAAAGGCTGCTCTTCAGGGTGCAGGCTATACTGCAGACAACTGGCCGCTGATTACCGGACAGGATGCAGAGCTGATGGCATGCAAGAATATTCTTGACGGAACCCAGACTGCTTCCATCTTCAAGAACACCAGCCTTCTGGCAGACAAGTGTGTGACCATGGTTGAGGCAGTTATGAAGGGTGCTGAGCCGGAGATCAACGATACGACGACCTATGACAACAATGTAGTTGTTGTTCCGTCCTATCTGTGTACTCCGATCTCTGTTGACAAAAACAACCTTCAGGAAGTCGTTGTTGAGGAAGCAGGATATTATACAGCAGAAGAGTTAGGGCTGTAATCACAGTCTGAAAGGGCGGCGGCATGATCCGCCGCCTTTTTACAGGGGTTTATCCTTTGGCAGAGGCCGGGGCAGAGAAGAAAACGGCGGCTGCCTGTGGAAATATAAAGAAAAGGAGCAAGAGGTATGTCAGATTATATCTTGGAGATGAACCACATAACCAAGGAATTCTCAGGCGTGAAGGCACTGGACGATGTGAATCTGAAGGTGAAAAAAGGCGAGGTCCATGCGTTGTGCGGGGAGAACGGAGCCGGGAAATCCACACTGATGAACGTGCTCTCCGGCGTGTACCCTTTCGGGACTTATTCCGGGGATATCGTCTACAAAGGTGAGATCGGAAAGTTTCACAAGATCAAGGACAGTGAGGCGAAGGGCATCGTTATCATCCATCAGGAGCTGGCCTTAAGTCCGTATCTGTCTGTTGCGGAAAATGTATTCCTGGGGAACGAACAATGTTCCGGGAAGGGCGTCATCGACTGGACGAAGACCAGGGCAAAGGCAACAGAGATGCTGGCGAAAGTCGGACTGGAGGACGAGGATGTCAATGTGCCGGTCAATTCCCTCGGCGTAGGCAAGCAGCAGCTGATCGAGATTGCCAAGGCTATGGCGAAGGATGTGGAGCTTCTGATTCTGGATGAGCCGACGGCGGCTCTGAACGACGAAGAGTCTGCAAAACTTCTGGAGATCATGCTGGAGCTGAAAAAGCAGGGTGTGACCATGATCATTATCTCTCACAAACTGAATGAGATCAGTTATGTGGCGGATGCCATTACCGTCATCCGTGACGGACACACCATCGAGACCCTGACCAAGGGCGTGGACGATTTCTCAGAGGACCGTATCATCAAGGGCATGGTAGGACGTGAGATGACGAACCGTTATCCGGTTCGCGAGGGAGTGACCATTGGGGATACCATATTTGAGGTTCAGAACTGGAATGTATACCATCCGGAGGATCCAAACCGGCAGGTATTGAAGGACGTAAACATTAAAGTAAAAGCCGGCGAGGTGGTAGGTCTTGCCGGACTGATGGGGGCAGGACGTACCGAGTTTGCCATGAGCGTATTCGGAAAGTCCTATGGGCAGAAAATAAGCGGTACAGTGAAGATGAATGGCAAAGAAGTAGATCTGAAAGATGTACGGACTGCGATTGATAATAAACTGGCTTATGTGTCTGAGGACCGTAAAGGAAACGGACTGGTTCTCATCGACGACATCAAGAGGAATATGACCATGGCTGCTCTTCGCAATTTCTTCTCGAAAAACGGTGTGGTAAACGCCAATGAGGAGATTGTGAAAGCAGAAGAATATAAAAAGCGGATTAACGTAAAAGCGAACTCCATTGACCAGACAGTAGGTTCTCTGTCCGGCGGTAACCAGCAGAAAGTCGTTCTTGCCAAATGGATGCTGACCCAGCCGGATGTGCTGATTCTCGACGAGCCGACCAGAGGTATTGATGTCGGTGCGAAATATGAGATCTACTGCGTTATCAACGATCTGGCAAAAGCAGGAAAAGCAGTCATTATTATTTCATCCGAGATGCCGGAGATCATCGGTACCTGCGACAGACTGTATGTGATCAATGAGGGTCATATTGCAGGCGAGCTGGCAAAGGAAGAGATGACTCAGGAAAAGATCATGGGCTGTATTATGGCTGATAACAGGAAAGGTGCGTAATCATGGAAAATAAGAAAGTTGTCAATATTGATATGAGACAGTACGGTATGGTACTGGCGCTTATAGCGGTTTATGTTATTTTTGCAATCCTGACCGGCGGCAAGAACCTGTCTCCGGCGAACATCAACAACCTGATCATGCAGAATGGCTACATCGTGATCCTTGCTGTTGGTATGCTGCTTTGCGTACTGACCGGTAACGTCGACCTGGGCGTTGGTTCTGTTGTGGCTACCTGCGGTGCTGTTGTTGGTATCGGTATGGTGGACTATGGCTGGAATATGTGGCTGTCCATTATTGCAGCGCTGATCGTAGGTCTGCTCTGCGGTATGTTTGCAGGTTTTTTCATCTCCAAACTGGGAATCCCGCCTTTCATTGTAACGCTGGCAACCATGCTGATGGGCCGCGGACTTACCTATGTGCTCCTGCAGGCGCAGACCAAAGGACCTCTTCCAACAGATTTTGTGTACATAGGAGCAGGTTTCCTTCCGACCATTAAGATCGGGGCAGAGGGTTCTCAGCTTGATCTGGTATGTCTGGTTGTTGCGACAGTGATATCTGTACTGATTGTTCTCTCTGAACTGAAGAGCATTGCTACCAGGAAAAAATATGGTTTTGCAACCAACCCCACCTGGCAGCTGATTGTGAAGAATGCGATTATTATCGGCATTGTATGGTTCTTCTTCTACAAACTGGCATGTTACAGCGGTATTCCGTTCGTGCTGGTTCTGATGGCGCTTCTGGTTGGCCTGTATCATTTCATCACTACTAAGACTGTTGCAGGGCGTCAGGTATATGCACTGGGCGGCAATGCAAAGGCAGCAAAACTGTCCGGTATCAATACAGAGAAAGTGTTCTTCTGGGTATACACCAATATGGGTATTCTCTGTGCAGTGGCAGGTATCGTTCTGTCCGCACGTAATGCATCCGCAACGCCGAAGGCCGGCGACCAGTTCGAGATGGATGCCATTGCATCCTGCTATATCGGCGGCGCTGCTACTTCCGGCGGTGTTGGTACCATTATCGGTGCAGTCGTTGGAGCTTTCATCATGGGTATCCTGAACAATGGTATGTCTTTGTACGGCTTCTCCACAGACCTTCAGAAGATCGTGAAGGGCGCCGTGCTTCTGGGCGCTGTTACCATCGATCTGGTGTCCAAACGTAAAAAATAAATTTTTCGAAGGAAGGGCTGCCCTTCGGGGCGGCCCTGTTGAGTAATATGAAACAGAGGGAACCAAAATATCTGTCGCTGGTCAACTGGATAAAAGAGAAAATCCGCACAAGGGAACTGTGTGCGGGCGAGAAGCTGTATTCGGAAAATGAATTGAGCGAGATGTTCGGCCTGAGCCGTCAGACGGTACGCCATGCCATCGGGATTCTTGAAGCGGAAGGCCTGGTGGAAAGGATTCGGGGGAGCGGAACCTATATTGGATGCCGCCGCGGAACCCCAAGAAAACGGACCATGAACATTGCGGTCATCAGTACCTATGTGGATGGATATATCTTTCCGCCTACGCTGCAGGGGATCGTTCAGACACTGACCGGGGCGGGATATATGACTCAGATTGCCTTTACCAACAATCGGGTGGACAGTGAACGGAAGATTTTGGAAAAGATCCTGGAAAAAGACAATGTAGACGGCGTAATTGTGGAAGCGACCAAGAGCGCTCTTCCCAATCCGAATCTGGAATATTACCGGGAGCTTCAGAGACGGAAGACCGCATTATTGTTTTTTAACTGCAGATATCCGGAGCTGGATGCGCCGATCGTGGCGCTGGATGATGCACAGGTGGCGGAGGAAGCAGTGAGTTATCTTCTGTCTCTGGGACACCGGAAGATCGGAGGCATCTTCAAAGCGGATGATGGTCAGGGAAGGCTCCGGTACGCAGGCTATGTGGAGGCGCTTCTGAAAAGAGGAATCGGGGTGGACGACCGGAAGATTCTCTGGATCGATACCGAAGATCAGAAGTCGCTGCGAAATATCAAGAATTCTGTACTTCGGAGAATGACGGACTGCACCGCAGTTTTCTGCTATAATGATGAAGTGGCCTTTGGGCTGATCGAGCTCCTTCATAAAGAAGGATTTCGGGTTCCGGGGCAGCTTTCGGTGGTCAGTATTGACGGTTCAGAACTGTCCATGCTGGCAGAACCTCATATTACTTCGATTCCATACCCCATGGAGGAGCTTGGAAGAAAGACGGCAGAGAATATGCTGCGTCTGATTGAAGAACCGGATTTTGACGGAACGTACCTGTATTGTCCCGAGATTCTGATACGTGATTCTGTGCGGAAGATAGGAGGAATCGGATAGATGGGGGATAAAAGGAAAAATGATCCATCAAAGGTATCGCTGATCCTGCGCATTGTGGTATCTGCATATCTTTTATATCTGGTCTGGGGATTAAGAGACGCCCCGGCAGCCCATACAGGGCCGCAGCGCCTGCTGTTTATTGCTGCAATGATCGTTTTTGCGGCGGTAGCGGTGATTCTGGGCGGGATGTCCATAAAGGCTTTTCTGAACGGAGAATATGATCGGCCGGACGATGGGGATGGTCCGGAATCCTGAATGGCTGACTGCCAGAGGCAGCCTGCGTGACGGAAGACGCACGTCGCGCTGAACATATGAGATCCGGGTTATGGCGCGATAGGCCGTAGAGCGGATCTGTCCTATAAAAAATGCCGCAGCGTCAGCGGCGGGAATGGAGAAACAAGATGAAAAACTACAAATTCTGGTTTTGTACAGGTTCACAGGATCTGTATGGTGATGAGTGCCTGAGAAAAGTGGCAGAGCATTCTGCAAAGATCGTGGAAGGGATGAATGCGGGCGGCAAACTGCCCTTTGAGATCATTTTAAAGCCGACTCTGATCAGTCAGGCATCCATTCGCAAAACTCTGAACGATGCCAATAATGATCCGGAGTGCGCCGGCGTGATCACCTGGATGCACACCTTCTCTCCGGCGAAGATGTGGATCATCGGCCTGCAGGAGTACAAGAAACCCCTGTGTCATCTTCTGACCCAGTTTAATGAAGAGATTCCCTATGGAACCATTGATATGGATTTCATGAATGAGAACCAGTCTGCACATGGCGACCGGGAATACGGCCATATTGAGAGCCGCATGGGCATCGAGAGAAAGCTGATCTTCGGTCACTGGAACAACCCCCAGGTGCAGGAGCGGGTCGGAAGCTGGATGCGTACCGCGATCGGCGTGATGGAGTCCTCCCACATCCGCGTCTGCCGTGTGGGCGATAACATGAACAATGTGGCGGTTACCGAGGGAGATAAAGTAGAAGCTCAGATCAAATTTGGATGGGAGATCGACCACTACAATGTCAACGATCTGGTGGAATATGTGGATGCGGTGCCGCAGGGCGACGTGGACGCGCTGGTCGAGGAGTATTATAAGAAATATGAGATTCTGCTGGAAGGCAGAGATGAGGCGGAGTTCCGCAGACATGTGGCGGTTCAGGCGCAGATTGAGATCGGCGCGGAGAAGTTCCTGAAAGACGGCGACTATCATGCCATCGTGACGCACTTCGGTATGCTGGGCGGCTTAAAGCAGCTTCCAGGTCTTGCAATTCAGAGGCTGATGGAGAAAGGTTATGGCTTCGGCGCAGAAGGTGACTGGAAAACGGCGGCCATGGTACGTCTGATGAAGATTATGACCGAGGGAACCCCCGATGCAAAGGGAACCTCTTTCATGGAAGATTACACCTATAACCTGGTTCCGGGAAAAGAAGGCATTCTGGAGTCCCATATGCTGGAAGTGTGTCCGACGATTTCCGAAGGACCGATCTCCATTAAAGTGCAGCCGCTGACCATGGGCAATCGGGAAGACCCGGCGCGTCTGGTATTTACCTCCAAGACCGGTCCGGCAGTGGCGACATCTCTGGTGGATCTTGGAAACCGTTTCCGCCTGATTGTCAATGCCGTGGACTGCAAGAAGGTGGAGCAGCCCATGCCGAAGCTTCCGGTGGCGAGCGTATTCTGGACACCGCAGCCGAATCTGGCAGTAGGTACGGAGAGCTGGATTCTGGCAGGCGGTGCGCATCATTCCGCATTCTCCTATGATCTGTCTGTGGAGCAGATGGTAGACTGGGCGGCAGCAATGGGTATCGAAAGTGTGGTCATTGACAATAATACCACTATACGGGATTTCAAAAATGAGTTAAAATGGAATGCGATCGCATACAAATAATTCATAAAGGAGCAGTGGAACATGTTAGAAGAACTGAAACAGAAAGTATTTGAAGCCAACATGCTGCTTCCGAAGTATGGCCTTGTAACCTTTACATGGGGAAATGTCAGCGCCATTGACCGGGAGAGCGGATTGTTCATCATCAAGCCCAGCGGTGTGGACTATGAGACGATGACGGCAGATGATATGGTTGTCATGGATCTGAACGGCAATAAGGTGGAAGGGCATTACAAGCCTTCTTCGGATACGCCGACGCATCTGGAGCTCTACAAGGCGTTTCCGGAGATTGGAGGTATCGTACACACCCATTCCTCCTACGCTACCAGCTGGGCACAGGCGGGCAGAGGGATTCCCTGCTATGGGACGACCCATGCAGACTACATGTACGGAGAGATTCCCTGCGTGCGCTGCCTGACGAAGGAAGAGATCGAGGGCGCGTATGAGGAGAACACCGGTCATCTGATCGTGGACTCCTTCAAGGCCATGGACCGGGACGTGATGGCGGTGCCTGCAGTGCTGTGCAAGAACCACGGACCGTTTGCCTGGGGAAAAGATGCGCATGATGCAGTCCACAATGCAGTGGTGCTTGAGGAAGTGGCAAAGATGGCATACCGTGCGGAGACGATCAATCCGCGGATCCAGCCGGCTCCCCAGGAGCTGCAGGATAAGCACTATTTCCGTAAGCACGGGGCAAATGCTTATTATGGGCAGGATACAAAATAATACGCCATATGCTTCGAATGAAACGATCCGGAGCAGGATCTGAAACAGGGCTGACGCAAAAAAGGACGATGTGAAATCTGTCATTTTGCGCCAGTCCTTTTTTTGACAGGCATTTTTATGAAAAAACAGTTGTTTTCTCGCTCCGTTGCAATTATAATCTATATATTCGGCATCTGAAAATTGTCAGAAAAGTATGATAAACGGCAATGAAACGATACACTTTGAGAACAGGAATTTCGTGCCGTTTACCTGTAACAGTTTTTAAGGCGAGGAGATAAAGTGATGAAGAAAGTAGTCAAGTTTGGAGGAAGCTCTCTGGCAAGTGCAGAACAGTTCATAAAGGTCGGAAAGATCATTCTGGCGGATGAGAGCCGCCGCTATGTGGTGCCGTCGGCGCCCGGCAAGCGGTTTGACGGGGATACAAAAGTGACGGACATGCTCTATCAGTGCTATTATGCAGCGGCAAACGGAGAGGATTTCAGCGGGATGCTCAAGCAGATCAAGGCTCGGTATAATGAGATCATCGGCGGGCTGAACCTGAAGCTTTCTCTGGATGAAGAATTTGAAGTTATCGCAGGGAAATTTACAGAAAAGGCGGGAAGCGATTATGCGGCTTCCAGAGGGGAGTATTTAAACGGTATCGTCATGGCGGCGTATCTGGGATATCCGTTCGTGGATGCGGCAGAAGTCATCCGCTTTGCAGAAGACGGGAGCTTTGACCCGGATGTAACTGACCGGCTGCTTGGAGAGCGGCTGAAGGAGATGCCCAAAGCAGTCGTGCCGGGATTCTACGGCGCCTACGAAGACGGGAGGATCAAAACCTTTTCCAGAGGGGGATCGGATATTACGGGTTCCATCGTGGCAAGAGCTTCGGGAGCGGATCTGTATGAGAACTGGACTGACGTGTCCGGATTTCTGGTAACGGATCCAAGGCTGATCGAGAATCCGGAGGTGATCGATACCATTACCTACAGAGAACTTCGGGAGCTGTCTTACATGGGGGCGACGGTGCTTCATGAGGACGCCATCTTTCCGGTGCGAAAAGCGGGCATTCCGATCAATATCCGCAATACAAACCGTCCGAAAGACAACGGCACCATGATTGTATCCAGTACGTGTCACAAACCCCGGTTTACGATCACCGGCATTGCAGGAAAGAAAGGCTTTGTTACCGTAAATATTGAGAAAGACATGATGAATTCGGAGATTGGATTTGGGCGCAAGGTGCTGGAGGAGTTCGAGAAACAGGGGATCTCCTTTGAACATATCCCGTCAGGGATCGACACCATGAGCATTGTGGTCCATCAGGAAGAGTTCGAAGAGCATGAGCAGAAGGTGCTCGCCGGGATCCAGCGGGCGGTTCATCCGGATTATCTGGAGGTGGAAGGAGATCTGGCGCTGATCGCAGTCGTGGGGCGCGCCATGCGGGCAAACCGCGGAACCGCGGGCAGGATCTTCTCTGCGCTGGCGCATGCCAATATCAATGTGAAGATGATCGACCAGGGTTCCAGTGAATGGAATATCATTGTAGGAGTCCGCAATGATGACTTTGAAAGGGCAATCCGGGCGATCTATGATATATTTATTACGACGCAGCTGTAAGTGAGGAAGAATTCCGCTTTCTTCCGCTAATCTGAAGAATCCTTAAATTTTTGTGAATTTCCGCAGTTTCAGGAAAAACTGTGGTATACTGCGAAAGTACAACACAGGAAATGAAGGTGAGAGAATTGGTGACGCGGGAAGAATTTTACGTGGATTCCTCGGATGGAATCCATATGATACACGGATATCGCTGGTATGATCCAGAGAAACAGATAAAGGGCGTTCTGCAGATGGTTCATGGAATGCTGGAATATATCGACCGATATGAGGAGCTGGCGGAGTATATGGCTTCGGCAGGCTATTTTGTGGTTGGCCACGATCATCTGGGACATGGAGATTCGGTCGGTGACCCGTCAGAGCTGGGATATGTGGGAAAATATGGAGCCGTACTCTGGCTGAGAGATATAGAACTGGTCCGCAGGATGGCGGCGTCTTATGCGCCGAAGGCTCCGTATATCCTGCTGGGGCACAGCATGGGTTCTTTTCTGGTGAGACGTTATCTGATCTATCATGGAAAACGGGTAGACGGTGCGGTTATCATGGGAACGGGGCAGCAGCCGGCAGTGCTGGCAAAGGCAGGAATCGGACTTGCCTGTTTGTCCATGCTGAGAAGAGGCAGCAGGGGACACAGCAGGCTTTTGAGCAATATGACCTGCAGCGGGTTTGCGAAGCGCTATCCGGATAATGCCCGCACAGGGAGCTGGATGAGCCGGGACCCGCAGGTACTGGTGTCTGCACTTCAGGATCCGAAGATGAATTTTGAATTTACGCTGAATGCATTTGAGGCATTGTTCCGGACCGTGGAAGAGGTGGTGGATCCCAGGCGGGCGGCGAAGATGCCGATGGGGCTTCCGATTCTGATTCTGTCCGGGGATGAGGATCCGGTGGGAGACAATGGAAAAGGCGTGCGCCGTTTTGAGACGATGCTCAGACAGATCGGCATGCAGTGCGTGACGTGCATTCTGTATCCGAAGAACCGGCATGAACTGATCCATGATCTGGACAAAGAACGGGTAATGAAAGATATTCTGGGCTGGTGCAGCCGGATCGAAAAACGTGAGGCACAAGGTTAGGAGGAAGATGGGGATGAAAAGATGGTGTTCATGGATATTGCTGCTGGCGCTGCTGGTGGTGCCGGCGGTGCGGGCGGATGCGGCAGGTTCCGCTGTGCTCGCTCTGGGTGCGGACTTAAGCGCGTCGCAGAGAGCGACGGTGCTGTCAGAGATGGGAATTACGGAAGCAGAGGCGGCTGCTTACGAGACGATCTATATTACCAATGATATGGAACATCAGTATCTGGATGAATCGCTGGGAGCGTCTGTGGTGGGGACTCACGCCCTGTCGTCCGTGCTCCTGATTCCGCAGGAGAGCGGCGCAGGACTCAGCGTGGAGACGCATAACGTCAATTTCTGTACCATTGCCATGTACCGGAATGCGCTGCTGACCGCAGGGGTGCAGGATGCGAAAGTCATAGTGGCGGCGCCCAGTTCCATCAGCGGAACAGCGGCGCTGGTGGGCGCGCTGAAGGCATATGAGACATACAGCGGAGAGACGGTCAGCGAGGACGCGTTTTCTGTGGCAACGGACGAGCTGGTGCTGACCGGAGAACTGATGGACGAACTGGATTCCGAGCAGATCTCGGATCTGATCGCCTATCTGAAGCAGCAGATCGCAGAAAGAGGGCTGGATGATCCGGATAAACTGTCTGAAGTCGTACGTCAGGCGTCTGACGAGATGGATCTGAAACTGACGGATGAGCAGGTCAGTCAGATCGTGGATCTTCTGTTAAAGCTGAACAAGCTGGATATTGATCCAGGTAAGCTGGCAAGTCAGGCAAAGGAACTGTATGACAAGCTGGATTCTCTCGGAATTGATCTGGATACGGAAAAAGTCGGTAATTTTATCACCCGGTTTGTTTCTTCCATCTGGGATCTGATTCAGGGCTTTATGTCGCGGAGTTAACAAAATACTGCTTTTGCCCGGAGACTGCGCGGCAGTCAGTCTTCTTCGATGACATGGAATTCCAGATAGTCGAAATCCACGTCGTCGACAAAGCTGTCCGGGCGAAAGCGGGTCTTTGCATGACGTTTGAATTCCTGAATATTGGAATCGAGCCAGATGGGCCTGCCAAGGTCAAAGGCCTGGCAGATCTCATCCAGCGCATGAAATACTTTATGTGTCCGGGTATCTTCTGTGTCGTCTGCGACCGTGATGTCCCGGATGAATCGATTGTCTTTGCATATTTTTCCCCATACACGAAACATAAACATTCTCCCTGTAGACAGATGATCGGCTTTTTCGGAGCCTTTGCTTCAGTATATCGGTTTTGCAGGGGAAAGTAAAGGGCAATTTTGCCCGTGGAAGGAGCCGCAGGTGGAACGGTACAGAGAAATTGAACGGAGCATTATAAAAAAATACAGGAAAACAATCTGGCGCCCGTTTGTCCGTGGGATTCAGGATTATGATCTGATTCAGGAAGGGGACCGGATTGCGGTCTGCATTTCGGGCGGCAAGGATTCCATGCTGATGGCGAAGCTTTTGCAGGAGCTTGCGCGTCATGGAAAATTTCCGTTTGAACTGGTATTTCTGGTGATGGATCCGGGATATAACCCGGGGAACCGCAGGCGAATTGAGGAAAATGCAGCGCTTCTTGGCATTCCCATAACCATCTTCGAGTCCGATATTTTTGATGTGGTGGTGGACATCCGGGAAAATCCCTGCTATCTCTGTGCGCGGATGCGCCGGGGGTTTCTCTATGCCCATGCACAGGAGCATGGCTGCAATAAGATCGCACTGGGGCATCATTTTGACGACGTGATTGAGACGATCCTTATGGGAATGCTGTACGGCGGCCAGATGCAGACCATGATGCCCAAGCTGCACAGTACGAATTTTCCGGGGATGGAGCTGATCCGCCCCATGTATCTGGTTCATGAAGAGGCGATTCTGGACTGGGTCCGGTACCATGAGCTGCACTTCCTTCAGTGCGCCTGCCGATTTACGGAACAGTATGAGGTGGATGAAAACGGAGCAAACAACTCGAAGCGCCAGGAGATGAAGGAACTGATCGCCCGCTTCCGCATGATCAGTCCGGTCATTGAGAAAAATATTTTCCGGAGCGTGGAAAATGTGAACCTGAATACGATCATCAGTTACCATAAGGGAGACGAGCACTATCATTTTCTGGACGATTATGATCAGAAATCGGGCGGCGGCTCATTCTTCCGCCCGGCTCCCCATCCTGCGCAGATGACGGAAGAGGATAAGATAAGCAGCACTTATAAATAAACATAAAATGACAAAATATTTCATAAATCGCGGGGATTATTTTACAGAATATGCAGTAAATGGTATGGTATAATAGAGAAATATATTGTGCGATGCTGGGCTGGCGGGTGATGGCCCGGCGCAGGGATATGCAGGATGCAAAATGGGGAAAGATGCATCAGGATGCAGGTAAGGGAGTGTAAGCAAATCATGGCAGTAGAGATGACGATTCAGGAATATATCCATGAACGTTCAGAGAAGGACAGCTTTGAGACGGCAATGTTCATCTATGAATCGGCACTTATACAGATGACAAGCCGGATAGAGGTATTGAACCATGAGCTGAGCCATGTGTATCAGTATAATCCGATCGAATATGTGAAGACCCGGCTGAAAACGCCGGAAAGTATTATGAAAAAACTTCGGAAAAACGGGCACAGTATTACGATTGACGATATGGTGGAGTATGTGAATGACATTGCGGGCATCCGCATTACCTGTTCATTTTTTTCCGAGGTATATTTTGTGGCAGATATGCTGGCGAGGCAGGATAATCTGTCGGTCATTCACATCAAAGATTATATCGGGCATCCAAAGGAAAGCGGTTATAAGAGCTATCATATGCTGCTGTCCATTCAGGTGGCGCTGGCGGATGCGGTGATTCCGACAAAAGTAGAGGTCCAGGTGCGTACCATGGCGATGGATTTCTGGGCCAGTCTGGAACATAAGATCTATTATAAATATGAAGGAAATGCTCCGGGATATTTCGCCCGGGAGCTTCAGGAGTGCGCATCCATCATTTCCAGACTGGATGCGAAGATGATGTCTTTAAATGAAGCCATGAAAAAGATTGACGGAGAATGAAAACAGGGCTGCTGCAGGAATCTCTGCCTGTGTGCCTGACCTTCGCATGGAACAGGCGCGGAGAGGGACACGGGAGGAACTGCATCTGCAGCAGCCCTCTGAAATGAGGAGTGCCCCGGCAATACGGATGCCGGGGCTTATTATGAAAAAATTTATCTATATGTCACTGGTTGTTTTTTGATTTACAAGTAGTATAACAATTAAATATGTCTAAAGTATGAATAAATAATTAACATATTGTGAAAATACACAAAAACAGAAAAAGAAAATGAGAAAAAGTGTACAAAACACATAAAGGTTTTTGGCCTGGTTCACGGCAAGGTTGTAAAAACGGACAGGAAGTGTTAAAATAAAAGAAGAAAAGAAAAAGGAGTCGGATATGGCAGCAGAGAAAGCACCGGTTTATATTATAGGACATAAAAATCCGGATACGGATTCCATCTGCTCCGCGATTGCATATGCGGAGCTGAAAAACCGCCTTCACGGAGACGGATACTGTGCGGCGCGTGCCGGGCAGATCAATCAGGAAACGCAGTATGTACTGAATTTCTTTCAGGCGTCTGCGCCCAAATACATTGAAGATGTAAGAACAGACGTTCGGGATATTGAGATCCGAAAGACTCAGGGGGTGTCCGGCCAGATATCCCTGAAAAAGGCGTGGAATATGATGCGGGCGCTGGGGGTAGTGACGCTTCCCATTACGGAGGAACAGAGGCTTCAGGGGCTGATTACCATCGGCGATATTGCCAATGCCTATATGGATGTGTATGATAACTGCAGTCTGTCAGCTGCGCATACACCCTATAAGAATATTCTGGAGACACTGGATGCGGTCATGCTGATCGGAGATGAGGAAGAAGTCTATGAAAAAGGCGAGGTGGTGATCGCAGCGGCGAATCCGGACGTGATGGAGGATTATATCCATGAAGGGGATATGGTGATTCTCGGCAACCGGTATGAGTCTCAGCTGTGCGCCATCGAGATGAATGCGGCATGTATTGTGGTCTGCATGGATGCCAAGGTATCCAGAACCATCCGCAAGCTGGCGCAGGAGCATAACTGTAATATTATTGTAACGCCTCACGATACATTTACGGTGGCAAGGATGATCAACCAGAGCATGCCGATCTCTCATTTTATGAAAGAGGAGAATCTGATCACTTTTAAACTGACCGAGAAGACCGACGACATCAAAGGGATCATGGGGCAGAAGCGTTACCGGGATTTCCCGATTCTGGATATGGAGGGAAATTATATCGGCATGATCTCCAGACGGAACCTTCTGAATCTGCGCAAAAAGCAGGTGATTCTGGTGGACCATAACGAGGCGAGCCAGACGGTGGACGGAATTGAGCATGCAGACATCCTGGAAATCATCGATCATCACCGGATCGGGACGCTGGAGACGCTGGAACCGGTATTTTTCCGGAACCAGCCGCTGGGCTGTACGGCGACCATCATCTGTCAGATGTATCAGGAAAACGGTGTGGACATTCCGAAAAACGTCGCCGGACTTCTGATGGCGGCGATTCTGTCGGATACGCTGATGTTCCGTTCTCCTACCTGTACAGCGGTGGATCAGGCAACGGCAGAGAGGCTGTCGGAGATCTGCGGCGTGGAGATCGAGGAGTTTTCGATTGACATGTTCAGTGCGGGCAGCGATATGAGTTCCAAGACGCCTGAAGAAATCTTCAACCAGGATAAGAAGAAATTCCAGGTCAATGAGCATGAATTTATCGTGGCACAGATCAACAGCATGAACAGCATTGAGCTGGATGAGATCAAGGAGAAGCTGGTGCCTTATCTGGAGGAGAAATTTGCGTCTCTTGACGTGGAGATGTGCTATGTAATGCTGACCAACATTGTGAAGGAAAAGACAGAGCTGCTCTGCTTTGGAGAACATGCGAAGGAAGTGGCAAGAAATGCGTTTCAGCTTCCGGAAGATGCGGTGGATATCAGGCTGAAGGGCCTGGTGTCCCGGAAGAAGCAGCTGATCCCGAGTATCGTTACGGTGCTGCAGCAATAGGAAAAGAGACAGGACCTGCCATGGAACAGAAGGATTCCATGGCAGGTCCCTCTGCATGGTTTTGCTTCATCCTTTCCTTCGATTCTATTAAAAACTCCTGTATTTTCCGGCAGTTCGTGTTAACATGTATGCCCGCCGCTTCTGCAGAGACCGGGAGAATACATTCGTCATGGCAAATTTTTGAAAAAATTTCCACCTGTGCCATTGGTTTGCAACCGCACAGGTGGAAAAAATTTATAACATTGATAAAAGTTCTCAATAAACAGGCGATATATTTTAAAAAAGTTAGTTGACAATAACATATGCGCTGTATATAATAGAATCGTAAATGATATTCATTTTCATTTAGAAGGATGATGGTACCACACGCGAGAGGAGGAAGCATAATGGCATTGGCACTGATGAGTATTGGCGAGAAACGTAAGGTCACGAAGCTTCGTGGAAAAGATGAAGTGGTCCGGCATCTGCAGGATCTGGGATTTGCACCGGGTTCGGAAGTTCAGGTGCTTGGCGAGAATGCTGCAGGTATGATCCTTTTGGTAAAGGGAGTCCGTATTGCGCTGGACAGAGGGCTTGCCGGCAAGATCCTGGTGGCATAGATACGGTGCGGCGGCTTTGGATTTCATAATTGGAAGTTTAATAAAGGAGAATGAAATATGCAGACTTTGAGAGACACAGAAACAGGAAAGACCGTCTCGGTCGTGAAGCTTCATGGGGAAGGTGCGGTAAAGCGCAGAATCATGGATATGGGGCTTACGAAGGGAACACAGGTTTATGTGCGCAAGGTGGCGCCTCTGGGCGATCCGGTGGAAGTTACCGTTCGCGGATATGAGCTTTCTCTGAGAAAAGAAGACGCTCAGATGGTTGAGGTGCAGTAGGGAGCGAAAAGCTGCGATGGCAGCTTATTTTTAAGAATATTGGTTAGGAAAAACTAACCACGAGGAGGAGAAAATGTCAATGAAAATCGCACTTGCCGGGAACCCGAACAGCGGCAAAACTACATTATTTAATGCACTGACCGGCTCCAACCAGTTCGTTGGAAACTGGCCGGGTGTTACGGTGGAGAAGAAAGAAGGAAAGTTAAAGGGACATCAGGACGTGGTCATTATGGACCTGCCGGGCATCTATTCTCTGTCGCCCTATACGCTGGAGGAAGTGGTGGCAAGAAATTATCTGATCGGAGAACGTCCGGATGCGATTCTGAATATCGTGGACGGTACGAATCTGGAGAGAAATCTGTACCTGTCCACACAGCTGATGGAACTTGGGATCCCGGTAGTCATGGCAGTGAACATGATGGACCTTGTACAGAAGAACGGCGACCAGATCGATATCGACAGGCTGAGCAGGGAGCTGGGCTGCAAGGTGATGGAGATTTCCGCTCTGAAGGGCACCGGCATCAAGGAAGCGGCAGAGCTGGCTGTACAGGCGGCATCCGCAGGCCAGGCGCAGCAGGTGGTACATACCTTTGATAAAAAAGTGGAGGAGGCCCTGTCCGCCATCGAGAACCAGCTTACCGGCGTACCAAAAGAGCAGCAGCGTTTCTTTGCCATCAAGCTGTTCGAACGGGATGACAAGATCGGTGCACAGATGACAGGCGTTCCCAATGTGGAGAGCATCATCGGTGATCTGGAAAGTGAGATGGATGATGATTCTGAAAGCATCATCACCAATGAGCGATACAGCTTTATTGCCTCCATGATTGGAAAATGCTGCAAAAAGGCGAACAGAGGCGGTCTGACCACCTCTGACAAGATCGACCAGATCGTGACCAACCGGTTTCTGGCACTGCCGATCTTTGCAGTGATCATGTGGATCGTATATTATGTATCTGTAACTACAGTGGGAACTTTTGTGACGGACTGGACCAATGATGTGCTGTTCGGTGATATCATTCCGCCGGCGGTGGAAGGAGTTCTGGTGAGCATGAACTGCGCAGACTGGCTGCAGGGGCTGATTCTTGACGGTATCGTCGGCGGTGTGGGCGCTGTACTTGGCTTTGTGCCGCAGATGCTGGTGCTGTTTATCTTCCTGGCATTCCTCGAGGCATGCGGTTATATGGCCCGGGTTGCATTTATCATGGACCGCATTTTCCGAAAATTCGGTTTGTCCGGAAAATCCTTTATCCCCATGCTGATCGGCACGGGCTGCGGAGTTCCCGGCGTCATGGCATCCCGTACCATTGAAAATGACAGGGACCGCAAGATGACGATCATGACGACGACCTTTATCCCCTGCGGCGCGAAACTCCCGATCATCGCACTGATTGCAGGCGCACTGTTTGACGGGGCTTCCTGGGTGGCGCCCAGTGCGTATTTCGTTGGCATTGCAGCGATAGTATGCTCCGGCATCATCCTGAAGAAGACAAAGATGTTCGCCGGTGATCCGGCTCCCTTCGTTATGGAGCTTCCCGCATACCATATGCCGACCGTCATTAACGTTCTGCGCAGTATGTGGGAGAGAGGCTGGTCATTTATGAAAAAAGCCGGTACCATTATTCTGTTATCCACCATACTTGTATGGTTTGCGACTTACTTCGGCTGGGTAGACGGACAGTTCCGCATGCTGGAGGATCTGGAGATGGATCACAGCATCCTGGCCGGGATCGGCAATCTTTTTGCATGGATCTTCCTTCCGCTTGGATGGGGTGACTGGAGAGCGGCTGTGGCAGCCATCACCGGTCTGGTAGCAAAAGAAAATGTAGTCGGCACGTTCGGTATTCTGTATGGATTTGCAGAAGTATCCGAAGAAGGAGAAGAGATCTGGGGAACGCTGGCAGGATCCTATACAACGGCTGCGGCTTACAGCTTCCTGGTGTTCAACCTGCTGTGTGCGCCGTGCTTTGCGGCCATCGGCGCCATCAAAAGAGAGATGAACAATGCAAAATGGACCTGGTTTGCCATTGGTTATCAGTGTCTGCTTGCATACTGCGTATCCCTGTGTGTTTATCAGATCGGAACATTCCTGACTACAGGCGCGTTCGGTATTGGCCTGATCGCGGCACTGCTCATTGTGGCAGGCTTCGTATGGCTTCTGGTACGCCCCTGTAAGAACGATGGAAAATTAAGGGTAGACATGAAAGGAATGGCAAAGGTATAATGGGAACCTTTATTGTAGGACTTCTGGTATTGCTGATTGCTGCCAATGCAGTGCGCTACATCTGGAAGGATAAGAAATCCGGAAAGAGCTGCTCGAGCTGCGGCGGCGGATGTGGAGGGTGCTCCGGGTGCAGGACGAAAAACTGATTCGTGTTGCCCGTGAAAAAGATAAGATTCTGGAACTGTTCCGGCAGAAAGGAATGCGCATTACAAAACAGAGAAGGCTGATTCTGGATATCGTGTTTGAGCATGACTGTATCTGCTGCAAGGAGATCTATTACCAGGCCCTGAAAAAAGATAAGAATGTAGGAATTGCTACGGTATACCGGATGGTGAACGCGCTGGCCGATCTGGGAGTATTTCAGATAAATGTGCCTTACCGGCTGGTGGATCCGGTTTCCGCAGGAGGACAGAACGGCTGCCGGGTTCTCCTCAAGAACCAGACGGTGGTAGAATTTGATCCAAATGAATGGAATGACATTCTGACAGAGGCGCTTCAGAAAAAGGGGTATGAGGGACCTGAGATTGAACGGGTGATACTGTAACAACAGATGAAAGAATCATGTAAAACGTTTACATGTAGAAAGCCGCACAGGGCAGGGGATTTTTCCCTGTCCTGTGTGGCTTTTTTCTGATATCTGATTGCGGGAAAAATCATATCGCGGTATAATAAAAATAAAGAGACATTATATCATGATGGATGAATTGAAGATACAATGGCATTCTGCTTTTTGCTCTGCCATGGAACTGATCCTGGAGCGTGACAGGGAACATTTGGAATTTATTCGGGAATATAACCTGAATACCAAACCTCTGGAAGTGGATTTGATGATTATTAAAAAGCCTGCAGGATACATGGTTTCAGATGAAATCGGCAGGATTTTTAAAGAACATAATATAATTGAATACAAGTCACCAGAGGATAAAATGAACATAGATACCTTTTATAAGGTGAATGCTTATGCCTGTTTGTATAAAGCATCCGGCAGACGTGTCAATGAGATAAAATCTGACAATGTGACAATTACTCTGATACGGGAATCCAAACCGGAGAAACTGCTGCGGGAACTTGAAAAAGAAGGTTTTATCATCAGAAATCCATATAAGGGGATATACTATACAGGAAGCAAAACCTATTTTTCGACGCAGATTGTAGTGTCAAAGGAACTGGAAGGCGAGCAGCATATCTGGCTGCAGGCATTAACGAAAAATCTGGATCAGGAGAATGCAGGGAACCTGATCCGGCAGGCGCAGAGCTGTAAAACGTTGGGTGACCAGAGACTGGCGGATGCAGTATTGGCGGTAAGCGTTAAAGCGAACCATGCCTTGTTTGGAAATGTGAAGGAGGATGCAGACATGTTTGAGGTTTTAAAGGAATTAATGGCAGATGAGATCAAGGCAGAGTTCAATGCAGGCATAGCCATGGGAGAGAAGCGGGGCGAAGAAATAGGCAAAAAGCGGGGCGAGGAAAAAGGCGCAGAAAAAGGACTGAAAGCGCTTGCGGATGTTTTAAAGGAAATGGGTCTTGACTTTGATTCTGCATATCAGGCGATTATTAAAACAGAGACTTATCAGAAGGTATCAAGAGAACAGGTGCGAAAATACTGGAAGTAGACGGAATGCTTTCGGTGAAGGTGATTTTCAAACGGACCGGATGTCGGTTTTATATGTTGAAACGTATGCTCATGGCAGGCGTCCGGGGGCAGAACAGTGGAGCAGTAACGCAAAATCAACGGTCATGATTGCGGACAGGAAAATATGGCTTGACTTTATAATATTACGAATGTAATATATTATTGAAGAGTCAATGAAGCAGGTATACGGGATCATTGCAGTAATTTGACGGATTTTTTTGGACTTAAATACTACATATGTAATCATTTGAAAAACACAGAAACCGGAGGGTTGTCATGCAAAGAAGAAACAAGGGAAGAAGGAACCGAAGAAGAGGAGTCAGAAGAACAGTGCTGTCTGCATTTTTCTTTCTGGCCGGGCTGGCAGCCGCCGGCGCAGGGATTCATGCAGTATGGCTTCTGCGCGTAAAGCAGAAAATCATACTGCCGGAAGAACTGCTGGTATCCTATATGGGATACATTGAGCAGGAGGAATATGATAAGATGTACGCATTGCTCGATGTGTCGGCTTCCGGCAACATCAATGAGGAAGATTTTATCAAACGAAATTCTGCGATCTACGAAGGAATCGGCATGCGGAATATGACCGTGACGGTGACGGCATACGATCAGAAGCGGGAAGCAGTCACGTAT
>ERZ778516.1169-NODE-1169-length-20760-cov-4.579763_pt1 | contig 20760 bp, 13 predicted proteins | sample MGYA00510342_ERZ778516 | MGnify/ENA primary metagenome ERZ778516 (study PRJEB29527, sample SAMN07138961) | mouse gut metagenome | material: feces | host: mouse | place: China:Nanjing | collected 2016-01-25 ... | reverse complement strand
ATCGCCGCAATTACTTCCATGCCCTTTGCATCGTAGTAAGTGCCTTCCACTACACCCGCTTTGAACTCGAGCTTGTCGCAGGTCTTTGCAAACTCTGCAAGCACCCTTGCCGGTGCGGTTGCATCATCGATACCGAAAGCCACCGCGGTCGGTCCTTCAAGGTCTGCATTAAGCTGTGCGAAATCCGAACCATCAAACGCTCTTTTAAGATAAGTGTTCTTGTATACCTTGTACACAACACCGGCTTCCCTTAAAGATTTGCGCAGGCGGGTATCTTCCTCCACGGTAAGCCCACGGTAATCAACAATCACCGCCGAGCCCGCTTTGTCTGCATAGCCCTTGATCTCGTCAATAATCGGAGCTTTTAACTCAACCTTTGCCATTTTACGTACACCTCCTTATAGATTTTGTCTGCACTTTTATAAGGATAATAAAAACTGCCCCCCGCAAAAGACAGGAGGCAGAAAATTAGTCATGATACACTAACATTATCCTCGGCAGGCGGACTTCCTTACGCCGTAACTACGGCACCTGCTGTCTTAGGCAGTTGCTGCTTTGTGGCAGCGTCCATACTATAACATAAATCTATCCGCGTGTCAACAACAAAACAAAAACTTTTTGGCATCTTTTCCCGTGTAGCAGGCACGGAAAACCCAAAACAAAAACTTTTACATCAGTTTCGCTGTATTGAGTTTAACGCCAGGTCCCATCGTGGAAGTCATTGTTACACTTCTCAAATACTGGCCTTTTGCAGATGCCGGCTTTGCCTTGATGATGGCACCCATAAGTGCCTGGAAGTTGTCTGCGAGCTGCTCTTGTGTGAAAGAAGCCTTGCCGACCGGGCAATGAATAATATTTGTCTTGTCCAGCCTATATTCAATCTTACCAGCTTTGATATCCTTAACCGCCTTTGTGACATCCATCGTTACGGTGCCCGCCTTAGGGTTCGGCATCAGGCCCTTAGGACCTAACACGCGGCCAAGACGGCCGACAACGCCCATCATATCAGGGGTTGCAACCACAACATCGAACTCAAACCATCCATCGTTCTGAATCTTAGGGATCAGCTCATCGCCGCCCACATAGTCAGCACCTGCCGCCTCTGCCTCCGCAACCTTGTCACCCTTGGCAAATACGAGCACACGCACCTTCTTACCGGTTCCGTGCGGCAGCACAACCGCACCGCGCACCTGCTGGTCTGCATGGCGGCCGTCAACGCCTAAGCGGACATGGAGCTCAACGGTTTCGTCAAACTTCGCTGTAGCCGATTTCTTCACTAAATCAACTGCTTCTGCAACATCGTACTGGACGCTCCTGTCGATCAATTTTGCCGCGTCCTGATATTTCTTTCCTCTTTTCATTTCATTAACCTCCTGGTGGTATTATCGGGAGAATCTGTGTCCCTCCCACAATTTGGGCAAAAGACAATCCTTTACCCACCGGGTCATCCACAGCCTATCACTTTGCTGTATGCGCCCGGATATGCCGCGTGGTTAGTCATCCACAACAGTGATGCCCATGCTCCTTGCAGTGCCCGCAATCATGCTGGTCGCGGCCTCAATGGAAGCTGCATTCAGATCCGGCATCTTTAACTCAGCAATCTTCTGAACCTCGGAACGCTTGATCGTAGCAACCTTCACCTTGTTCGGCGACGCGCTCGCGGTCTTTAAATTGCATGCCTTCTTCAGAAGGACAGCCGCCGGCGGGGTCTTTGTGATAAAGCTGAAGCTCCGATCTGCATATACCGTGATTACAACCGGGATAATCATGCCTTCCTGGTTCGCAGTGCGCGCGTTGAACTCCTTCGTGAACTGCACAATATTTACACCGTGCTGACCGAGCGCCGGACCAACCGGTGGTGCCGGGGTCGCCTTTGCAGCAGGAATCTGTAATTTAATATAGCCTGTAACTTTCTTTGCCATAATTCGTAACCTCCTAAAATTGTGGTATTAGCGGGAGACTTAAAAGTCCCTCCCACCTCCGGCATGCCGCGCGTATTCCTGCGGACAGCCCGGATCAGTTTGCCAAAGCCAGACGGCGCAAACTGTAATTTAACTTTCGACCCGGATATCAGAAAAACTGATTTCCACCGGAGTCTCGCGTCCAAACAGGTCAACATTGATGCTGACCGTCTGCTTGTGGGGATTGATGGCACGGATAACCGCCTGGGTATTCTCCCAAGCTCCGGATGTCACCGTTACCGTATCACCCACCTCAAAATCGTAAGACATTTCCGCTTCCTTCTTAAAGCCGAGATTGACCATCTCCGTCTCGGAGAGCGGCACGGGCTTTGACCCAGGTCCTACAAAACCCGTTACGCCGCGCGTGTTGCGCACGACATACCAGGTATCCTCATTCATTTCCATATGGAGAAGCACATAGCCCGGGAATACTTTCCGCTGGACTTTCTTCTTCACCCCGTTTTTGAGTTCAACTGCCTCCTCAACCGGAACGGAAACCTCGAGGATCTGATCCTGCAGATGGCGGTTCTCGATTGTTTTCTCGATATTCGCCTTCACCTTATTTTCATAACCGGAATAGGTATGAACCACATACCATTCTGCTTCTGCCATATCGTCACCCTTATCCCCGTCAGATTATAACGCCGATACCGGCCCTGATAACCATGTCCGCCAGGGCAATCAAAACGCCCAGTACAACGGAAACGATAACGACCACCGCAGACTCCTTAAACAAAGTCTCCTTATCCGGCCAGATAATCTTGGCAAACTCCGCCTTCAATCCCTTAAACCAGCTTTTTTTTGCAGTTTTCGGGGCTTTCGGCTCCTTAGCCTTCGCCGCATTTACATTAGCTTCTGCCTCTGCCATGATACCTTCCCTTCCCTGCGGATAAACCAATTATCCACGCGTCATGATATTACTTTGTTTCCTTGTGCAGCGTGTGTGTCCTGCAAAATCTGCAATACTTCTTGGTTTCCATTCTGTCCGGATGATTTTTCTTCTCTTTCTTAGTGTTGTAATTACGCTGCTTGCATTCCGTACATGCCAATGTAATTTTTACTCGCACAACCTCCACCTCCGTGAATTTTTAGTGGCGGACAAAGCATGTCCCCGCTGCAGCCTGCTATTCTGCACCGGATTGCCCCGCCCGTGACAACATGTTTCTTTCTCATGCGGGTCATACCTATTTAAAGGCATAAAAAAAAGACCCTTCCAAGCCGTTTAACTATAGCATAGAAGGGTCTTTGCTGTCAAGTATTTTTTTTGCAGTTTCTGTTTTCGCCTAAAAGTCTTTTTCTGTGATTTTTATAAGCCTTAGCGCGCGCTTTGGCATCACAAGAAAAACGCGGTTCCCGTCCGTTTTTACAGTTTCCCTCTCTTCCCCACAGGGCGTAATAATGGATGCGCCCCCAACTGGGAAGTTGTGCACGCAAAGTGTTACAAGTTCCGGCTCGTCCCGCAGATTCTTTGCAAGCACACAGATCCCATCGTGCCCGGGTGCCGGGTAGACGGCGAGCAGGGCAGTTTTCGATTTATCTGCATTCATGACAGAAAGCAGGGTTTTATCCAAAGTTGCTGCCTCTTCCCCGTCGAGCTCCCCCGATTCCGCCACATCAAGCTCCTCTGCTTCTTCTTTTGCTGTAAGTGCCCCTGCCACTACCGGTCTTGCCGCGTGTACCCCGTCCTCCCAGAATACGCGCTCATCAAACATGCCATGTACATTCATCTCATAGGCAAGGGTAACTGCTCCCTGCTGGTTCGCACAAAAATTTGTATCCCAGTAGTTGTTTAATGCCCATGCAAGCAACAGTGGGTTTTCTTCCCTTAAAATGTTCCTGTTTTCCCGACCGAAATGAAAATCCCCGACCTGCACAAGCGGCGCGTCCGGACAGGCGAGCGTAACCGTCTTCCCCCCACCGTAAACCGATATGGCACCATCCACCGTTACCCAGTCCCTGCATACTGCCCCGAGCTGCTCCTCATCAAGTTTCACAATTTCCCCGGCAGTATCATAGCTGCACTGCCAGTCCTTCCCCATTTTAAGAGGGAGGACAAAATATAGGGATTCCGGCTCATAGACTGCTTCCTTCTTAAAAGACACTTCCATGCGGATATTAGGTTTTTGTGCGTAGAAGGTGATTTCCTGGCGCAGACCTGTAAACCCTTTAAGGGAAAGCGCCACCGAAAAAGTAACAGAGCCATTCCCCTTTTCCAAACTCCATGCATTCTCCTGTGAACCCATAAAGTTTTCCCCGTTAACATCGCCCATCATTTCCTGTGCGCCGCAGTTGCATGCGTTTTCCTTTCCGGATACAGGATGGGCTGCACGCTCCCTCTTTGCTTTCCACTCATGGTTCCACTGGCTGATGCTGCGGTTTCCAAGCTCCACATCCCTCGGGAACAGGGTTGCGCGCTTTGCAGGATTTTTTGTCCGATCCACCGTTTCCCTTACCGGGTCAAAAAGATAATATCCCCTGCCCGCATCAAGGATATCCTCCCCAAGTTCTTTGGAATGAATTTGTAAAATTCTTCCATTTTCTTCTTCAAACTTTACGCGGTAAAACGGTGTTTCCACATAATCCTTCCCAATAATAAAATCATTTTCCCGTCCCGGTAACTTATTTTTCATCCGCTCTATGTTATCAAAGGAAAATTCCATATGGGTAAAAGGCGGTATATTAACCCACCCCGCACTCTCCATTTCCTCACCCTGTTTCATATACGGCACATAACTCTTGCTGCGTATGGCGCTAAGCTGCCTGCAAGCTTCCTTATAGCTTTTCGGATAGCAAAGTTCCACCGTCTGTGCTGCCCCGGAAGTGTTGGTTAACGTAATTCCTGACAGGGCGTTGCTCTGCCACGGATTGCCGTTTAACGCTTCCACCCTGTTACTTAGCAAATAACCTGAAAGATCCGCTGCCGTGTAAGCCATATTAAATTTATGCACGAGCTGGGCGGTGGTTTCCGGGTTATCCGGCTGTGTTACGGACTGGGATGCCCCCCAGGTATGTTCATCAAATAATAGGATATTATCCCGGCACGCCTCCTTCACACTTTCATAGTGCCCATCCGCCCTTTTCGTCAGGCATTCAAAAAATTCAGCCTTTGCAAATGTCTGTTTTGCAAGCCTTGAAACGCGCGTTTCCCTCGCTGTGCTCGCAGAGCCGAAATTCCAGTAGTCCGTCCAGTCCCCCGCATATTCCGCAACACTTCCCACTGCTTCCTTCCTCGCACGCTCCCGCAGCATGTCGGCTGTGACGATCCGGATTTTCTGCTCATGCCCTTCCTCATTATATTGCCTTATCACATCCGCAAGCTCATAATCCGGGGAATTATTGTCATAGAGCGGCGGGTTGGTCGCCGTAAGGAACGCAAATTCATACGGGTATCCCATTTCACCAAGCCGTCCCACATACTCTGTTACGCCCTCATGCATGCGCGCTGTGGAATGTTCGTGCGAAAACATAAACTGGCTGAACAGCGAATAGTGTTCGCCGAGGAATGTCCTAAGTTTCCTCCCGTCCGCCATCCCCCAGTCAAACAGGGCCGGCCTCGCAAACGGGATACCCCCGAAATGGATATTGATTCCTGTAAGGTAAAAATCAACACCGGAATCCAAAAGAAGCCCGCCGAGCGGCCACGGCTGGCCATTTACATCATGGTTGACGGCGGTGCGGATGGTGATGCCAAGTTCCTTCTCAATCCTCCCTTTTGCCGAGAGTGCCATAATCAGCTCCCTCGCGTTGCAGCCGGGCGTGGTGTGCATCGGCAGGGCGGTCACGCATATGCTCCCGTCCGCAATGTATTCTTTCAGTTTTGCAACCTGCTCCTTTGTTGCCGTTACAAGCCATTTTTCCAGCACGCAGTTCGCCTCGATGGTCCAGCGGTAACGCGATTCTTCCGGATAGTCCCCCGTCCGCCCGATCAGCTCCATCGCCTGCGTCAGATAGTCCACCTGCAATTCCATTAAAAGCGGCTGCGGATGCGTGTATCCGATATCCAGGTGGCTGTGCATCATACACCAGATCTCTTTGACCATATTTAAGCTCCTTATTTTTAGTTCCGCGACTCCCCTCCTTGTGCCCCTCCAACACGGAAGGCATTTCCGTCCGCTTCGCTCCCGCAAATTCCTTCCTGGGCACTCTCCGGGGATTCGCTGTTTTTTTTAGTTCCGCGACTCCCCTCCTAGTGCCCCTCCAACACGGAAGGCATTTCCGTCCGCTTCGCTCCCGCAAATTCCTTCCCGGGCACTCTCCGGGGATCCGCTGTTTTATGGTTTTCTATATTCGTCTACCGGACGGTTGCCCGCAGAATTTTTACCTCCCCGGAAATTGGGCGGATGACGCACTCCTTAACCTGCGCCGGGAGTATAAAGGTTTCCGCATAGTGCACCTCATACGGCGCAAAGGAACCGTCCACGCTCTCTATCACCGCGCCCTCACCTTCCACGACATTGCAGCTGCTCACGCCGCCCTCACTTTTTAGGACAGCACTCTCCCGGATGGTATAGCGCCTTGTTTCCACAAACTCCCTCTCGTGCAGCCCCGTGCGCTCCACGGTCACTGCCGGGGTATCACAAAGTGGCTCGATGCGGTTTAACAGATTTTCCTTTACCCAGCCCGTCGTCCGGTCCCACTGTATATTCTTCTCACCGTGCCCGATATGTACCGGGCGCGGCAGGCCATCCAGTCCCACACGCCCCCAGTCCCAAAGCTTAAATGTAAAAATATAAGGGGTCGCACTCACCTCAAGCACCATGGTATCCTTCCCGCTACAATGTACGGTTCCTCCGGGAATCAGGAAATGGTCGTGGCGTTTTGCCTTCCATTTATTTACATATTTATCCGCATCAAATACGATCTCTCCGCCCTGCGCCTGTTTCAATTCGTCAAGCATCTCGCCGCTGTCAACACCCTCCTTTAACCCAAGATAGACAACGCTGTCCTCGCCGCAATCCAGTATATAATAGCTCTCGTCCTGGGTGTAATGCATGCCGAACGCGGACTGGATGTACTCCGTCAGCGGATGCACCTGCAAAGAGAGGTTCTGCCCGCCCATCGTGTCAAGAAAGTCAAAGCGGATCGGGTACTCGTCCCCAAAGCGCGCATGTACCCGGCTTCCAAGGAGCTGCGCCGGGCGGTAAAATACGACATCCACGGACGGGACTTCAACGCGCACTTCCCCAAACTGCATAAAGATACTGTTTTCTTCCGGCACGCCGTCAAAAGCCCATGCGTAATTTGGTGCATCCGGATCAAGCCCGCAGATTTCCTTCATCCACTGCCCGCCCCAGACCTCCGGCGCAAAATACGGCACCAGGCGGAACGGCTCGCGGCAAAAAGTTTCAAGCCCCGCGCGGAACCCATCCCCGCACACCATCTTTGGCTCTCCCTTCCTATTTGTATCAAGCAGGAAATCGATCCGGTCAAAAAGCTGCTTTTTCAGGCGGTCTGCCATGCGCCATTCCACAAAAAATCCCTGCTTGAACTTCGCAAGTTTCGGGGCATTTTCATTGTGCGCTTTCCAGTTCGGTGCCCCCGCGGCAAAGCGAAGCTGGATTTCCCAGCGGGCAAGATCCGCGTAAACCAGAATATCCCCCGCATGCACGATAGAAGCCCCCACACCGTACACAACACAGATACCGTCCGTTTCTTCAATCTTGCGGCGCATTTCCTTAACGCGCTCCTCCACATAAAAATCTTCAACTTTCAGCGTGTTCATAATGCCGAACACCCTGTCATTTGTCAGATACTGCCTGATATAATCCATGTACTCGCGGTCGCTCACCATGCACTTCTCCGCATCAAAAAATGTTGCATTAAGACCGGAAATCCCCTCTGTAATCTCATCCTGGTCCACCTGCGTGTAAGTTTCTATGGTAATCACCGCATGTTCCCTGCCATCAACTGCCTGTTTAAGGACTCCCACAATCGCCTCATACCCCTCAAAGGCAGAAAAACCCTCGATTTTTTTTGCCGGGTATTTATCATAATTATGATAGTTCCTTACCATGTTTTATGCCCCCTTCCCTCAAAACCACAAACCATCCCTTAATTCTTATAAATAATCCAATTATCACCAAATATATCCAATTTTGCCCATCACAGCAAAGTCGCACCAATTATGCCAGCCCGGTTTCCAAGCTCTGCCGGAACTACTTTTACCGGCAGCCTGTCCCCGCCGAAGGCATACCGGTTGACCTGCTCCTCCACTTCCTTTATAAAAAGAGCCGAGGAAGCGCAAAGCCCGCCGCCGATTATCACCACCTCAGGGCGGAGTACATTGACAAGGCTTATAAGCCCTTCGGCAAGATAATACCGGAACTCTGAAAGAACTTTACATGCCGCACCCTCCCCGGCTTTCGCGCGCATAAAAATCTCCTTTGCTGCAAGGTTTTCCCCAGTTATTTCCCGGTATGCCCCCATCACTGCCGTGGCGGAGGCATAGGCCTCAAGACAGCCCTTCCTTCCACAGCTGCATAACCTTCCCCCGCGCTCCACTGTGATATGTCCCATAATTCCATCCGCATCTGCGTAAAGCCCGGCGGGCAGCCTGCCACCGCAGACAAACCCGCCTCCCACGCCGGTGCCAAGCGTTATCATGCAAACGCGCTGATAGGCTCTCCCGGCACCGTACACAGCCTCGGCAAGCGCAGCACATTTCGCATCGTTCGCCACCCGGACCGGCAGGGCGGTGCGCTCCAAAAGATCAGCAGCGATCCTCTTATCCTCCCAACCGATATTGTTGGAATAAACAATCTTCCCCTGACCGCTGTTAATCAGACCGCAGGAACTGATACCGACCGCCTCAACCTTCCGGTTTTCACAAAGCGCTGCAACCACATCCGAAGCATCATCAAGGAACTTTCCATATGAAATGTCCGCGCCCGTCTCCAGCACTCTTTCCTCAAGCACCCGGTCTTTTTCCACCAGCCCGAACTTCGCGCTCATCCCGCCAATATCAATCCCGATGCGGTACATTCCACCTCACCTCCACCTGCAATAATATTACATCCACGATCTCACCTTAAAAATAACCTAAAACCAATCCAAACATGTGGAAGGGAACCTGCCCCCTCACTCTCCTTTTGCTTCTTTCACATTCCCAAGCCGCAAAAATCTCGGCCGATAGATATCCGCGTATTTGAAACAATCATCCCCGTTCACATTGTACGAAATAATGACTTCCCCCTTGCCGGACAGGGCAGGGTGCGCTTTCGCATTGTAGGTATTATTTCCCTTGCCCAAAATGGAAAGGCAGGTATCGTGCACATAGATAGTCGTCTTATCCCCAAATACACTGTAAGGGGAATCCGCAATGGATGCCTTGATGGTCGCGGTGTTTGTAAAATGCGTGTTGACAAACAGGAATTTTCCCTTATGTTCCCCGGACGTAATCTGCGTCACACTGCATTCCGGGGCGATATCTTCTGCCAGAGGCAGAAACTTATCCGGTATCTCCTTCGAGAAACTGCCGTCCGCCGCCAGATATTCATAACAGCTAAAATCCTCGATCTGATCTGCGCGCACCCTTGCCACAACAAGCCGCCTGCCCGCCCCCTCAAGGTCTTCGTAGCCGTAAACATACACATAGCCGTCCGGCTCCTGCACGCCTGCCTGCTCGGTGCTCTGGTAAACCGCACCTCCAAAATACCATTTCCGCTTTGCATCCGACGCGGAACACAGCCGCATATTGTCATCGTTGATTATCTTTAGGGAATCAAAATCCACTTCCCCGCCGCGGATTTCATAGCGCGCCAGATCCACACCGATCTGCGCGAAACCAAAAACCCCTTCCACGGAATCGATACGCAGCGCGTACACATACAGATAACCCCCGCTCACAAAGGTGTCCCCCAGCCAGTAATAGATAAATTTCCCGTGCTTTGTGGCAGGTAATTTCGGCTCCGGCACAATATTTGCCGTCCCATCCTCCCCCGGGTAGAAAAACTCCATCTTCGCCGGGTCTGCGGCTTTCCCGGTTAATAGCGCGCTCGTATTATTCACCATTGTCACATTGCTGCGCAGTCCGGTCACCGGGTCAACATCGGACAAAATGGTGTCGCTGAAAACAAAGAACGTCCTTGCATCCTTTGCTTCCTCGCCGTATTTTTCGTCCTTTCCGTCAAGATTTACGGTGTAGATACCGTCCGCCCCCGCCCAGCCTTCAAAATTGGACAAAAGCGCCGTATAATCCGGCTCGCTCTCACAATACCAGCCGCTGCCCATAAACACGGAAATTTCGGAAAGCCCGACCATCTCTTTGCTGAAAGTGTCAAGAATCTCCAGACGGACATAGTGGGCATGGACATTGTCAAGCTCGATGGTAAGGGATGGTTTCATCCCCTCGCTCCCGTCCGCCTGTTCCATCGTATATGTCCCGATGGTTGTCCAAAGCGAATAATCGTCAGACACTTTCAGACGGAATTTTTTCACGCCGTAATCCAAATGTTCAGGGTCGTTATAATTCCAGACCACAATCTTTGATACCGGGTACTCGCCTTTCAGGTCTATGGAAAAATCAATTGCTTTTGCCGTCTGCAAATACATATGTTCCGGCTTGTTGTCGTGAAGTGCATTCTCCTGCCGGAAATCATCAAGACCACTGCCGTTCGTCAGGTTGTACTGCTCCGGCTTCGCCGACCATACATTATTAATATAGCGCTCGATCGGCGCGCAGGAGATACTCTCGCCCACAACAGGCTGCTGGCGGTAGCGGAACAGGCGCAGCGCAGAAAGCCCGATGCCGTCCCCCCCGTAATTGTTAAGTACCCGAATCCTGATATACCTCGCGCTCCCCCCGTTAAAATCAACCGGATCGCCGTCCAAAGTGTTTGTGGCGGACTGCCCATCCTTGCCGGACGCTTGGGCAAGCGTATATTTTACCGGGGCGGAATATTTTTCATTGTCCTCCGAAACACTGATTTCAACTTCCTTCGCACCGCAGCCGGTATCCCCGGACGCGTTGTAATTCCAGATATGGAGTTCTCCTAACTTCTCCGTATGCCCGATATCAAAAACGAAGGTATCCCCCGTTCCTTTGTACATCATCCCGGCATCTGCGGAATGCAGATGTATCCTGCCGTCCGCGCCGCTCATCCCGGAACCGTCCACAATCGGCGCATGTTCGTTATTTAACGCTGTCAATGTCAGCATATCCCCAATCTCCCCCTGTTTCTCCCCATCTTCTTCCGGAATATGATCTTCCCCATCCCGGTCATCACCCTCTGTTCCCTTGTCAGTGTTATCGCCATCTTCCATTCCCAAATTCCCGTCCCCGGAATCACCCTCTGTTCCCGGGGCAATGCCTCCCCCCTGCGTCCTGCCGCAGGCGGCAAACGCCGCCGCGAACAGGATGCAAAGCAGGAGGGCAAACCCTCTTTTTTTCATTTGCAACACCCCTTTCTACCGGGTTTTACCGCCCTTTCTCATCGCCAAGGCAACTGCCACACCCGCAATGATCACAACGCCCAGCACAATAATTACAATAATCGCCGTATTGCTTCCACCGTCCTCGTCTTTTGTTTCTGTCTTGTCATCCGTTCCTGGTTCCTGTGCCTTTGTCGGCTCCGGCGTACTTGTCGGGTCATCCTTTTCCTCCGGCTGTGCCGTCGGCTCCGGTGTCGGTTCCGGTTCCACGGTATCCACAACATCCGGATCATATTCCTTGTCCACTTTTACGGTATAGCAAAGTGTATTTACCTCTTCCTCGCTGAGCGCCCCGTCAAAGATAAGAAGGTTATCGAGCGCCCCGGTGCAGCCGCGCTTTACCAGACCGTTCTCAAAATATCCGCCCACATTGAAACCGCCGTTCGGATCCCCTGCGGAACCATCGTCATAGCTGCCAAGACTATAGGTCAGCCCCGCAGCTGCAGAAAGCCTTGACCGCGCCGCAAGTTTGCCGTCAATGTACATATACACAAAAGCATCTTCAATCGCGCCGTCCTCACCGTACTCATTCTGGTATACAAGCGTGTAGCAGTGCCACTCGGACAGATGCTTTTCCATCAGGTAACCTTCCGAATAAAGCTTGTCCTGCGTCTGCCAGTTGGAGCTGTTCATCTTGCCGAGCAGCATTGTCCCGTTCACATCCGCCTCGCGGATAAATTCCACGTCAATAACACCGCTTCCCAAAGCACCAAGCCCCGCAGGGACAAGCACCATGTTCGCTCCGGTATCCGTTTCGGTATAAGTATCCATCCGGTAATAAAAGCTGATGGTCATTTCCTTGTAGCTGTATGTTTTGTTCGGGGATGCAAGGTAGCTCGCCCCGTCAAAAAGTACTGCCTGCCCGTCGATCCCTTCTGTAAAGACCGGGTTTTCCGACGCGGAACCCGCCCCCATCAAAAGATCGCCATCCTTTTCGCTTCCGCCGTTTTTCAGGTCGCCGTCAAACCGGTAATCAAGTACCAGACTTGTTTCGTGTTTTTCCTCCTCCGTGTTTCCTGCTGCCGCGTAAGTAAACATGCCATCCACGGCGGTAAGGCTTACTAGTTCCTTTCCGTCCGCGACAAGGTCAAACCCGCTCCCGTTCTCCGGTTTAATCAGCTCCACACCGTACTCCTCAAGCTGCCCATCCGCCGAACCATCGTTTAACGCCTCGCCGTCCTTGGTGCAGCGCTCATCGTAGAGTGCTTCGTCCGCCATCACGCTGCCCTGCAGGCTTTTAAAGATCGCTGTCATCACTGCCGTCGGCTCGGTATACCCTGTTACCTGCCCGTTCTCCACTGTAATCTGCGGGTCTGCATAGCTTTCCGCAAAAGTTTCATTGTAGGCTAATGCCCTCAGTCTTTGTGTGTACTCTTCAAATGAAGAGAAATCAAAGGATAGTGTCACGGTTTCCCAGTCGCTGCCGCTATCATCCACCGTGATATTCAGCCATTCGCCGGCTCCTTCCACTTCCGCCCCATATATCTGTGTGAGGGAAGCGGCAAGCTCTTCGCCGTGCTGCTTAAAATAGTAGTATGCACTGCCGTAACCGTCCTGATGGTCCTGCTTCGCAATCTTTCCTACAATCTTTCTTGTGCCGCTTCCGTCCGCATTGAGCATAAGCTCCCCGGACACCTGCACCGCCGTACATGCGCCAAGCATAAGTACACACACGAATGCAGCCAAAAACATCATACATTTTTTCATATTCTTATTCTCCTATTTTGAGTCCCGCAAAAACCCTCCCGATGCCCTGTCCTAGGAAGCAATTGCTGTCCGCTCTGCTCCCAGCAATTCCTTCCGGCATCGTCCGGGTTTCTGCTGATTTTCTAGTTCCGCAGATAACTTCCCCGTTCAGTCGTTATAAAACACCCATCTCTTCCTTGCCAACTGTATTACAAGCACGAATACCCCGACGATCGCCAGCATAATCCACGACATCGCGGAGGCATAGCCCTGCCGCCCCACGGTAAAGCCGGTGGTGTAGATGGAATAACCCAGATAATTTGTATTGTAATCCCCGCCCGTCATCAACATCGGCTGCACAAAAACCTGGAATGCCGCGATGGTTGCCGTCAGCAGATTATAAAACAGAATCGGGGAAATCATCGGCAGAGTCACATGGAAAAACTTTGTAAACCATCCGCCCCCGTCCACACTAACCGCCTCATACAGCTCCGCCGGAACATCCGTCAGCGCGGAGAGGAAAATCACAACAACACCGCCCACGCTCCACATCCCCATAATCGCAAGACCCGGAGTTGCCCAGGTATAATCATGGAACCAGTCCGGTCCTGACACTCCGAACCAGGAAAGCACCTGATTAATAACACCGGAGGAACCTAAAAGCTGCCTCCACAAATACACAACCGCCACAATGGTTACAAGCGTTGGAATATAATACAGCGCCCGGAACAATTTCCTTCCCGGAACCTTCGCATTTAAAAGCAATGCAAGGTAGAGGGAAAACAGCAGATTAAGCGGCACGCTGAGGAGGACAAATTTCAGTGTGTTGCTGACACTCCCCCAAAACACCGGATCCGCCAATATCGTTTTATAATACGAAATCCCCCGCCACTGCGTGCTTATGGACGTGGTTGTTGCGTTGGTAAAAGAAAGGTAGAGGGAATAAAAAAGCGGGAACGCCATCAGCACCACAAACCCAATCAGCCACGGCGCGGCAAACAGATATCCCATCACCGCCTCCTTTCTCTTCTTCCTTCCCGCTTTCGTTTTCACCTTCATACATGTCCCCCTTTCATACATTTGCCAAACTTATATCCTCCCGGAATATAATAGCCTGCCCCATTCCCATCAGTAACTTGCCTTCAACTGCAAGATTGCTTTCTGTGCGCGCTGTAAAGTCTGATCCAGATCCTTCTTGTCCGCCACGTAATCCGTGAGGGCATTCTGTACCTCGCCCCACCAGTTCGGCGCGTCATAGACATAATTGAAAGCCTTGCGGTGTGCCATCTCCTCAAGCACCACAACCTTTTCCGGGTCGGTGATCGACGCGAACAATGTATCGTAGCTCTTAATGTTCGCAGGCATATTGCTGCTCTTTGTCAGCACTTCAACCTGAACTTCCTCGCTGCACAGATACTTGATAAATTCAAAGGCTGCCTGCTGCACTTTCTCATCTTCCTTCGCAAGGCGCTCTGCAATCTCAAGCGAAAAACCACCCGTAAAATTGTAATGGTTTTCTTCCACTTTATCATACGGAACCGGAGCCGCCCCCAGATGGATCTTCTGGTCACCCAGCTTATCGTTCTGCCACGGGATTTCATTGGTCGCGATCATAATCGCCACCTTGCCCGACCAGAACAGATTAGTCGTATTATCGCCCGCCGTATCCAAAAAGGCATTGACCCTTGCGGAGGAGAGCGTGTGGGTCAGCTCATACCAGACTTCAAACCCTTTGCGCACGCCCGGATCGGTATCAAGCAGCGGGTTTCCTGCCTCGTCAAAATACTCGCCGCCGTTCGTCCAGACCACATTCTCAATCTTAAAATTCCCGACATTCACATCAAAACCAAGCTGCGTAATCTTGCCGTTATCCGTTACGGTCAGAAGCTCCTGGTAAGCCAAAAGCTCGTCGTAGGTTTCCGGTGCCCTGACATTGCCGTCCGCACCGATCAGATTATCCGGCTTTCCCGTGATGGTGCTGCCTTCCTTCGCTGCCACCTTTGTTTTCTTCCAATCCTCGTCCGTACTGTCCTTTAGCGCATTAACCAGGTCAATATTATAGTAGAGCACACGGTTATCAAGCGCGTACGGCACACCGTACACATTGCCCTCATACGTCATCGGGAGCACGTCCTCCTCGTAAAAGAACTCCGTCCCGGCATGGAAACTCTCATCAAAAAACGGTGTCAGGTTCATTGACACGCCGCCCCTTGCCCGGTCGGCGGTATCCTTTATCGTCTGCAAATAAACGTCCGGTCCGGTTGGGTCCGTCATCGCGGTCGTAATTTTTGTAAAATAATCCCAGAACGAAATCCCCGTATAATGAACCTTGATATCATCATGCTCCTTCTCAAAGCGCTCAATCACTGAAACCATCCATTCATAATTCGGGTCGCCCTCCGGGTAGATGGACCAGAACTCCAGCGAAATCTTCCCATCCTCATCCCGTTTGCCGCTGCTTTTGCCGCACCCGGCAAACACCGCCACCATACAAACGGCTACTATAAACAGCGCACACAATTTTTTTGCCTTTCTTACCCCTGTCTTTCTCATAAATCCTCCTCTCCGCCGCCAAAATCCCCGGCAGCACACCTTGCAATATTGCCCCAAAACTTAAGAATCCGTTATCCTTTGACTGCCCCCGCTTTCGTTCCCTCAAGGAAATATTTTTGTCCGCATGTAAAAATGATAAGGTTCGGAACAACGGAAATCACCGAACCAGCCATCAAAAGCCCCCAGTTCGTGCTGCTCTGCGACTGGAATGCCCTAAGCCCCAGGGCGACCGTGGTCAGCCTCTGGTCATTGACATACAGAAGCGGTCCTAAATAATCATTCCACGAAAACAGGAATGCAAACACCGCCACTGTTGCAAGTACCGGCTTTGACAGCGGAAGCATGATCCGCCACCAGATCCCCGCTTCCCCCGCCCCATCAATCCTTGCCGCCTCGACAATATCCCCCGGCACCGCCTGATAAAACTGCTGAATCAAAATGATATTGCCCGCGCCACCGCCAAGAAACGCCGGCAATATCAGGGGAACCCATGAGTTGGTCATACCGAATGCGCTGTACATCTTATAGGTCGGTATCATCAGGATAAAGGCTGGCAGGATCATTGTCACAAGCATCAGCGAATAAAAGAAATTCCTGCCCGGCCAGCGCAGCTTTGAAAATGCGTAAGCCACCACGGAGGAAGACATCAGCGTCCCAAACACCGTAAGCAATGTGACAATACCACTGTTAGCAAAATATCTGGCAAAGGGCAGTGTCCTGAAAACATCTGCGTAATTTTCAAAACGCCAGGATTTCGGAATGATCTGCTCCAAAAAACCCGCCGTGGTCATTAGCTCCGCTTCCGTCTGCAGGGATACTGAGAGCATCCACACAAAGGGGAACAGAAAAAACACTGCAAAGACCACAAGCTGAAAAATCACCAGTGCCTTCACCAGTTTCTCTTTCCGCTTTTTTCTGTTGTGTACCTTTCTTTGTTGCATTTCATCCCTCTCCTCTTTCATTTCATCCCCCATTTCTGTTCTACCTCCCCCCTCACAAAGCATCTTTATGCTCCCATACTGCAAAGGGGGCCGGCATTTTTGCCCGTCATCTTGTATACAATAAACTATACAAGTTATCCATTAACTTCTACAACTTGATAATAACAAATGTCGATTTTTCTGTCAACAAACAATTATCAAAAACTTGACAAACTTGATAACTTGTTTTCAACCCAGGATTTTCCGGCACTTTTTTAAAAAATCTTTCCCAAAATATCTTTTTAAAAAATATATTTATTTTGTTGACTTTTTTCTTGTCCCACACTATAATTTATATATAAGATAATCAAGTTTATATACAAGTTCAGAACATAACCACAGCTTTATCCATGCCAGCAAATGAGAAAAGCAGAAGTAAATCAAAATAATGCAGAAAATACCAATACTTAACTTACAAAGCAGGAAAAGTAATCTTTAAAACAAATATGAAGAAAGGATGCGGAAATGGGAAAATTTTTATACGAAACAATCAAAGATTATTTAAAGAAACTAATCCAGGAAAACAAAAATGTGCCAAACTATAAGCTGCCCTCCGAAAACCAGCTTGCCATGCGCTTCTCAACCACACGCATGACCGCTAAAAGGGCAATCAGCGAGTTGCAGGAGGAAGGGCTGCTTTACCGGATTCACGGCAAAGGTTCCTTTATTACCGCCGCACCTGCGCAGGGGACGGATGTTCCGGTCAATGAATTTATCTGTATGCTTCTGCCAAACCTCGAGAGCCACTTTATTTTGGAACTGATCGCCGGGGCAAGACAATACTTAAAACCATTCGGCTACCATCTGCTGATTATGAGCGAGAGTGAGGAGGAGTTAAGAACCTTCAATTTAATCAAGCGCATTGTCAATTTAAATATCAAAGGTATCATTGTCTTCCCGAACAGCCGGGCACACTATAATAAAGACCTCCTTCTACTCGCATTAAACAAATTCCCGGTTGTCTTTGTAGACCGGACGCTGCACGACTTTGATATCAGCTCCGTGACCAGCGACCACATCAATATCGGACGCAGGGGCATCCAGTTTCTGATTGATAAGGGCTGCCAGAATATCGGCTTTATCTCCATGCCAAGGGAGGATTCCAGCAGCATTTCCAGAAGGCTTACAGGCTACGAAAAAGCCCATGTGGAAAATGACCGGCGCATCATCCCCCGCCATATTCTCTATGTCACCAAAAACGACCCGAACCAGACCGAACAAATCACGAGATTCCTTACGGAAAACCCGCAGCTTGACGGCCTGCTCTCCTACGGCGGAAAAGTCGGCTTCAATGTATATAAAGCCATTGCAAAAAGCGGCCGCAAAGTCCCGGAGGAGCTAAAGGTTATCTTCCTCGATGACGAGTATGCCGATTACTGTGACCTGCTGCCCTTCTCACCCACCTGTATCGCACAGAACAGCTTTGAAATCGGGAGCCGTGCGGCGGAGCTGATTATCAATTACATCACCACAAACACCATCACAAGTGACAAGATCCAACTCGACTGCAATATTATCGAGAGGGAATCCACCGGAAAGGGGCAGTAACTTATGGAGAATACAAAAACATCAAAAAACCCGGAAGCAATCTACTATTTCGCCGCCACCCACTGGGATCGGGAATGGTACAAAACCCTGGATCAATTCCGTTTTATGCTCGTCCCGGTTATGGACGGCATCCTTCTCACACTTGAACAGAGCCCGGACTTTGTTATATTTACCCTGGACGGGCAGACAAGCATCCTCAACGACTACCTGACAATCCGCCCGGAAAACATAGAACGGCTCGCAAAACTAATCGCGGAAAAACGCCTGCTTATCGGCCCGTGGTACACAATGCCGGACGAATTCCTTGTTTCCTCGGAAAGCCTGATAAAAAACCTGTCTGAGGGGCATTCCATTGCCTCCTTATACGGCGTTTCCTGCCTGAAAACCGGCTATGTATGCGATTCCTTCGGTCATATCGCAAACCTCCCGCAGATATTAAACGGCTTTGACATTAAAACCGCGCTGATAAGCCGCGGATTAAACGACAGCGAAACCGAATGCTTTTTCCGGTGGGAAAGTCCTGACGGCTCCGCGGTCACTGCCTTCAAAGCCCCTGAAACCTGCGGATATGGTTCCTTCTACCACGAAGCTCTGGCTCCGTTTGGGCAGGAATGCGAGGAACATCTTACAGAAATTTCCAATTTCGCTGCCGAATACGTAAGGAAGGAGCTTCTGCGCAGCCATCTTCCCGTTGTTCTTTTGATGGACGGCATGGACCATGCCCCAATCCACGGTTTTATGCCGGAAGTACTGCAAAATCTGTCCAAGCATTTTTCCTGTCCGGTAAAACAGATTCCGCTTGATGATCTGCTTAATGAAATAGGGAAGAACGAACTTCCCGTGCTGCGCGGCGAACTGGTTTCCCACGGGAAGAATTACGTGATGCACAACAAGCTCATCCCGCACACCCTCTCCTCGCGATATGACTTAAAGCGGGCGAACGATGACTGCGAGCGGCTGCTTGAATTCTTCTGTATGCCTGCCGCTGCCATTAACACCCTGCACGGGCTGGACCCGATGTATGGCTATATCCGTCTTGCCTACAGTTACCTTCTGCAAAACCACGCTCACGACAGTATCTGCGGCTGCTCCATCGACGCAGTTCACCGCGAGATGCAGACGCGCTTTGCAAAAACCCGCGACACGGCAAAGGAATATTTTAAACAATTTTGCACGCAGTATTACGACCTCTTCCCCGACAATAAAAAAGAGGAATGCGTTGTTGCAATTTTTAATCCGCTTCCCTACTCTTATCATGGACTGCTTGAATTTGATATTGATTTCCCAGAGGATTTTAAGACGCAGAAACTTGCATATATGAAATATGAACAGCGCAATACCTTCCTCCTTTACGATGAGGAAGGACAGGAACTAAAATATAACCTTATATCCGCCGCGCGCAACCGGATGGTTCCCGCCTTCCACGGCAATACCCGCCCGGCAGACCCCCACCGCGTCGCCATAATCTCCACCCTGCGCCCGATGGGCTTTACCAAATTTTTAATCAAGCCGCTTGAAGGTCCTTACCGGGTTACCGAGCGCCTTACAGGAAGTACTTCCTCCTGTTCGAACGGATTGATTGACTTTTCCATCAAGCCGGACGGTACAGTCACAATCAAAGACCGTAAAACAAACCTTACCTTTTCCGGCCTGCACTCCTTTATCGACTGCTGCGAGGCGGGGGATGGCTGGTACCATACCCGCCCGGTATCGGATGAGGTATACTATTCCTCAGGCTGCACTGTATCCATCGGCAAAACCTTTGACGGATATGCCGCGTGCAAATATCTTGTCCGCTACACATGGATGCTGCCCCGCGAAAAATGTACGGAGCAGGGCTTTTCTAAAAGGAGCAGTGAGTTCCTCCCTCTTACCATCTCCTCGGAATTCACGATTACCAGGGACTCAAAGCTTGTGCGCGTGCACACGGAGATTGAGAACAATATCAAAGACCACCGACTACAGCTACACCTGCCAACCGGTCTTTCATCGGCTCATTATCATGTTAATCAGTGTGGCTTAATCCTATCCCGCACAAGCGGACTAGACCACAGCCATGTGCACTGGAAAGAAGCAGATATCACGGAATATTCCTTCGAAAACATGGTCTATATGCGGGATGGGGCGGGCGGGCTTCTCTTCCTCTCCGGCGGCGGGCTGCACGAGGTTTCCTGCCCTGCGGATGCGGACAACAGCATCGATATCACCTTAATGCGCTGTTTTCGCAGAACCACGGGGACGGATGGCGAAACCGACGGACAGCTTAGCGGACATCAGGTTTTCGAATATGCCCTGATGCCTCTTTCTGACGAAACAGACGGCGAGCTGGTGCGCATCAAGGATACTTTTACCGCAGGCTACCAAGCATTTACCATCCCGCACACAAAGTTTTCATTTGAAAAGGGGGAATTTACCGAGGAACAGAGTGCCTTCACTATGCATTCCGCGCACTGCGCCTATATCACATCCATGCCCGCAAAAAACGGCGGCATCCTGCTGCGTGTTGCCAATTACTCCGGGCAGGAAGACCGCTGCCGCATCACTTTCCAGATACCGCCGCAAAAAGCCTGCCTGTGCAATTTTTTGGAGGAAGAGGAGGGGGA
>ERZ778516.1168-NODE-1168-length-20765-cov-4.047755_pt1 | contig 20765 bp, 16 predicted proteins | sample MGYA00510342_ERZ778516 | MGnify/ENA primary metagenome ERZ778516 (study PRJEB29527, sample SAMN07138961) | mouse gut metagenome | material: feces | host: mouse | place: China:Nanjing | collected 2016-01-25 ... | reverse complement strand
TAAATGCGTTTCCGGGACACAGCATTGCGCTTGGAGCGCTTGGGGTATTTATTCTCTGGCTCGGCTGGTATGGATTTAATGGTGCGGCCGCAGCTTCCATTGCACAGCTTGGGTCTATTTTCCTGACAACAACAGTCGCGCCTGCTGCTGCAACGCTTGTCTGTATGGTCTTTACGTGGATAAAATATGGTAAACCGGATGTTTCCATGTGTCTGAACGCATCGTTAGCAGGGCTTGTGGCAATCACGGCGCCGTGCGATGTGACGGACGCATTCGGTGCGGCTGTAATCGGAGCAGTGGCAGGACTTTTGGCCGTGTTTGGCGTATGGCTTCTCGACCATGTGCTTTATATTGATGACCCGGTTGGTGCGGTTGCCGTGCATTGCATGAATGGAATCTGGGGTACGCTGGCAGTTGGATTATTTGCTGCAGATACAGCTCCCGGGTATAGTATTGCAAATGCTTCGGGAGAAACTTTAACCGGTTTGTTTTATGGCGGCGGTTTTGAATTATTAAAACTTCAGTTTATCGGCTTTGCCAGTGTCTCGGTATGGACAGCGGTTACGATAACCATTACCTTCCTTGTAATTAAAATGGCTGTGGGCCTTCGTGCGGACAGAGAAGAAGAAATGACAGGCCTTGATGTGGCAGAACATGGTCTTCCTTCTGCATATGCAGGTTTTGCAATGCTTCCAGAGTATATGGAAGAAGGAAATGATGTTGTGGCGGTATCCGGGGAGATTCCGGCTGCTGAAGCGATTCCGGTTAAGAAAGTTCCTGCATTTGAAGAAGGGACGCCGAAGTTTACAAAGATTGAGATTGTCTGCAGGGAATCCAGATTTGAAGCATTAAAAAATGCAATGATGAAGCTGGGAATTACCGGCATGACAGTATCTCATGTCCTTGGATGCGGGATTCAGAAAGGAAGGCCGGAGTATTATCGCGGCGTACAGGTAGAAACGAATCTGTTTCCAAAAGTACAGGTAGATATTGTAGTCAGTGCAGTTCCGATTCGCAAAGTGATTGAAACAGCGAAGAAGGTACTTTACACAGGGCATATTGGAGATGGAAAAATTTTTGTCTATGATGTAGAAAATGTAGTGAAAGTAAGAACCGGAGAAGAAGGATTTGACGCACTTCAGGATGTGGAATAAAAAAGAGAAGCATAGCAGCTCCTGTATGAATAACACTTTACAAAGCAGGTGCCAGGGAGAGAGTTTTCCAGGCAGATGCAGTATTGTGCGGTGTGTTTGTATCTGAAAATGAAACAGTTTTTTTCGTGCCTGGCAGTGACGATTGTACCGAAAAACCGGACGATTATCCCGCGCCCCTTTTCAAAGAAAAGGGGCGCATTTATATTATAATAGACAAATGCTGGCTGCATGACAGCCAGAAAGACAGCATGAGAAACAGGAATAAGAACGAAACAAAAACAGTACAGACAGATGAGGGGCTTTTATGAGAGAACGGAATAAGACAGATGTAACGATGGATAGCGTATCAGCCGAAGTTTTGGCAGGGCTGATTGCTGCATATGGGAAACTGCCGCTTGTTTCCCCGGATTCGAGCTGTGAACATGTGGAAAGGAAGGCGGGGAATGGAGCAGAATGCTGCGCCAACTGTGTACATGGTTCTTATACTGACGGTTTATGGGAATGCTGCTGGATGCGGCGGCAGGCCGGCATCCTGAAAAATGTTCATAAAAACTAGAATTCTCAGAATTGCATTTTTTTCAGCCCTGTCATAGAATAATCCCATAACACAGCTGCACAAAGCCGGAGGCTGGTATTTCAAGGAGGACAGTAGACAGTATGTTTTTGACAGGAAGAAAGTTAGAAAGACGCATCAGGGAGATAGAAAAGTACCGTTACAGGGATGTCACAGGGCTGGAAAGCTTTGAAGCAGCCGAGGACTGCGAAGGGATTGTAAATCCGGCGATTCCGTCTTTTGATGCATGCGAAACAATCCGTACAGGAGAGACATGGAAGGGACGCGACCGGTATTTATGGCTGCACAAAGCCGTTACGGTGCCTTCGGAATGGAAAGGAAGAAAAATCGTCGGAATCTTTGATTTTGGCAAAACCGGCGATGGCAATAATTCCGGTTTTGAATCGATGTTATATGTCAATGGCAGGATGTATCAGGGCGTCGACGTTAACCATAAGGAAGCATTTTTGGATGATGCGCTCTGCGGGACAAAAGCAGACCTTGTATTCCGCCTGTGGTCAGGACTGGAAGGCGGCGGCGTTCCGGCTGAGCAGGAGCACCGGATTGCGCGTGCGGACCTTGCATGGCTGGACGAAAAAGCGGATGACTTTTATTATACAGCATCCATGGTCTGGCAGACGCTTGGGGAGCTGGACGATTCCCGGCCGGAAAAGCACGAGCTGTTAAAGGCACTGGACAGCGCATGCCACTGCATTGACTGGTCAGACCCGGGCAGCGGGGCTTTTTATGAGTCGCTGCACCAGGCAGACGACGCACTGAATGAAAGCATTGCAGCCATGGATAAGCATTCCATGATAAATGTACACTGTGTGGGACATACCCATATTGATACGGCATGGCTGTGGCGGTTAAAGCATACGAGGGAAAAATGCTCCCGTTCGTTTTCGACCGTGCTGCGCCTGATGGAGCAGTACCCGGAATATATTTTCCTGCAGACACAGCCACAGTTATACGAATATATGAAGGAAGAATTTCCGGATATTTATGAAAATATCAAAAAAAGGGTACAGGAAGGACGCTGGGAAGCAGACGGCGCCATGTGGGTGGAAGCGGACTGCAACCTGACCAGCGGGGAATCCCTGACCAGGCAGATTTTAATTGGCAGCAGGTTTTTGCAGGAAGAATTCGGCAGGGATGTCCATTACCTGTGGCTGCCGGATGTATTCGGCTACTCGTGGGCACTGCCGCAGATTTTGAAAAAGGCCGGAATCGATACATTTATGACGACCAAAATCAGCTGGAACCAGTATAACCGGATGCCGCATGATACGTTTATCTGGAAAGGTATTGACGGCAGCGAGGTGCTGACCCACTTTATTACAACACCGGAGCCTGGCAATCCGAGGGATTCCTGGTTTTATACCTATAATGGCAAGCTGCTTCCAAGGACGGTCAAGGGTGTCTGGGATGCTTACCGCGACAAGCAGGTAAACAAAGACCTTCTGATTTCCTTTGGATATGGCGACGGGGGCGGCGGGGTAAACCGCGACATGCTCGAATACCGCCGCAGATTAGATAAAATACCGGGACTTCCGAATGTCAGGATATCCACCGCACGGGAATATTTTGAAAAGCTGCATGATACCATTGAGCATACAAACCAGTACGTCCATACATGGGACGGGGAGCTGTACCTGGAATACCACCGCGGCACTTATACCAGCCAGGGCTATAACAAGCGCATGAACCGCAAAATGGAGCTGCTTTACCGCAGAACCGAATGGCTCACGGTGATGGATGCGCTTCATGCAGGAAGCCTTGCAGGGGCACAGCAGGAGCAGCTGACCAAAGGGTGGAAGCACATTCTGACAGACCAGTTCCATGATATTATTCCGGGCTCCTCGATTCATGAGGTTTACGAGGATTCCCGTGAGGATTATAAATATATCGAAGGCATTGCCCGCGGCGTAGAGCAGCAGGCCTGCCAGAACCTGTTTGTGCCGGAGAAAAACACATTTACGGTGATAAATGCTTCCGGCTGGACGAAACATGAGATTGTAACAGTCGAAGGCGATGCAGAAGGCTATTTCCGGGATGCAGCAGGAAACGGGCTGCTTTCACAGAAGGGACATGGCGTGACTTATGTGGAAGTAAAAGACGTTCCGGCGATGGGAACAAAAACGATTGTATTTGAAGCTGCAAAACGGGATGTGCCAAAAGCGGCCTTTACCGTAAATGACCGGGAAATCGAGACGCCGTATTACCAGATTTCCATGAATCAGTACGGGCAGATTGCGAAATTATACGATAAAACGAATTCCCGCAGCGTGCTGCCCAAGGGGCAGCGTGCAAATGTGCTGCAGGTATTCGAAGACAAGCCGTTAGATAACGATGCATGGGACATTGATATTTTTTATCAGGAAAAAATGCGCGAAATCGTGGAGCTGGAAGTTTTTGAAATTACACAGATGGGCCCGCTGCGGTTAACCGTTCATCTGGAATGGAAATATATGAATTCTTATATCAGCCAGGATATGATTTTATACAGCAGCAGCCGCAGGATTGATTTTGAAACCAGGGTGGATTTCCACGAACAGCACCAGCTGATAAAAGCGGCATTTCCGGTTGATATCCGTTCCACATACGGAACCTTTGATGTGCAGTATGGCAATGTCCGGCGGCCGAATCACTGGAATACAAGCTGGGATATGGCAAAATTTGAGACGGTGGCACACCGCTGGGCAGATTTGTCCGAACGCGGTTACGGTGTCAGCCTGTTAAATGACTGCAAGTACGGCCATGATATCAAAGACAACGTCATGCGCATTTCCCTGCTGCGTGCAGGAACAAGCCCGGATTACCTGCAAGACCAGGGCGAGCACGTATTTACCTACTCGCTGCTGCCGCATAAAGGGGATTTTGTGGAAGGTGAAACGGTTCAGGAAGCGTTTGCCTTAAATGAACCGATGCAGGCAGCAGCCGGAAAGAGCGTGCTTGCTTATGACAGCTTTTTGTCCTTTGACAATGAGCAGGTAGAGCTGGATGCGGTGAAGAAATCCGAGGATGGCAGATACCTGGTTATCCGGTTCCATGAATTTGCCGGGTCAGCCCAGCAGGTGGCGGTGAAAACCGGATTTTCCTGGCGCGCCTGGGCAGAATGTGACCTGCGGGAACGTGCAGTGGCACCATTTACAAAGGATGAAATCCGCATGAAGCTGCATGCATACGAGATAAAAACAATCCTGATAGAGATATAGGCCGGCATTCCGTGTTCTGGCAGCCAGTTTTCTGAAATTCAGAAAGGAGTTTTCGCATGGAAGAATTGTTTCAGATTGAAAAAATACTCGGTTTCTGCGAAAAAGTGTGCTATTTTTTCGTTATCAACCTTCTGTTTGCAGCATCCAATATCCCGGTGCTATTGTTTTTGCTGTTTGCAGGTGCCGGGCAGATACGGGAATGCCTGCCGCTGTTTCTTTTGTGCCTTGTTCCAATGGCACCGGCCCTGTCCGCGGTTATGTATGCCATGAACCGCCTGATACATGGCACCGAAGGGAGGGCGTTTCGTGACTATAAAAAAGGCTATTGCTCCGGCTTTATGCAAAAGGCCGGCATTGGTGCCGGACAGCTGCTGCTGATACTGATGTTCTGGACGAATATCGAATTTTTTTCCATACAGGTTCCGATTCTTCCGCTTGCAGCTGTTTTTGTGGCATTATTTGCCGCTGCGGTGCTTGTGACGCCGAATCTTTACATGCTTGCGAGCCGCTACGAAATGAGCAGCCTGCAGACGGCGAAAACGGCGGCTGTCCTTCTGATTGCAAAGCCGGTGCTTACGCTTGGCAATCTTGCAGCGCTGGGGCTTGTGCTGGCGGCATATGAAATTGCGGCGGGCACGGCCGTACTGTTTATGGGAAGTGTCTATGGGTTTCTTGTCATGTTTATGAACCAGAGTGTGATGCGGGAGCTGGAGAACAGATAATGTTTTGCGAAGGAATGCAGGAAGATTGCGGCTGCATTCCTTTTTGCTATGGAAAACTGCCTTGAAAGACAGAGGTGATACCTTTATAATAGCATAAAACCGCATGCTGCAAAACGGACAGGCCGCTGCGGTTTGAAAAAACATGCAGGAAACGAGGGACAGGAAATGGACAGGAAAGGCACAAAGCGGCTGTACAGCAAACTATCCTATATATACACGGCGATTCTGGTCTGTGCGATATCCATACTGGTTTTTTATTTTTACAGGAGCACCAAAAACCGCGTTCTGGAACAGAATATGAGTTATACCAGCATGCTGTGTGAATCCGTGCAGTCTTATCTGGAAGATACGTCGGACATGGCGGATTATATTCACAGCGATTTATACAAGTCTGACATGGAGTTGTGGGACGTGCTGCATTATATGTCGGATGAAGTGCCGGATTACCTGCGCTACCGCCTGAATATTTACAGTGAAAATAAAAATGCGGAATACAAAGGCATTGATAAATTTTTCCTGGATGCATTCCAGGCATACCGCAGCCTGAATCATATTACACTGTACAGCTACGAAAGCGAAGTAGTTACCGAATATACGAGTGACGGAAAAAGCTACAGAAGGAAGGCAGATGCGGATTTTAAGAAACGGTTTGAAGAAAATGACCTGGCAGGGGAAGACTATTTTTCATATATAAAAGAAATCCGCAACCCGCAGACCATGCAGGTCAAAGGGTGCATGATTCTGGGGTTTCGCAGCAGCCGTTTTGAGAGCGTTTTCAACTATTATTCGCGTGCGGAGCTGGTCGTGTATAACGATGCCGGGACGGTAATCTTTGATTCGGCAAAGCAGTTCCCGCTTTCCCGTATTATCGGGGCAGAGGATAACAATGTCCTTGAGCATGTGCTGGAAGCATATGTATTAAAGACGCACAAGGCACAGTACCATGCCCTGTGCTATCTGAAAAAGAACCGGGCATCGAGAGTGCCTGCGCCGGCAGTACTGATGATTCTGGCAGCCGCAACGGCAGTGGCCGTGTTCGGCGGGCTGTTTGTAAGGTACCATCTGCGCCTGCTGGAAAAAAGGCTGAACCGGATTCTGGACGGGATGGCGCAGGTTATGGACGGCAGGCTGGATGTGCGCATTCCGCTGGATAATAACGGGGATGAGCTGGACTTAATTTCCGGGTGCTTTAATGAAATGTGCATCAATCTGGATGAACATATTAAAAAGCGTTACCTGGCAGAGATTGAGCAGAAAAATGCGGAGATGGCGGCACTCCAGAGCCAGATAAACCCGCACTTTTTATACAATACGCTGGAAGCTGTGCGCATGAAGGCCATCTGCAACGGCGACCGGGAAGTGGGGAAAATGCTTTACAGCATGGCGGTTACGTTTCGGGCGCAGATTAAAGAGGCGGATGTGATTACGCTGGCACAGGAGCTGCATTACTGCAAGAAATATATGGAGCTGTTTGAGTTCCGCTACCAGAATCAGTTCCGGTCTGAAATCGAATGCCCGGAGGAGTACCTGCAGGTGCCGGTGATTAAATTTGTGCTGCAGCCCGTGGTGGAAAATTATTTTATCCATGGCATGCGCATGAAGGAACAGGACAACTTTATCCGCATTTCGGTGGAAAAAAAGGACAGCTTCCAGATTATTGTGGAAGACAATGGAAAAGGAATGCCGAATGATGAGATAGCGGCAAAAAACCGGGAGCTTGAACATGATGCAATGGTAAAACAGTCTTCCATCGGGATTGCAAATGTTAACCGCAGGCTCAAGGCAGTTTATGGCGATGCATACGGCATCCGCATCGGAAAAGGGCCGCAGGGCGGGCTGCGGGTTGTGCTGCGGTTCTGCCCGGACAGGATGTATTTGAGAGGGGATAAGCCAGGAAAGGAGAACTATGGGAATGAAAAAGGTAATGATAGTTGAAGACGAGGAACTGATTTTGCAGGGAATCCGCAATATCCTGGACTGGGATTCGCTGGGCCTTCAGGTCGTGCATATGGCGCACGACGGGGCAGAAGCGCTGAAAATGTGGGATGAGGAGCCGGTGCATATCGTTGTTACGGACATCAGCATGCCGGAAATGGACGGGCTGGAGCTTTTGCGCAGAATCCGGGAAAAGGAAGAACAGGTGCGGTTTATTATCCTGACCGGATATGATGAATTTGACTATGCCAGGGAAGCAATCCGCTTAGAGGTCGAGAATTATATTTTAAAGCCGATTGACGAAGAAGAACTGGAACGCCAGCTGCGCGAAACCGTGCAGAAGCTGGAAGCAATGGACAAGAAAAAAATCCAGTATATTGATGAAAAAGCACAGTGGATGCATTTTCTGAACGGAAAATCCGGGCAGGAGGACAGCGGGAAGTTTGCCGGAATGCTGGGGCTGGAAGAATGCGGGAATTACTATGCGGCGGTTATGAAGTGGAATATGGACGGGCTGAAAGAAAAAAAGATAACCGATGTGATTCTGGAGCTCAAAAAAGATAGCAGCATGCGCGTTGTGCATCTTCCGCCGGACAGCCTGCTTTTGATACTGGCGGACGGGCATGCAGACGAGGCGCAGGCGCTGGAATATTTTGCGGAAATGCAAAACCAGATAGAAAGCAGCTTTGAGGTATTGACCTTTATCGGGATGGGGCCTGCGTTTAAGAGCTTTGCACAGCTTTCGAAAGCGTATCAGGCGGCAAGAAAGCTGCAGAAATACCTGTTAATCGAGGGCTACGGCAGCTGCATCAGCCAGAGCCAGACGGAAAGCCGCAAGACAGAATCCATACGCATGGACGGGGACAGGCTGCGCAAGCTGATTTTGAAAAAAGAACAGGAACAGGCCATGGATTACATGGAAGATCTGTTTATCAACAATATCCGTAAGGACGCTTCCGCGGGCGCGCTGTATCAGATGGCGGTAAAAATGGCAGTGCTTTTGGAAGATATCAAAAAAGAGTATAAGCTGGAATCCGGCAGGTTTCATGACCTGACCGAATTAATCGAGACGATTTTCAGTGCAGATGACATCCACGGCATTAAGGCGGCATTTGTGTCGGAAATCATCGAGATTATTTCCTGCATGCACGGCGAGGATTCCCAGTATACCCCGGTCGTGCGCCAGATTATTGCGGAGGTGCAGCGCAATTACAAAGAGGACATGAATTTAAAGACGCTGGCTTATAAGTACCACATGAATGCCTCCTACCTTGGGCAGATTTTCCAGAAAGAAACCGGGTATTCGTTTGCGCAGTATTTAAGCAACACCAAAAACAGCGTGGCGAAAGACCTGATTTTAAATACCAATATGAAAATCAACGATATTGCAAAACAGGCCGGGTATGTGGACACAAGCTACTTTTACCGGAAATTCAAGCAGTGCTACGGCGTGTCCCCGGCATCCATGCGGGAAATGAAAAAATACTGACCGTTTCAAAATCCGTTTCCTGGAATTTGCCCCTAAATTATCTGTAATTTGTACACCGAACCTAAAAGTTTTTAACTTTTCATGAAAAGTGCACAATGATATAGTAGTTACAGATAAAAAACGCACTGCATATTGACGAAACTAAGCATATGCAGATGCAAAAGGAGGGTTAAAATTGAGTGTTCCAAACAAGGCGCAAAAGCCGAAAGGAGGTTTCCTGCAACAGCTGGCGGCCAATAAGGAGCTGCTGATTTTAAGCATGCCCGGGGCCATATGGTTTTTATTTTTTGCCTACCTGCCATTATTTGGTATTCTAGCATTTAAGAAATTCCGGCTGTCAGGCGACGGATTTTTCTACAATCTGTTCACGAGTGAAACGGTCTGGTTTGACAACTTCGAGTTCTTATTCAGCAGTGGCGACGCGTGGATTATTGTAAGAAACACGGTGCTTTACAACATGACTTTTATTATCCTCGGTGTGGCGGTGCCGGTCGTGCTCGCACTGCTTTTGAACGAAATCAAAAACAAAGGGATGATGAAAATTTACCAGAGTTCCATGTTTCTGCCGTATTTCCTGTCATGGGTTGTTGTCAGCTACTGTGTGTTTGCATTCCTCAATCCGGAAAAAGGTTACTTCAATGCAGTTATCCAGCAGTTTGGCGGTGAACCGGTTTCGTGGTATACGGAGACGAAATTCTGGCCGTTTATCATTATTTTCATGAGCCAGTGGAAGGGCATGGGTTATAATACCGTTGTTTACCTTGCATCCATCTGCGGGATTGACAAGACCTTTTATGAAGCAGCCGTTTTAGACGGAGCAACCAAATGGCAGCAGATTAAATACATTACGCTGCCGCTGTTAAAGCCGGTTATTACCATCCTTCTGATTATGTCGGTCGGCGGCATTTTCAAGGCAGATTTCGGACTGTTTTACCAGCTGCCGAAAAACTCCGGCCCGCTGTACCCTGTTACAAACGTACTTGATACATATATTTTCCGTGCACTGAAAACAAGCGGCGAAATCGGCATGAGTTCCGCTGCGGCCCTGTTCCAGTCCACAGTCGGTTTTGTACTCATTATGATTGCAAACAAAATTGTATCAAAAGTAGACAGTGAGAATGCATTATTCTAGGAGGGAGGAAAACTGTGGCTGAGAATGCAATGTCAAAACGGAAACTGGAAAAAAGGATAAAAAAAATAGAAGCGGAAGAATGCCGGTATAACCAGATTAAGACCCCGACCAATATTTTGTTTAACATTATCCTTGCAGTATTATCGTTTATCTGCGTAATACCATTTATTTTTGTTATTATTATCTCGATTACAGATGAGCAGTCACTGACCATGAACGGGTACCGGTTTGTTCCGGAAAAGCTGAGCCTGTACGCGTATGAATATATTGTCAGCGCGGGGGAAAATATTATCAGAAGCTATGGCGTAACGATTCTGGTTACCATCAGCGGAACGATTATCGGCCTTTTGCTGACAGGTACCTATGCATATGCTTTATCCAGAAAAACATATGCCTTCCGCAAGTTTTTTACAACAGTCATTACGATTCCGATGCTGTTCAGCGGCGGTATGATTGCCAATTACTTAATTGTAACCAAGGTTATGATGTTAAAAGATACCATCTGGGCGCTGATTCTGCCGCTCTGCCTGAATTCGTTTAATATCATTGTCTTGCGGACGTTTTTCAAAACGAGTATTCCGGATGCCGTTATCGAGTCGGCAAAAATCGACGGGGCATCGGAATGGAGAGTATTTTTCCAGATTGTCATCCCGATGGCGCTGCCGGGCCTTGCAACAATCGGCCTGTTCCTGACGCTTGGCTACTGGAATGACTGGTTCAATGCGATGATGTATATGGACGATAAGAGCATGATTCCGCTGCAGTATCTGCTGATTCAGATAGAAAGCTCCATTGACTGGCTGGCGAATAACAAAGCCACGATGGGCGTGGACGGAATTGCCGTGGCGCAGAATATGCCAAAAGAAACTATTAAGATGGCGATTGTAGTAATTTCTACGCTGCCAATTATCTTTGCTTATCCGTTCTTCCAGAGATATTTTGTAAACGGACTGACGGTAGGTGCTGTAAAAGAGTAAATATAATAATCAATGAGGAGGATATGATTATGAAATGGAACATGTTTAAGCGGTTTGCAGCAGCAGGCCTTACAGCCGTTCTGTCAGCATCCCTGTTAATCGGATGCGGTGATAAAAAGGCCGAGACCAATGCAGAAGGGGATGAAATTGCCGAGCTGACCTGGTGGCAGATAGGTGATGCCCAGAAAGACCAGGACAGGGTTCTGGAAAAGGTCAATGAATATATAGGGGACAAAATCGGGGTAAAATTAAAAATCAATACTGCTGGCTGGGGTGATTATGACCAGAAAATGCAGGTTGTCATCAATACAGGCGATGACTGGGACTTATGCTTTACCTGTTCATGGGCAAATAACTACCTGCAGAATGCCAACAAAGGGGCATTTTTACAGATAGATGATTATATTAAGGACACAGAAATGTATCAGAATATTGACAAGCGTTTCTGGGAAGCTGCAAAAGTACAGGGCAAGACGTATGGCGTTCCGAGTGAGAAGGAAATCGGCAGCATGCCGATGTGGGTATTTACGAAGGAATATGTGGATAAATACGACGTTCCGGTAGAAGATATCCACAGCCTGGAAGATCTGGAGCCATGGCTGAAGGTCATTAAGGAAAATGAGCCGGATGTTGTGCCGATGTATCTGACAAGCAGCTATTCTGCACCGATTTACATGGATTTAATCCAGAATCCGGTCGGAATCGAATACGGCGACGATACACTGACCGTAAAGAATTTATTTGAAACAGAAAAAATGAAATCCACGCTTGCAACCATGCGCAAGTATTATATGGATGGTTATATTAACAAAGATGCTGCAACTGCTTCGGATGACAAGTCCATCAAGCGTTTTGTAACAAAGGGTGACGGACAGCCGTTTGCAGAGCTTATCTGGGGAAAAGACCTTGGCTATGAGGTTGTGTCAACACCGATTATGGACACTTATGTAACAAACCTGTCTGCCCGCGGCGCGCTGACAGCAATTAATGCACAGACCAAGAACCCGGAAAAAGCAGTCGCTCTTTTAAATCTCATTAATACCGATGAATACCTGAGAAACCTGTTAAACTATGGTATCGAAGGCGAACACTGGGATAAAGTGGAAGTACCGGCTGACGAGGCATCTGCTGCCGAAGGCAAGCCGTATGTATACGAAAACAAAATCAAGCTCAATGAGGAAACAAGGAAAAACTACTCTGTATCTTACTGGGTACAGGGCGGACTGTTCAATACTTATGTACTGGAAAATGAACCGGTGGATAAGTGGGCGACCTTTAAAGAGTTTAATGCATCTTCGGTAGATGCGCCGTCGTTCGGATTTGACTTTGACCTGGAACCGGTCAGCACGGAAGTAGCCGGGTTCGGAAACGTACTGGATGAGTTTGGAAAATCCCTGTACACCGGAAGCGTTGACCCGGATGAATACCTGCCGAAGCTGCAGGAAAAGCTTCAGGCTACCGGAATTGACAAGGTAATCGAGGAAATGCAAAGACAGATTGACGAATGGAAAGCGTCTAAATAAAAAGAAGCCAGATAAAAAGCTGGATTTCGGCTTAATCTGGCAGAAATGGAAAAAGCGGCACGGCAGGGCCGCTTTTTTGCATGTACAGGCCCGTGCAGCGGGAAATATGGCAGTAACCGGCATATTTTAAAATAGGATTGCTATCAGCAAGGGGATTGCTTATAATAGGAGGAAAGCTGGAAATGCCGGCAAGGAACCGGCAGGGATAAAGGGGGATTGCAGCGTGCATAAGATTTTAATTGTAGAAGACGATGCAGACAATAACCAGATGCTGTGTGATTATCTGGAAAGCCATGGATATGCCTGTGCGCAGGCTTATTCAGGCAGCGAGGGGAAGCTGCTGTTTTCGATGGAGCACTTTGACCTGGTGCTGTTAGACCTGATGCTGCCGGGTATTCCGGGAGAGGAGCTTGTTCCGCTGTTTGCACAGAAATCGCCGGTAATTGTGCTGTCTGCCAAAAGCGGGCTGGACAGCAGGGTGGATGTGCTCTCAGGCGGAGCAGATGATTACCTGTGCAAGCCGTTTGACCTGCCTGAGCTGCTTGTGCGGATTCAGGTGCAGCTGCGCAGGAGAAACCGGGAACAGGAAGGCAGGCAGCAGGAAACAGAAAGCCGTCAGGAGCCGGGGAATCTAGGAACAGCAGTCGGACAGCAGGAGCCGGGAAATCCATGGAAAGCAGTCGGACAGCAGGAGCCGGGGAATCCGGGAACAGCAGGCGGCTGGCAGGGGACAGCTTCTGGAAATGCCAGCCTGCAGGAAGCGCGCCATGTGTACAGCTGGCGGGAATGGACGCTGGATGAAGACACGCAGGAGATGACGGCAGCCGGGGAGCTGGTGGAGCTGACAAAGCACGAATTCCTGATTCTGGAACTGCTTATCCGCAGCCCGAAACGGGTCTTTACCAAACAGATGATATATGAATACGCCTGGGGCGAGGAATACCTGGCGGAAGATAAAACCATTCACGTACATATCAGCAATATCCGTTCCAAGCTGAAAAAAAGCGGCACGGATTCTTATATCCAGACTGTCTGGGGAATGGGGTTTAAGCTGGTTTAAAGATAATCTTTCAGCAGCTTCTTTTGGAAATTTTACACTTTCTTAAACTTTTCTGAGAGCTTTTTAAAACTTCCTGTTTTATACTTCTTTTTGTAAGGACGCCAGGCGGTTCCTGCAGGAATGCAGGCGCAGGCGGGCAATAGGTAAACACAGAAACATGCAGATATGGAAACATGGAAATCTGGAAAGATTCGAAAGAATCGCAGAAAGGAAAGAAAGGAAGTTAAAACCATGGGAACAGAAAAAGAAAAAGACGGCACGCCATATGCCGTGGAAACCATCTGCCTGACCAGGATGTATGGTTCCAGGGCGGCTGTACGGAATATGGGAATGAAAGTGCGGGAAGGCGAGATTTATGGATTTATTGGCAGAAACGGAGCCGGGAAATCGACGGCCTTAAAAATGATAAGCGGGCTGGTGCATCCGACGCAGGGGGAAATCCGCCTGTTTGGAAAGACGCCGGATGCCGCCGTGCACCGCAGGATAGGTGCATTGATTGAAGCACCGGGATTATACCCGAATATGACCGCCAGGCAGAATGTAGTGATGAAAGCAAAATGCATGGGGCTTGCGGATGAGTCGGGCATAGACCGCGTGCTGGAGCTGGCCGGCCTTTCCAATACCGGCAAAAAAAAGGCGAAGCACTTTTCCATGGGCATGAAGCAGCGCCTTGGCGTGGCGTTAGCGCTGCTCGGCAGCCCGGATCTGCTGATTTTAGATGAACCGATTAACGGCCTGGACCCGGAAGGAATCCGCGAACTGCGCCAGCTTGTGCTGCGCCTTCATGAAGAAGGCAAAACCCTGCTGATCAGCTCCCATATTCTGGGAGAGCTGAGCAAGGTTTCCACCAGCTATGGAATTATCCGGAACGGCGAACTCATAGAGCAGATTACAAAAGAAGAACTGGAAGAAACATGCAGGGATTATTTCGAGATTGAGGTACAGGACGTCCGCCGGGCGCTTCCAAGAATCCAGGAAGCATTTGCGAATGTGCAGGCAGAAGTGTCGGATTCCCGCCACATCCGGCTTTACGGGCTTAAAGATGGTGCCGGATTGAACCAGCTGATGGCAGAAAACCAGATACCGGTGTATGCATCGGGTTTTCACCATATGGATTTGGAAGAATATTTTCTGGAACGCATGGAAGGGGGAAATCAGAATGTTTAATTTACTGCGTATGGATTTATACCGGATTGTCAAAAGCAGGTCCATGTATGTCTGTTTTGGAATCGTGCAGGTGTTTGCGGTTATGTCCGTAATGCTGCTTTGGCTGCTTGGAAAGGGGCATGAATTTGCGGTTATGCTCGGAATGTCTGATTATGGCGGCCAGCAGAGTCTTTCCGGCATGCTGAATGGCCTGGATTTAATCTCGGTATTTCGGGACACGGCACTGGACGGCGGTGCGTACAGCCTGATGCTGGGCATCTGGGTTATGATGTTTACCTGCATGGATTATCAGAACGGATTTATCAAAAATATTCTGTCCGTACATGTAAACCGCTGGGAATATGTAATCAGCAGGATTCTGGCAGCCGGCATTGTAAACTTTTTCTGGCTTGTGCTGCACTATGGCTTTCTGGCACTTTTGAACCTGCTGTTTGGAAATCTGGTACCGCATGCAGCGGCCGGGGATGTGCTGTTTTACCTCAGCTGGGCATGGCTTCTGACGACGGCGTTTGCGGCACTTATTGTTTTTATCTGTGTGCTGACACGCAGCGCAGCAGCCGGGACACTGGCGGCCGTATGCTTCAGCAGCGGGGCAGTTGTGGCACCTTTGTATGGAATCCTGCAGATGTTTCATAAGGGAGGCTGGCTGAAACATACGATATATTTTGTGCTCCGGGAAGGGCCGGGACAGTTTGGCGGGATGCAGGACCTGACGGTCTATGTGACAGGCGCTGTGTTTGTGCTTGTTTATGGCCTGCTGGCAGGGATTGTGGTGAAGCGGCAGAACATATAAACTTATTCCGGCACCGCTGCTGCGGGAATGAAGGATGCAGCCATGGAGGAAAGGAGTATCAATGATAAAAGCAGTTCTGGCTGTTCTGGCGGTTTTATGTATCTGCATGGCTGTTCAGCGTGTATCTGGTATTTTGGAGATGCAGTTTCTGTTACGGCAGCTGGAAGAAATCGGGGACGGGAGCCAGATGGAATTAAGCACGCGAAGCCGCCGGAAACAGATGCTGGCTTTGTGTAACAGGCTGAATGAAATTTACAGGCAGAAAAACCAGCAGCTGCTGCAGCATAAAAAAGCGGAAAAGCAGCTGCTGTTAAATATTACAGGGCTTGCGCATGATATCCGCACGCCGCTGACCGGTGCAGCCGGATATGTGCAGATGGCGCTTGAATGCGGGGAGCCGCAAAAACAGGAGCGTTATTTACAGACGGCAGCCGGCCGCATGCAGGAGCTGGGCGATATGCTGGAGGAGCTGTTTTTATATACAAAGCTCACGAGCGGGGAATTTGCGCCGGTTCTGCACGAAATACAGGTGCTGCCCGTGCTGAGTGACTGCCTGGTCGGGATGTACCGGCAGTTTGAGGAAAAGGGCGTGGCTCCTTCGGCAGAGTTTGCGTCGGAAGGGTTCCGGGTGCTGGCAGATGAGGAGTGGCTGCGGCGGATGTTTCATAACCTGATTCAGAATGCGCTGGTGCATGGCGAGGGCGGGATAGCCATCCGCCAGAAGGGAAACCTGCTTGTGTTTGAAAATGCCGTGCCTGCATCCGAAAGCCCTGACCCCGAACGGATGTTTGAGCAGTTTTACAAAGCAGATTCTGTCCGCAGAAAGGGTTCGTCCGGACTGGGGCTTTTTGTCGTAAAAGAGCTGGCGCAGAGGCTGGGCTGGAAGGTGCAGGCGCAGCTGCAGGGAAATATGCTGCGGATTGTGCTGGAGTTCCCCTGCGGGGCAGATTCCGGAAACGGTTTGCGGATGCTGGAACTTCCATCGGAATGAAATGCTGGCATTTTCCGGAAAAATCACGTATAATCAGGACAGATATGTATTTTTGAGCAGGAGGACTGAGAAAATGGTAAGACATGTGATTTTATGGCAGCTAAAAGAGGAGCTGTCACAGCAGGAAAAAGAACAGGTGAAAGCGGGTATCAAAGAAGGACTCGAAGCACTGCAGGGAAAGATTCCGGGACTTTTGGAAATCCATGTGCATGCAGACGGGTTAAGCAGCTCAAATGCGGATGTCATGCTGGATTCCTTATTCGAAAATGAAGAAGCTTTAAAGGGCTATGCTGTCCACCCGGAGCATGTAAAGGTGGCAGACGGTGCTGTGCGGCCGTATACGAAGGTGCGCATGTGCCTGGATTATCCGGCCTGATTCCTGGAAATGCAGATATCTTCACGGTTTCATGAAAAATCCATTGAAAATCGCTTCACGATGAGATTTTTTCACACTTGAATCACTTTCTTAAGGGGCAGCCCCTTTTCAGCCATAAAAATGGAAAAAATTTTCAAAAATTTGTAGCATATTATCAGATAATATTGTATAATATAAGCTATCTATATGCAGCATCAATTCTGGACACATTATTTTTGCACAAAAGCACGTCCAAAAATGTCCAGTATCGAAGGAAGGGGGCAAATACATGTACTATAAGACATCAGAGGAACATGAAGCGCTGCGGGCGGAAATCAGGGAGTGGGCAGAACGGGAAATCAAGCCGATTGCCTTTACTCTTGACAAAAACAGTGAATTTCCAAGAGAGCAGATTCAGGATTTTGCTAAGAGAGGGTTTATGGGACTTCCTTATCCGAAGGAATACGGCGGAATGGGAAAAGATATTTTAAGCTATGCCATCGGCGTGGAAGAACTTTCCCGTGTGGATGGCGGCACCGGCGTTATCCTGTCAGCGCACGTTTCTCTGGGAACATTTCCGATTTTTGCATTCGGAAATGAACAGCAGAAGCAGAAATACCTCGTACCTCTGGCAAAAGGCGAAAAAATCGGTGCGTTTGGCCTGACCGAGCCGAATGCCGGTTCTGACGCAGGCGGCACAGAAACAACCGCAGAGCTTTCCGGGGATTATTACATATTAAATGGCGAGAAAATATTTATCACAAACGGCGGCGAAGCAGATACCTATGTCGTATTTGCAGTTACCACGCCGGGCATCGGTACAAGGGGAATCAGTGCGTTTATCGTAGAAAAAGGATGGGAAGGCTTTACGTTTGGCGACCATTACGACAAGCTCGGCATCCGTTCTTCGGCTACGGCACAGCTGTTATTTAATAATGTAAAAGTGCCGAAGGAAAACCTGCTTGGCAAGGAAGGCCAGGGCTTTAAGATTGCAATGGCTACGCTCGACGGCGGACGCATCGGCATTGCTGCCCAGGCACTCGGCATTGCACAGGGCGCTTATGAAGCGGCAGTAGAATACGCAAAGGAAAGAGAACAGTTTAATGCACCGATTGCAACGCTGCAGGCAATCCAGTTTAAGATTGCTGAGATGGCTACCAAAATCAGGGCTGCAAGATTCCTTGTATACAGCGCGGCAGAATTAAAAGAGCATCATGAATCTTACGGCATGGAAGCGGCGATGGCAAAGAAATATGCATCGGATATCGGCCTGGAGGTAGTCAATGACGCCCTGCAGATATTTGGCGGCAACGGTTACTTAAAGGGCATGGATGTAGAGCGCGCATACCGCGATATGAAAATCTGTACGATTTACGAAGGCACAAATGAAATCCAGAATGTTGTCATTTCTTCCTATATTTTAGGCAAGGCAGCGAAAGCAGCTGCACCGGCACCGGGCGCTGTCAAAAAGAAAAATCCGGTTACCGGGCCAAGGAAGAAGATTATGTTAAACGAAGGCAGTTCACAGGAAAAAGTGGAAAAGCTGGTCAGCTGCCTGAAAGAGGACGGGCACGACTTTACGGTCGGCATTGATATTGATACGCCGATTATTTCGGCAGAACGTGTTGTCAGCGCCGGAAAAGGCATTGGCGAAAAAGAAAATATGGAACTGGTGCGTAAGCTTGCAGCGGCAGCAGGCGCGGCAGTCGGTTCTTCCAGGCCGGTAGCAGAGCAGCTCCAGTATGTGCCGTTAAACCGCTACGTCGGCATGAGCGGCCAGAAATTTACAGGCAACCTGTATATTGCCTGCGGTATTTCGGGAGCAAGCCAGCACCTGAAAGGCATTAAAGAGGCATCTACGATTGTTGCAATTAATACGAACCCGAATGCGCCGATATTTAAAAATGCAGATTATGGCATTGTCGGTGATGTGAAAGAAATCCTTCCGCTGCTTACAGCAGCTTTGGATGATGGCAATCCAAAGAAACCGGCTCCGCCTATGGTTAAAATGAAACGGGCAGTGATTGAGGAACCGCCACAGGCTCCGGTCGGCAGATATGTATGCCTGGGCTGCGGCTATGAATACATTCCGGAACGCGGGGATGAAGAAGGCGAGGTACGCCCGGGAACAAGCTATAAGGAACTTCCGGAAGACTGGGTATGCCCGGAATGCGGAGAAAGTAAATCCAACTTTATACCATCATAAGGAAAGCCAGGAGGGATAAAAGATGAGCAGTGTCAGAAAAGTAACCGAAGATTTATACTGGGTAGGTGTCAATGACAAGCGCCTGCACCTGTTTGAAAATATACATCCGATTCCAAGGGGAGTATCTTACAATTCTTATCTGTTAATGGATGAAAAGAAAGTGCTTTTTGATACCGTTGACTGGTCAGGATGCAGGGAATTTTTAAAGAATGTAAAAGAAGTGCTGAACGGGGCAGACCTGGATTATCTCGTAGTCAATCATATGGAGCCTGACCATGCGGCTTCTGTAGAAGAAGTCCTGATTCGTTATCCAAACTGCAAGGTTATCAGCAGCGAGAAAGGCTTTATGTTTATGCACCAGTTCGGCTTCCATGTAGAAGGACGCAAGGAAGAAGTCAAAGAAGGCGACACCAAGAGCTTTGGAAAGCATGTCGTTACGTTTGTATCTGCGCCAATGGTACACTGGCCGGAAGCAATGGTGACCTTTGATACAACAAATGGCGTACTGTTTTCGGCAGATGCATTTGGCTCGTTCGGCTCGCTGGACGGCAAGCTGTTTGCAGACGAGATTAATTTTGACCGTGACTGGATTGATGACGCAAGACGGTATTTCTGCAATATCGTAGGCAAATACGGGCCGTTTGTACAGCACCTGCTTGCAAAAGCACAGACGGTGCCGATTAAGATGTTCTGCCCGCTGCACGGGCCGGTATGGCGTGAAGACCTGGGCTATTATATCGACAAGCACGACAAATGGAGCAGATACGAACCGGAAGAAAAAGGCGTGCTGATTTTATACGCATCGATGTATGGCAACACCGAAGCAGCTGCACAGACTATGGCATCAACGCTTTGCAGGAAGGGTATTACAAATGTGGCAGTATATGACGTATCAAATACCCATGTATCGTACCTGGTAGCAGAAGCATTCAAATACAGCCATATCGTGCTTGCTTCTGTCACCTACAACCTTCAGATTTATCCGGTTATGTACGATTTCCTGCATCACCTGAAAGTGCTGAATTTCCAGAAGCGCGTATTCGGCATTATCGAAAACGGCACCTGGGCAATTAAGTCCGGCACGCTGATGAAGGAATTTATCGAAAACGAGCTGAAAGAATGCCTCGTGCTTGGCTCACAGGTCAGCGTAAATTCTTCGGCTAATGAAGCTAATGAGCCTGAATTTGAGGCACTGGCAGATGCGCTTGTAAAATCGATTCAGGGTTAAAGCTGTTAATGGCATAAAGAGTAATTATTTTTTTATACATCTTTTTTGCATACCAATCCATACATTAGCAGCAAGAAAGATTTTTGCGGACTTTGCCCACACCCGGTCTCAGTTCCTGTAACGCTGCGTCAATTTTCTAACTGTATTTCCACTTGCAAGATAAAGCATCTTTTCATTTTTATGCCAGCAGTAAAGGAACAGATTCGACAGGTTATTGAAGATAACAGCCGAAAAAATGAAAAAGCTCCTATCAGCAATATTA